>Ga0315314_1003163_pt1 | contig 13099 bp, 4 predicted proteins | sample TDP9_MG_FD_203631 | JGI IMG/M metagenome (GOLD analysis project Ga0315314, IMG submission 203631) | Freshwater sediment microbial communities from Lake Towuti, South Sulawesi, Indonesia - TDP9 | ecosystem: Environmental > Aquatic > Freshwater > Lake > Sediment | place: Indonesia: South Sulawesi...
ACTTACGCACGCTATGCCTATCCTTAATGGTTTTGTAAACGACCGACATTCTTGATCCCAATATTGTTTATATGATTTAGTGGCAGATGTCATCTTTAAAACGAATTAAACAGACTATTAAAATCACTTACCCTTAACAACGATTTCATCAATTTACATGTAAAAATCATTTTGCCAATAAATCAATTATGCCTGAGTTTGTTTTGCCAAAGATATTATTTGCTTAACCATATCTAAGTGAAGTGGAGACAAAACTCGAGAGCGACCTACCTCGAAGATTTGTATCAAACCTGCCTTCTTTAAAATGTCTATGTGACGGTAGACGGCTGCATAATCCATTTGTAGGCTTTTAGCAACCGCCTTAATGTGCAACGGTCTTTTAGTCTCACTGATTAACGACAAAATTCTAAGTCGAATTGGATTGCCAAGGGCACTAAATACTGCAGAAATATGTTCTTGTTCTGTCTCTTCTTTGGACGGCATGTGAGTTTTCACTCTGCGTATTTGGTATTTTCGCATTTAATTTATGACATTTTTGCTCAATTTCCTTTCCTTCATGCGTTAATCGAGGTTGCTTATCAATGTTCACGATTGAAGCGACCGCAACAACTCTGATTGAACCATATTTGGAGCCTACTAGAAACTCGTGCAGAAACCTAGAGGGGGAAGGGGTAGGTCGTGGTGTTAGCTCAAGCCAATCAAATAACCTAAAGAAAAGAGACGTGTCGATCGGCGAGTGTTCAAGGTTTCTTTAGATATCAAAAGATTTCTTTTTCGCCTAGTTTGCGCAGAGCCTTACCTTTAAGTCTAACCGTTGGTATCATGGTTTTTTCAGGTTCAGTCTCCACGGTTTTTCTTTTGACGCTTTCACCGCACACGCCTTGCGGTAGTAGTCTCCTTTTGATGCATGTAACGAAGCTGCAGTTGCTGATTACGCAGTTTTCGTCAGTCCATCTGCACCAAATAGTGTTGCCACGATACATTATGGCGTTTTTGCCACACCTGAACAGTTCACAGTTTGGATAGCAATATTTTATTCCAGCCAAAACCAACACAACCTGTGTCGAAAACAAACCTATTTTTCATATGGTTGTCATTAACTTTTTTCTGGACAAATATGGCTACGGTGAATGTCTGTAATAAACTTTTCTTGAACCTAACTCTTACGTTTCTTTCGGAAGGCTTTCATCAGTTGCCCCCTCGATATTACCAGAAAACCCACAGCTATCACCATGAGGAAAATCAATAATGCAAACAGACTAGTAGGTATAGAATAACCGAAGATTGCAACGTATTCTGCTACTTGGAACTCCACCGAGCTTTGTCTGGCACTCAAAAACTGAGACTTGACCGCGACGAGTTTGCCACCTAAATAAATGGAGATGCGGGAATCACCGCCTGTTCCAGAGATAAACGTTGTAGAGCCGTCTGCACTTGTTAACTGACTGTAAGCGAAGACGTATTCTTCACCGATTTTGTGTTCAATTGTCACATTAGCGTTAGCTATGGGCTGACCGAAGTAGTCTCGAACTGAGGCGGTGATATCCATTTTGAAGGTGGCTAAGTTGAAAGTGAAGTTGAGGTTGTTCTCGATTAAATCCAAAGTTGTCTCGTTGAGCACAAGAGAATCAGCTGAGGCTCTGAGACGATATTTTCCAAAGGTTAGGGAGAACGTGGCTTTTCCTCCATCGCTTGTTTGAGTTTGCTGGGGCTGAGTTGCCCCGCTGCTCCATTCATAAGCCGCGATTCTTACACCTGAAACCCCCTCGCCTTTAGCATCAAAGACTTGGACAAAAGCTGTGTATGTGGGAACAACAATGGTAACGATGTTCCAACCAGTTGGCAGGGTCTTATTTTCTAAGGGTGTTCCTGGCAATTGAAAACTGTAGCGCCGTGCTTCAAGACGATAACTCAAATTTGTAAACACGTTCTCGATTTCTGCTGTTCCTGAAAGATTGGTTTTCAATGATACAATCTCAGTTTTGTTCTCGTTGGCCCGAGTTGTATAGTTGTAACTTGTACGCAAGTCAATGAAAGGAAGCCCACCACTCTGATTCTTCACGATTGTTCGCAAGTTTGTTAATTGAAGCGTGAAATTTAACGGGGGCGTGCTCTCCGTAATGCTCTCATTGATTAAGCTGTAGACCTGCACACCCTTCCATAAAGCCTTAAAGGTGTAGTTGCCACTGTCAAGATTGAAAATTATCCAACCTGACGCGTTGGATTTTCCACTCAGAAGAACTGAGCCTGGCGTAGTCGACTTGTAGACTTCAACCGAGACTCCTACAACTGCCGTGTCTGCCAGATTCTTTGTGAGAACTTTGGAAGTAATGCCTAAGATTTCAAAGTTCTGTATGTCAGCTGGTACTTTAGTCGTGCCTCCCGTGGTAGCACTGGTTAAAGTTACAGTGTGGGTTCCAGGCGTGGCGTTTAACGGTATCTTCCATGAAAAAGCCACTTTGCCCCCACTGTCCGCTGTGCGGTTTTTGGGGAAGCCTTCTTCTGGCAACGTGCCAAATTTTATGTTCAGCGTGGCCACTTCCGAAGGACTGTATCCAGTTGCTTGAATCAGAACAGTTTCGTTTCTCTGATACACTGATTTGTCTGTTAACCCAATAAAGAATTCTTTTTGGGCTGCTGTAACGCTAGAATTTACGAGATATTTGCCAGTGTAATTTGTGTGGGCACCAGGGAAATTGGATGGGTAGGTTTTAATGCTGCTTCCAGAGCCAATCGTGGTGGTGTTAGACAACGACGCTGGTGTCGAATGAGTCTGATTTGCTGGATTTTTTACGGTGATGTTAGCAGTGTAAACGGTGTTAGCCTCGCCTCCAGTCACGTTAACCATTATGCTCATTGGCGAGCCTTCTTGCATTTGTTTAGGCGGTGGCAACGTTATCACCTGCATGTCAAATTTAGTGTAGAGCGTGAAATTCGTTGTAGCGATGGCACCTGTAGCATCATCAATCAATTCCACTGTGACATTTCGACCTGTAAGTGCCCCTAATGTTTGAGGGACAAGGAAAGATGCATTGACATTGACGCCCGTAGCTTGACTAGTTGTAATATTAAGTGTTTGATTCCACCTTACCGTGAAGAATCCGTCTGTAGTGTTAATTGTTCCATAAATCCTTGTCGTGTTTCCAACAAAGCCGCTCGACGGATTGATTGTTATAATCTCCGTGTTTGTAGCCATCACTCTTTGTGTAGGTAAAGATGCAAAGAAAAGAGAGAACAACGTTATCAGAACTAAAATAGTTCCCATATTCTTCAATGTTTTTTTGTTCATGTCAATCTACCTAACACGGCTTGATCCTAACCCTTAATTCAACCCTAAAGTTGTGCAACACTTTCCCACAGTGCAATATTTTAAGCTTTACCATCACAACCGCTCGGAATACTTCAAACCCTAATTAGCGCGCAAACCTTGAAGGAAAAAAGCAGATTGTATAAAACGCTTGACTTGGATTTTGAGGCTGGATTTCAGGTAGCTGGTTTTTGGCTTGAACCCTTTCTGCAATGTTGAACCCGGCGCAGCATGCTGGAGGTCCCTTGGAGCGTTAGTGATGCCTTTGCTTCGGTGATTAGGTTGGATATCCTCAGGTTGCTGGCTTCCGGTGGATAGGAACTCAGGTTAGTTGTGATGTATCGATAGCCGCCATACTCCTTATACGAGTAGCTCTGAGTTTGTGATACAGCATCACCTATCGGTTTATCTTCAGTTAACAACAGTCTTAGCAATTTGAGGGTTTCATTGTCCGTGTCTTGTGGCAAGACCAAATCCGTCCATCCTACGTAGGCTTTTGCTCCTTTGCCAATGAAGGCTTGAGCCATTTGCTCGCCTCCTGGCCCGCTTGGTCCTCGTGGTTTCAAGCTCCAGCAACCCATGGCTATTACTATGCTTTTAGGGAAGCGCCCTTCTAAGCTGTCTATGAAGCGTGATGTGATAGCGAAATAGAATTTCCCAGGACTATACAAAAATTCACCTTTGGTGAGAAAGCCGTTTTCTAGTTCCGGAAGATATTTGTTGTCCGAAAATTCTTCAGATGTAAATATGTCTACCGTTGAGTTGTCTTCTCTCAGCGCAGAGTGAGCCCTCAAAATTATTATACCATAATTGCCTTTGACAAGTCCCTTGTAAAAATTAACATCTATAGTTTGATTGTAATAGGTGACGTTAAAGCCACGAGATTCAAGAACGTCTGTAACGTTCCTTACGAACTGGGAATTTGGAAACTCCTTTCCCAACTGGTCGATGATTGCCGCTTTGAGAGAAAAATTAACTTCTGGAACTTTTGGTGTTTGCAAAAGCCAAAATGAGAGCACAGAGCCTGAAACAATTATTGACGCCACAACAAAAAGAATAACCATTAGTTTCTTATTGGAAAACCGCTTTTCTCCTTCCCGAGGAATCTTTGCTTTTTTGGTCATTATGAAGACTAGTCTCCAGACTTGCCTTCCATGTTATTAAATGAAAGAAACTGCAATTTTACCATTTTCTTTTTCGTCTAACAAAACTTAACGTTGCGCTGAACATGGCGATTAACATCACATATGCTACTATGAGAGATGAAGTTGGAGTTTGTTTGATTAATGCTATTGAGCGACCTCCAACAGGAACTGCACGTGGCTGTATAAAATTGTAGTGCGCCGTGGCTGTATGAGGTGAATTCATTGTTACACTGATCGAAGTGACGCCCGCTCCTTGAGAGACTCCGTCAACGTCCCAGTTGGTGAAGTTATAGCTCACAACTGAGGGTGCAGTAAGAGAAACACTCACGGAAGCGTTATACCAGCCTTCTCCAGGAATAGTCACTATACCGGATGGGCTGGTTTTCACAGTTAAGTAGTACTGTGTCTTCCAGTTCCATGTGATGCTTGAAAGGGCATTTAGAGTGAATGTTACGGTTAAGCCCGTTCCTGAGGCTGGAACGCTTCCTGTTCCTGTCCAGCCGATGCAGATATATTGTGTTCCTGCAGGACCAGGCGACGGAGAAGTGACCGATGCAGTTACGGTTCCAGCGTCAAGCCATCCAGTTGTCGGAGTTGGCGAATCATAGGGAGAAGTGACGGTTAGATAGTATTGGGTCTTGTAGTTGCCAGTTACACTGCCTGAACCAGAAACTGTTAGGGATCCGCTTTGTAGTGTTGACAAGCCAGTTGTGCTTGTCCACACATATTGTTTAGAGTTAGCCGTGACTACTAACGGGGACTGGAAAGCAAAACTGTGCGAGGAACCACTGTCCCACCAGAAGGAATATGGCAAAGTGGGCGAAGAAACCACACCATAATTAGTTCCATCAATTGTTACCACCGTGCCCGGAAAGTCTGAGCCCACTCCAGACTGATTGAAAGTGATTTTATACTGCAGTTGATAATTGGCTGTTGCGGTTTTGGGGCCGCTCATTAAAACTGACGCTTTGTTGCCAACGCCTGTTGGTGTCGCACCTGCCCACGTTCTAAAGTCATACAGAGATTGGTCAACAACTTTGTTTACGCTTTGAACCGCGTCGACGGTGGCGGTGTCTCCGCTGTCATACCATCCTTGTCCCGAGACAGCCGTTGGATTAAGGGTTAATACTTCAGCAGGATTAGTGTTCACGGTTAGAAAGTATTGAGTTTTATAGGTTCCAGTTATTGTCAAGAGTCCATTCACAGTCTGAGGCGACGCAGGATTGGTGCCTACGAAGACATATCTCGTTCCAGTTGGTCCGAGCACGATGCCTTGGTACTCGTACACTATTTGAGAGCCTGCTTTTACCCACACATCGAAGGGAACAGCACTGACTGGGTCTATGTCAGCCGTGTAGTTGACGTTTGGAGCTACAGCGGATCCTGTCTGTCTGAAGGAGACCAAGTACTGAGTCTTCCACTGAGCGTTCTCAGTTATCGGATTGTTCATCGTGACCGAGCGAGAGGCATCTGGACCGGTGTAAGAGCCAGTTCCAGAGCCAACCCATCCAGTAAACACGTATTGGGTGCCAGTACCTCCTGAAACTGTCGTGGGGCTTATGCTGAAAGATGCACCCGATCCAGCGTCGTACCAGCCCTCGCCCGTAGCAGTTCCATGGCCTCCATTGCCAACAGTCAGATAATACTGGGTCTTCCAGTTAGCTGTCGCGGTCTTTGGAGCATTCATGGCTATTGGGTTTGAAGGCGATGTGGTGCCTGTGGCGTCTCCGCCCCAGTTGGTAAAGACGTATTGAACTCCTGAGGGCCCTGATACAGTGAGCGGTGTTACCGTGACATAAGCTGTGGCGCCGTCGTCATACCAGTCTGCACCGCCTGTTGCGCCGTAGGATGAAGACACAGTTAAATAATATTGTTTAACATAGTGTGCAGTTGCCGTGTGATTAGCATTCATCAGCACAGTGATGGGGTTAACACCAATGCCTTGTGAGAGTCCATCGACATCCCAGTAGCTGAACCTATATCGCACGCCTGTCACGTTGGGCACAGGTGTCGGGGCTGTTAGAACCACATTTGTTGATTCAGTATACCAGCCTTCACCCGAAATCGCCGTCACACCATTTGGATTTGTATTGACAGTCAAGTAATATTGTTTCAAGCTTACTGTTACGATTTTCCATGTTGAATCACTTTTGCCTTCGCTGTCAAAAACAGTTAACGTTACATTGTATTGTCCAGACGCAGTGTAAACATGAGTGATAATCGGGTTCGGTGTGAGTGTAACGTTGCCATCGCCAAAATCCCACTTGTATCCTGTGATTGTGCCACCGTCTGGCGTTGAAGAAGAAGCGTCGAAGGTGACAGGGTCACCCACAAGTGGGCTTGAGGGCGAGTATGTGAACCTCGCCACGGGATGCCCTCTCACAGTTAAAGATTTTGTTACAGAGGCTGTTTGGCCTTCGTTATCTGTGACTGTTAGGTTAACGTTGTAGTTTCCAAACAAGCTGTACACATGAACAATTGTAGGAGTGGAGACTGTTGTTATATTTCCGTCTCCAAAGTTCCATTTGTAACTTACAATGCTTCCTCCATCAGGGTCGTAGCTGGCGGAAGCGTCAAACGTTACAGCTTCATTTGCTTGGGAAGAAAGAGGCGCCCAAGAGAAATCGGCAATAGGAGGCTGGGGCGCTGGTAGACCGCCTTGCTTCACTGTGGAGTCTTTTGAGTTTGGCGACTTCGTTATATCTCCTTCACATGTAGGAGTGCCGGTGATTACTTTTCCATAAGCATCAAAGTGTATCTTGGCGTTTGTGGGATCAGTAAATGAAGCAGAAACAGTGAGGTCTACATAGCTCTGTTTTGGAATCGTTCCAGCGATATATCCGTCATTAAACCACGTTGGATAAATACCATGCTTAGAGTATGTGTAAATGCCATATAGTACGGGCGTGCCGTTTACAAAGGCACTCTTTGATATGGAAACGCCGTTAACCGTGAGAGTGACAAGATTGTTATAAGCTGCGGAGTTTAAGGCAATGATCAGATGAGTGTCATAAGAAATGTATTTGGTGCTGGTGTTATTCAATCTAACAGTAAACGACCACGAGCTCCCACTCTGGTTAAGAACCCAACTCTCGTAAATCCACGGATCGGGATTGTCGTCAATATAAGTGCCTGCTGGTAGCGAAACCCGCAGAGTTGAAGGATCTACAACCTCCACAATAGATGATTGAGAGTTAGTTAAACCATCGTTGTCGGTCACCGTTAACGTCACGGTGTAATTTCCAAATGTGATATAAGAATGCCCTATAGTTGGGACAGTTAGTGTTGTTATGTTTCCGTCACCAAAATTCCAACGATAGCTTACAATTGATCCATCAGAGTCAGAAGAAGCCGAAGCGTCAAAAGCCACTGTTTCGTTGGCAACGGGGTGAGTTGGCAGAAAAGTGAAAGAAGCAACAGGAGAAACAGGGGCGAAGGTTATCTCCAAGTATGGGCGAATAGCAGTGTTAGTGTTTTCTTTGCTCGCAAAGTCTTTAGAGTAGTTCGGATTCACCTGACTTGGGTCGTCCAGCGGCAACTTTACAACAACGCTGAGCACTTTGTCGCCGCTATACTGTGTTTGTGTGTAAGAAGTGAGGCTCCAAGAGTAAAACTGGTTTATGTTTCCAACAGTCATGTTGGACGCGGCAAGTGCGCCGACTGCTGGTGCATTGTTCCAAGTTATTGTGCCTTCACTCCAACTGTCTCCTGTTTCATGTGCATTCAACTGAATGTATGAAGTGGGATTAGCTGCAACACAATAAAGATAGAGTTTGGCTGAGGCGATAGCCCTTCCTACGGGCAGAGCCGTCAAATCAAATTTTAAGTATGCTCTTCTGATTCTGCTGTCAGCCTTAACACGCAGTATAGTATCGGAACCTCGATTTGTATTGGGATTTTCGGCTTCTACCCAAGAATCAGCACTCGGAGATAACGAGGTTACGGTTTGACCATTAACATTCATGGTGAAAAGGGGAAAAACAACTGAAATAATGAAGAAAGCTAAGAAAACAGCTATTGCTAGCCGTAAATGCTTCAGTGTAAGCGCTCTCCTTCTCCCTTCAGCAATACTTTTAACTCCTTTCTTGAATTTAAGGTTTGAGGATATTAGTTCTATATGTGTATACTCAAAGAATAGCGAAAATAGTATTAATGATTCTTTTGAGGGTTGATGTTGTTCCTTTACAATTCCCAAGGGATAGTTTAGAGGGTTGATAGGAATCTTTCTTTCAACTATCGGTGACTTTAGTTAGATATGTGGGGATAGTTGCTTAAAAAAGGGGTTTTCGAGCACAAAAAAGAGATTGAGAGAGACCTAAGGGGCGAAAAGTTTGTTTTCTCTTGTACAGAATTTCGTTGGCTATCATTAACTCTAATGAAAGTAAACTTAACATTTCGATGATTAAGCGTAAAAAGGAATAAGATGTTGACAAAGTGCGCGCCCATGGAGTAAATAGAGAACTTACCGATAGTATTTCTCCATAGTGCTTCGCAACAATAGCTAAGTCTGTTATGTCAACCTTTCCATCATTGTTCACATCGGCCTTTGGGTTCCAGTTAGGATAGCCAGGAAAGGAACCGTAGGCTTTGGCTACGATCGCAAGGTCCGTAATATCGACTTTGCCATCACCGTTGATATCTCCTACAAGTCCAGAAACAATTATAGTCTTTGTTTGATTCCCTATCATTCCGTTAATGTCGGTTACTTTTAGAGTAACCGTGTAATTTCCCATGGTGCGATAGATGTGGGCGATTATGGGGTTAGCCACTGTTGTTTTGTTGCCATCGCCGAAGTCCCACATGTAACTGACGATTGGAGGGTGCAGTGTTCCATTCCAACCAGGCTTGGAACTTGAGGCGTCGAAGGTGACTGTGGAATTAAAGTAGGGTAACAGAGGAGACCATGTAAAGTTGGCTGTTGGACCAGAAATTGGCATGACCTTAATCTGCTTTGACGTGATTGCCCATAGCCCTGCGGCATTTGTAACATTTAGTGTCACTGTGTAGTTTCCGGCTCCTTTGTAGACGTGGGTAATTATTGAAGCTTTTACTGTTGTAGCGTTTCCGTCACCAAAATCCCACTTATAAGTAGCAATGGCACCGCCTCTCGGAGTTGAAGTTGAAGCATTGAAAACTATCTGTTCAAACACCCCTGGTAGATATGGAGAGTAGGTGAAGGCTGGCAACGGAGAAGCTGCAGCGGCCACATTAATTGTTTTCGACAGCGCATTAGATATCCCATTATTGTCGGTGACGTTTAGAGTCACTGTGTAATTTCCTCCGATTAAATAGTAATGCGTTATGAACGGAGTTGCAGTTGACGTTGTATTTCCGTCACCAAAACCCCACCTATAAATGGCTATAGTGCCGTCAAGATCATAACTGCTTGACGCATCAAAGGTTATTATGTCGTAGGCATATGGAGACTGCGGAGTCCATGTGAATGCTGCGATTGGCGGCGACAGGACTATTAATTGTTTGTAGGTTGTTCCTGTCAAGCCACCAGTGTTGGTCACCTTTAAGGTTACATTAAATTGGCCATATTTCAGATATTGATGTGTGACCAAGGGATTATACCTAACTAGAACAGGCGAAGTACCGTCGCCGAAATCCCACCAGTATTTACAGTCATTTAAGGAGCCTCCACTGGGCTGTGAGGTTGAAGCGTTAAATGTGACAGTTTGACCTACCAATGGAACCTTAGGCGCCCAAGTAAAGTCAGCAACAGGCTCCCCGAAGACATAGACCATTCGAGACGTTGAGCTTGAAAGACCCTTGCTGTTACTGACAGTTAGAGAAACAGTGTAAGAACCATATGCGTTGAAAACATGTACTATCACGGCGTCTGTCACTGTTGTTACATTGCCGTCGCCAAAGTCCCATTTATAGCTTATGATAACCCCGCTGCCCGCAGTTGACGCAGATGCATTGAACATTGCCGGTTTGGAAACTTGCGGGTAGAAAGGTGAGTATGTGAAACTCGCTGTAGGATATGCGACAATTTCAATCAGCTTTAAAAGTGAACTCATGTAGCCGTCATTGTCTGTGACTGTAAGGGTTACATTATGAAATCCTATTGCATTGTAAACATGGTATACTATTTTGCTTGTTACAGTAGTGACTGTGCCGTCTCCAAAGTCCCATTTATAACTTATAATCCAACCATCAGGGTCATAGCTTTTTGTGGCGTTAAAGGTTACAGTCTGCCCCATTATCGGCATTTGCGGCGTGTAAGTAAAAGATGCTATGGGAAAGGCAGGTATTACCCATATGCTCGTGCTTGCAGAATTGCTCAGGTTTTCGCTGTCTGTTACATTTAGCTTCACCGTAAAGATGCCTGTGGTTTTGAAGGTGTGCGTTATTATGGGTGAGGTTACTGTGGTTATGTTGCCGTCACCAAAATCCCATCTATAGCTGATTATTGCCCCACCGTTTGGTTTTGAACCCGATGCATCAAAGGTTGCGGGCACGTTGCGTTGGACGGGAAAAGGAGAATAAGTGAATGAAGCGGTTGGGTATTCCCTGACTGTTATGGTTTTGGATATAGAACCTGTTAGTGCTTCAGTGTCCGCTACGGTGAGTGTTACAGTGTAATTTCCATATACTGTGTACGTATGTGTCACAGTGGAGCTGGTTGTGTTTAGTGTTGGTGTTCCATCACCAAAATTCCACAGATAACTCGTGATAGATCCGCCTCTCGGCAACGAAGATGATGCGTCAAAAGTTGCTGTTTGCCCTCTAATTGGACGGTCAGGGGAAACGGTGAAAGCAGCCGTGGGATAGCCTCTCATCCTGATAAGACGCGTGGTAGTATCGCTGTATCCGCCGCTGTCTGTAACTGTCAAAGTTACAGTGTAGTTTCCTTCTCGCAAATAAACATAGCTTGCGATAGGGACTGTTGTGGTTCCTTGATTACCGTCTCCGAAGATCCATAGGTACTTGACGATAGTCCGTCTGGCATCGTAGCTCTCTGAAGCGTTGAAGGTTACTGGCTCTCCAGCGATTGGGTAGCTTGGAGAATAGGTGAAAATTGCCACAGGCGCCTTTGCCACACTCACCATCTTAGTTGTTGATGCTGTCAAGCCTTCATTATCAGTTATGGTCAGTACTACCGTGTAATTTCCGCCTTTAGAGTAAGTGTGAGTTGCCATGGGACTTGTCTGGCTAAGGATGGAACCATCACCAAAATTCCACGAGTAGCTCACTATGTATCCGTTAGGGTCATAGCTTTGAGAAGCATTGAAAGCTATCTCATCACCCACGTAGGGGGCGCCAGGCGAGTAAGTGAATGAAGCTATTGGAAGCTGTCCAACTTTCACGTTTTTGGTTTGTGATGTGCTCTGTCCTAGGTTGTCTGTCACGGTCAAGGTTACAGTGAGGTTTCCAGCGGTCTTGTACACGTGATATATTATTGGCGCGGTCACTGTAGTAAGGTTTCCATCACCAAAATCCCACTTATAACTGACCACCGAACCGTCTGGGTCATAACTGCCAGATGCGTCGAATCTTGTGGTCTGGTCTACAATTGGAAATGAAGGAGAGTAATTAAAACTGGCGATGGGCGGTGCATTCAAAACGGTCACCACCTTTGTGACAGACGAGCTCAATCCCTCACTGTTCGTCACTGTTAGCGTGACTGTGTAGCTTTTAGCCACGGAGTACACGTGTAATATGATTGGTGTTGTTGTCGTAGTGATGTTTCCATCACCAAAGTTCCAAGTGTAACCAGTGATTACTCCACTGTTAGCTTTTGACAACGTCGCATTGAAAGTTATCGATTGAGTTGCTATTGGGGAAGAAGGAGACCACGCGAAATCAGCGGTGGGATAATCTCTAACTTTCAGAGTCTTTAAGGCTGTGGATGATAGTCCTTCGCTATCAGTCACTGTCAGCGTCACATTGTATTGTCCTACCGCAATGTATGCATGCTTTGTTATGGAATTAGTGGTGTTGATTAGCGGCGTTCCGTCACCAAAATCCCAAAGATAGCTTATAATTACTCCGCCTTTAGGCTGAGATGCAGATGCATCGAATGTTACGTCTTGTCCCTTTATTGGATAACTTGGCGAATAAGTGAAACTGGCGATGGGATAGTTTCTAACTTTAAGAATTTGGGTGGTCGTGTCGGTATATCCTCCGGTGTCAGTGACTGTTAGTGATACAGTGTAGTTCCCTTCTTTGGCGTAGATGTGAGTCAAAGTCGATGTAGTTACTGTCGTGATGTTGCCGTCACCAAAATTCCATGTATAATTAGCAATGGGACGGCGAACATCATAACTGCCAGAGGCGTTAAAGGTAACGGTTGTGCTTACGATTGGGAAACTGGGAGAATAAGTGAAAACTGCCCGAGGGGCTTTGCCAACGCTCATGAGTTTTGAGGTAGTGCTGGTGAGACCTTGACTGTCTGTAACCGTTAATGCTACTGTGTAGTTCCCACCAGTGCTGTAGATATGGGTCGTTATTGGGTTAGTAGTACTAATTGGCAGCGACCCGTCACCAAAATTCCAAAGGTAACTTGTGATGTAGCCGTCAGGGTCATAACTTTGTGAGGCGTTGAAAGCCACAGTGTCGCCTACATAGAGGCTACTAGGTGAAAAAGTAAAAGACGCTATTGGAAATTTTGCGATATATATTGTCCTATACTTGG
>Ga0315314_1003164_pt1 | contig 13089 bp, 23 predicted proteins | sample TDP9_MG_FD_203631 | JGI IMG/M metagenome (GOLD analysis project Ga0315314, IMG submission 203631) | Freshwater sediment microbial communities from Lake Towuti, South Sulawesi, Indonesia - TDP9 | ecosystem: Environmental > Aquatic > Freshwater > Lake > Sediment | place: Indonesia: South Sulawesi...
CAAGGCCCGTCCCCATCAGCCTCGACAACTGGACGAACATGACGGCTGGGGCGCACAAGGCGTCTAAGCCGAGGGTCATGCCCTACATCAGGTTCGCCAGAAACTACGCTGCAACGGTCGTGAACACCGAGTTCCGCCTCAGGCACGAGGACGGCAACACGAAGTACGATTGGGAGTCGATGAGCTGGGACCTCGACGCACAAACGGCGCTGATCTTCGAGGCGCTGGGCGTGGAGCCCGACTCCAACCAACGCCTGAAGAACATCTGGTTCGAGTTCGGCGGAGTCGAGTACCCCAAGGACCGCTATGACGCACGGTACGCCTTCAACGAGCTCCCGATGGGAGCCCCGGCGAGCGGCGGCATCATACAGTACCAGGGACCCCGCATCCTGGAAAAGAAGTTCATGGCAACCAACGAGCTCGCCGAGGTGCGAGCCCTGGACAACGGCGTGAGCATCCCCGCAGCCAACCCCTTCCTGGTTGCGCTGTGGGCGAAGCTCATCGAGCTCTAGGAGGGATGAAGGACGGTCGAACTCTATCCTCCTGGACTCAACCACGCAGCCCTACACGCCACCACGGGCGACATGACCCTCTCAGGTCAGGTCGTCACGCCCAAGTACCTCACGCTTGCTGGAGACGCCACGCACAACCTGATCTCCGGCGGGACCCTCGCAGCGCCCATAGCGGTGACTGCCGCTGGCCTGTACGGGGTTCAGATGGCCCTGAGGAGCTCGGCCACGTCTGGGGTCCTCACGGGCGGCTCCTTCGGAGCCATCGCTGCAAACGCCTCAGGCACCCTTGAGCTCAAGGGCCTTCACGGGATGGCCAGGGTCCCTACGGGGATCAACGTCGGCGCAGCCGCCGTAAGAGGCCTCCACGTCGAAACCGAGGTCCTGGGGACGGGTACGGTAGGGAGCTTCTGGGAAGGCGCAAGGATCGAGCTCTACGCCGAGGCGGGCGTTACCCTGAGCTCGGACGTCTATGGACTCTACATCGCAAACTACCTGGAGAAGCAGCCCGTGGGAAGCTACGCCCTCCTGAGGCTGGAGCACAACCCCGCCAGCACGAAGATCAACGCCGCCATCATCGTCGCCTCCGCTGGGGGAGCCGACGCTTTCCTCAATGTGGGCTCGACGGCAACGACGGGATGGGACGCCGCAGGAGACAAGACGGGCCTCGCCAAGGCTGGCTTCCTCAAGGTCGTCCTCTGGGGTATGCCAGGCGCAGGCGCCAGGTACATACAGCTATACGGCCCATAGTTCCTAAGCAGGGTCAATCCCCCTTTTTTTCCTCTTTTTGGATGCAACCTTTTAAGATAGAGAGGGCGCCCTATTCGTTCGATAGGATATGCCTACCCTGATTCTGCACCTTCCAGGGGACCTGGTGGAGAAAGAGAATTTCGAGGATATTCTAATGCAGGTCAACCGTGACGTCGGGGACCCGCAGAAGTTCAAGAGCCGAGCCGATTACCTGTCCGCCGTGCTCAGGACCTACGCCATAACCAGCTTGACCAGCCTGAGGGATTGGGAGTCTAACCGAGTGGTGAGATCGCCCCAGGGCAAGATGATTCGGGTTCCCGAGCTAAAGTTCTGGGAGGGAAACCCCGACGGCACGAACGACGGCCAGGAGGGGGCCGAGGTCAAGGTCCCCGTGGGGAAGCTCCAGTACGACTATCTCAGGCGAGCCGTCGCATGGGAGAACACGTACCAGAGGGAGATCGCCAAGACCGAGTTCGAGTTCAAAAACGTGGCGGAGCTGTCTAGGTTCGTGCTGATCTCGGCCCTCCTACAGGCCCAGGCGAAGCTCGACGAGCAGAGGATGATCGAGGAAGAGCGGGAGGCCCAGGCGGAGGAGCCGACCGAGGGCTCTTAATCCAACAAAGGCTAAAAGCCCAGAGCCCCTTTTTCTCTCCGTTGGTGGATTCATGCCGAAGGCTAATCCCCAGACCGTGAAATACCCTCCCGAGGAGCTTCTGTTCGGCAGGCTCATCGCTGGGCCGATAGCCAACAATGGAACCTCCGACGTCACCAACCTGATCCGCATCGCCCCCAGGGTCGTCTGTGCGACTGGTCTTAGCACCACCAGGACCGACAACGTTCAGCTCCACGCCACCGCCGACGTCCTCACCGACGTAATCAACCTGAACGCCGGGGCGCTCCAGGGCATCGACCGCCTCAACCCTCTTCAGCTATGGTCGGTGAAGGCCTACCGCCTCTGGGTGGAGAACAAGACGGGGGCACCCATCACGAACAGGGCGGTACGGGACAAGTACCTGGTCGAGACCCTGAACACCGTCCTCAAGCTCAGGTGGGGCCTCTCGCTGGACGAAGAGGACCAGAGGCTAGAGGCCAAGTTCAGCCTCCGCAAGAACCTGGCCGCTGGCCGCCTGCCCTACAGGTTCCCGGCGCTATCCGAGGCGGAGCTCATCCGAGCCGTATGGGTGGCCAGGCTGATGACGGCGGGCGCAGCGAGCAACGAGGGGATCGGGGACACCATCACCATCCCGAAGGGTGAGAAGGTGATCCTCACGGCCATCTCCAGCGAGGCCCCCGACGGCGTGACCGATGAGGTCTACGTAAAGGTGGACAGGGACAAGGACCAGACCGACTACCTGGAGATCAACATCGCCGCCCTGCCGAACAGCCTGGATTGGGTCGAGACCCTCTGGGTGCCAGCCGTAGAGGAGATGGCGGTGCGCCTCGTGTGCCAGGCTGCCCAGGCGGGAGGCCACAGGGTCCGCTACCAGTACGTGAGGGCTCCCCTCACCCTCGCCGACAAGGTGAAGTGGGGGCTCGACATGACCGAGGAGGAGAAGACCACAGCCCAGGAGCTCGACCTCTACGACAGGATAGCCGCAGGGATCTATCCCCTGGGCGTCTAGGCTTACGGGCTGGCTGCTCCCATGAGCGAGAAGTTCAAGACCGTCGAGGCCCCGCCGAGGCCTCCCATGCCGAAGTTCGATCAGGTTCCAGAGCCCGCTAGGTTCTGGTATCAGTTTCTCGACGCCCTCACCCGCAGGGACGAGCTCATACTGTCGAACCTTCAGGCGCTTAACGTGATCATCCAGCAGAACAACGCCGTCATCCAGCTACTCGGCTACATCCCCGAGGCCCTGGGCGTGGGCGTCCCAGGCGTCAGCCTCTTCAAGGACTACATGACGGAGGACCTTCTGGAGCGGAAGGGGTTCATAAGCGAGACAACGCCCGTACACATCGAGGTCCTGGAGCAGATGGGTAGGGGCGCTAAGTACGGCTTCATCTACTCGGAGACGGGGACCATCAACGTCAAGATCAACGACGGGTCGCCGATCCCTCTGAAGGCAGCCGACTTCCTGCCCCTTCACGACCAGGGACTTGAGATCGAGAAGCTGAGCATCGAGACCACGAGCGTCGCCGACATCAGCTTCAGGCTTCTACTCGTCTAGGAGGCTGCCCGATTGTTCCTCAGCGCCCTGCTACGCAGACTCATCGGCGAGGACGTGACGGGGACCATCACGCACCCCAGCGGCCTCTTAGAGGTTGACGCCCTTGAGGTCACGCCCGACGTCCTCACCGACTACCCCGTGTTGCTCCTGTTCGTGAACGCCCTGACACAGATCACGACCATCCGCATCAAAATCAAGGATAACGTAGGGACCTATCGGCTCCTAAACTCGGCTGTCTACCCGACGGACTTCCCAGCCAGCGTAACGGCTGTGCCCATCACGCTCTACCCGCTCTCGGTCCCCTGGAAGATCTCGCTACAGAGCGCCGTCGCCGAGGGAGTGCAGAGGTCCATCCCGTACAGGTACGTCAAGAAGGTGAGCGTATGAGCTTCCCCACGAAAAGGGTGCCCGAGGTAAGGGTCGAGGTCGAGCAGGCTGCGCCAGCAGAGAACCCCGTCGTCGAGGCAAACACAACGAACGAGACCAGCCTGGGGGCGAAAGACATCACGGTGTCGCTGCCCACGGGGGCCACGATCAGATCCGTCGTCGCCCTCGCCAGGATCAGCATTATGAACAATGCGGCGACCGCCCAGAAGATCGACCTCAAGCTCAAGGTCGAGGGCGTGACCCTCTTCAGCCAGCTCGACGTCGTGGGCTTCCCAGCGGCGGAGGGCCTATCGGCTGGCTACGTCATCGCCGAGGACGCATCGGACGAGGTTACAGCCGTCGGACAGGTCGTGACCGTGGAGGCGCTGGCGACCCTGAGTGCGGCGGCAGCCGTCAGGTTCCAGGTCGAATACTTCCTCTTCGTCTCGTACACGACGGGATAGCCTTGTCGAAGCTGCTGGCCACCATCCTGAAGTCGCTGGCGGGCGGAGGGGTCGGCTTCCTGAAGCTCAACCTGGCGTACAGGTTCTACTCGAAGCCCGCCCAGACGCTCGCCATCGCCTACATGAGCGGAGCCCCACCAGTCGCCGACAGGCTGATCCTCGCCTACAGGGGGGCCTAGATGCCCTCTGGCAAGACGTCGTACATGAACCTCGCCGACTACACGACGGGAGGAGTGGAGACCCTGGCCGTCACGGGGAACGTCAAGTTCTCCGTCAGGCCGCCCGCAGCGGTCCCCAAGTGGCTGCTCATCGCCACGGACGCAGGCGAGCTCAGGGTCTTCAGCTCGGCGGGCGTCCTTCAGCCCTCAAGCTCCGTCGATCTCGGGTGGAACCCCGACCAGGTGAGCATCAACAACCAGGACCCGCCGAGGATACTGGTGAGGAGGGCGAGCACCAGCGGCCTCTACTGCTATCGGTCGGGCGCTCTCGAATGGAGCCAGGCCCCCATATCAACCCTCGTCGAGGGCGTGATCTCCGACGGATACGTGGTCGATATTCTCTGCACCGCCGCCGTGAACGCCACCATACAGTTCAGGAAGCTCGTGGATGGGACTGTCGAGCAGTCATACGTCTACCTAACGAGCGGAATCACGTCGGGCGCTGGGGGACTCTGCGTGGCGGAGTCTGGGCTTACGGCCTTCGCCTGTGCATGGCTCAGTAACAGCAGTCTTTACCTAGCCAGGCTCAACTACGCAGGGACTCAGTGGATCATCGTCTACAACGGCAGTGTCGCAGGCGGGGTCATAGCCTCGGGTCACAAGTCGATGTGCGCCGCAAACGGTTCCCTCATGATCTACAAGGGCTACCTGAGGACGAACGGAGGCGCTAACTACTGCGTTACTATCAGAAATGGGGCGGATGGCTCCTCAATTTATAGCATCAAAACCCTCGGCGGGAACGTCACCACCGTCTCCATGAACCCCTCGGGCGCAAGATCCGCCTACGTGTACGGCTCCTCCCTCAACAAGCTCACCGCTGCGGGTGCCCTGACCACCGTGGCCCTGGATGCGGGGAGGGCCGCCAACGACCAATGCGTTGACGTCTCCGACGACCCCTATTTCCTCGTAGTCCTAATCAACGGGAACATCGTCGTCTACGACGACACGCTGACGAAGAGGGCCACGGTGTCATACGCCCTGAGCGACGGACCCGTGGCAGCCGTGAGATCCATCTAGCCCGAGGCGCTTTCATGGCCAACCTGCTCAAGCGGATGCTTCTCAGTCAACTAGGCGGGGCCTTCAAGCCAGCGGGGGTGAACAAGGCACTTAAAACAAGCTACGTAACATCGGGAGGACACAACTCGATACTCTACGTGCATCAGAAAAAGGACTTTCTCGCTAAGGGCCTCCTATGGGACTTCTATGTGACGACCATTGGAGAGGACATGACGCTATGCTGGAGGACAAGCGGAGACGCAGGTATTTCATGGAGCGCACAAACAGCAACGGTAGTATATGGATACCCTGAGGATATTGCGCTGTACACCGATGGAAACTACATATACATTACTAGAATAGCTGGAAGCAACATAGTCAAGTACCAGAGAGGACTTTTAAACGTCGATGGAACCATAACTTTCACCCCAGAGGTCACGGCCCAGACTATCTTCGTGCCCGACTACCCGTACCGCCCGAACATCGCCGTCGATTCCAGCGGCTACCCGTACATCGGGTACACGAGGCACATCGGGGCCAACGATAGGCCCTTCATCATCAAGAGCTCGACCAACGACGGTACGTGGGTGATGGATGCTGGATACCCGAGGCAACTGAACGCCACGAGCTCGACCCAGTGGAGAGTCAGGCCCCTTCCCAGGATCGGCGACGACATGATCGCCTTCTACATCAGGAACGGCTTTCTCTATATGCAGCCCTACGAGTCGGGCGTCGGCTGGGGGGCGGAGGAGGGCGGAGCCATGCCTCTCGCCTCCTCGGAGGTCTTCGATGCCGTCTCAGACACACAGAACGGGGATGCCTGGCTCGTCGCAACGGAGGTCCACGACACGGGGAGGTACATCTGGTGGATAGTAAGACACGACGACGGCTCAGCCATCGGCGACTACATCATCGACGCAGATGCCACGATAATCCAGTTTAGCTCGGCGATCTGCCCAGGCCTCTGCCTCAACAGGATCAGCCCGACCGAGGTTGTGGGCTACGTGTTCTGGCTGGGCGAGCCTACGGCCAACCACGTCTTCTATGAGAGGGTCATAGCCTTCGCAAGCGAGCTCGGCTACGTGGACCTGGCGGCGGCTCAGGAGGCTTTCCAGGCGAAAAACCTGTTCCAGGTGATCCCTCACTCCGACGACACGATCATCCTGCTCGTCTACGGGACCTCTGCGACTGGTCGGAAGCTCTACTCCGTCACGTTCCCGCCCTGAAAGGCTTTTACGCTAAGGGTCCCCTTAGATCATCCATGTCGGAGCGGGATATTTTTCGCCCCAAGATGACCGAGGCCCAGCGCCGCATCGTCCTACGGGCTCTTCGGGCCTACATGATCGAGCTCATCAAGGAGATGAACAAGGCCAAGCCCATCGGACCAGATAGGCGGTCCAAGGCCGACTACCTGGAGTCCTGCTATCTCATCTACCTGAGGTTCAGGGACATGAAGATCGGGCGGCCCTACCCCGCCTGGTGGCGTCAGGACTACGCTTCCAGGATGGCCGAGATCTATCGAGCCCTCCAGGACGACGGGCGGGCCGAGGAAACCGATAAATCCTCAGTCCCCCAGGTTGATAGGGGTGGTTGAATGGCCGAGGACGAGAAGAGAGAGGTCGAGGACCTTACCAGGGTAAAGCTCAGAGGGATCGACGAGGTGCGGGCCTTCCTGGAGGACCTGGGCGACGGCATCAAGTTCGTCGAGAGCATCGTCACGGACGTCAGCGGAGGCGTCCGCCTGATCCTGCGTGCGAACCAGGCCCTCATCGGAGCCATCGCTAAGAACGACGTGGACGCCGAGATCGATTTCCACAAGAGGCGGATCGAGGAGCTTGAGGCGTCCAGGAAGGTTCGGAAGCTGTAATGCCCGCCAGGAGGCTGAAGTGCCCTGCACCCGATTGCGACTGGTGGGCTCCAAGCTGGCTCGATGATTCTGATCTCCCTGTTAATTGTCCTCTCTGCGGCTGCCCTATTTTTCACCTTGAGGGCGGAGAGGCGGATTCAGCGGCTCCTAAGAAGGCTGCGGGGATGACCAGGTATAAGGTCTACATGCTGGACAACCCAGAGATCTTCGTCGAGATCGACTGGCCGAGATACGAGCCGATGGCCATAAAGGGAGAGGCGATCAAGCGGAACCCCGACAAGCTGAATTGGGGTGACACGCCCAACCTGAGGGTGAGGGCGATCAAATGAGGAAGGCCAGCTTCAGGGTCCGACAGGTCTACTTCGACAAGATCGTGAAGGGCGAGAAGAAGGAAGAGATCCGCAGCTACACGCCCTTCTGGTACGGCAGGCTCATCGCCAACGGCCAGCCCGAGGAGGCCGTGTTTCTGTGTGGGCGTGCCGTCCACCGCCGCCGCATAAAGCGGGTGTTCATCGACGTCCCCGAGAAGATCCTGGGGCGTGAGCTCAGCGCCCAGGGCCTCCTCGACGTGTCCACGGAGTCCGCCATCATCGTCGAGCTCGGCGAGGAGGTCCCCTGATGCCCGAGAGGAGATGCCCCCGCTGCGGCTCGAAGGGCGTGGTGCACGTCGGCTGGGCCGCCAGGGTCATCGATCGACAGGCCAGGACCAGGATCAACGGCGGGCCGCCGATCAAGACGTTGACCACAGTACCCGTCTTCGAGTGTCAGAAGTGCGGCAACAAATGGGAAGAACCTTAAAGCCTGGCTAAAAGGCTGATCCTCCTGGACATGATATATGACCAATAGTATATGACCATATTTGTAATGCCCTTTTGCACTCCCCTTTGTGAATGGCGTTGCCTGAAACGTGCAATTTCTCGACGTCGCCAGGCTGCCGACGTCGGAAAAAGAGACGATTCTAGGGCTTCTTTTAGGGGCTGTTTCTCCTCTTGTTGCATGAAAGTGTTAAGGGTTCATGTAGTAATATCGTCCCTTCTGGCGTGTCAACCATAGGAAGAAGTTGAGGATCTTGGCAAAACCCCTTCCCCACTTGCAGGGCGAGGGCGTTGGCTGAGGCTCAGGTATCGGGCCGTCGGGCTCCAGGGCGTACATCTCGACGTCGATCTCGCTGTCGCCGTACTTGATCCAGCAGTACCCGACCATTCCCCAGCCCGTTCCCCAGGAGTTACGCAGCAGCCAGGCCCCAAGCGTGTCGTTGTAGCCGACGATGGCGATCATGTGGTAGCCGACTATGGGATCTGAGGGTCCCAGGCTGTGATAGACGCCGCCCAGGTAGTTGAGGAAGGACTGGTGTACGGCCATCGTTCCAGCGAGGGGTCCCTTATCGAGCCTAGCCCTCATCTCGCCCTGATTGTTGACTGGCTTCCAGGAGGAGAGCTTCTTCCCAGTATTCCACCATTCGCCGCACCTGTCCTGGCCGCAGCTTCGGTCCCTGGGCTCGTAGGGTAAGCAGGACTCCAGGCAGACGCCGCTGAGGGCCTGGTTAAGCGTGGCCTCTACGGTGTTCCCACCGCTGCACGTCCCGCCGCTACAGGCGAACAGGTCGGACTCAGACAGATCGATGTCCAGGCTCGGGTTTGACTCCTTTATCCTGATCAGAGATTCCCAGGCCCCGATCGTCCCGAAGGCCGTGCAGGACCCGCAATCGCCCTGGTCTCTGATGGGGCTACAGTAGGCCCGCCAGTCGGTCATCGCCTGACGCCCCCAGCCATCTTCCTCTGTGTGCTGGGCGGCCTCCTGCTTACCTCGGTGTCGCCGAGCTCGAAGTCCCCCGTGCTGAGCTCAACGACGTCGGTTGGGGCTCCCTCAATCGTTGGAGGTATGACGTCGCTGGCTGCCAGGAGCTCCTTCGAGACCTTTCGCCTGACGTAGACGACGATTGCCTCCTGGTCCGTCTCCTTCCCGTTGACCCATTTGCGTCCTATCCCCAGGCTCCTCACGTTCGGGTACTTCCTGAGGTCCTTCCAACGGCGCTCAAGGATCTCCCACAATTCAGCTTTACCCATCCACTTTCACCTATCTCTCTCCTGATCTATCATGCCTAAAACATTTAAGCTGGAGCCCCCGATCTTCAACCGCTCCAAAATGAGGGAGAGACATCTTAAGATAACTGTTGAGGATGCGATCGCCGCCTTCACAGGCCTAAAATGGAAGTTCTACGAGAAGAGGGAGCGAGAGATCCGCGTCGAGGTCCCCAGGACCGACTCTGAAAGGTTCGTAGTGGAGCTATGCTTCAACAAGGACGATGAGCTCGCCGCCGCCGAGAAGAAGCTCAAGGCGGCGGGCTTCATACCTCAGGAGATCAGGTACGCTGCGGCTTAGGCACTCTACACCCTAACGGCTGCTATCGCCTGGATCTGTGTGAAGGTCGCTTCGGCCAGCGCGCCGAGGCTCACGACGGACAGAGTGTAGGTGCCATCGGGGGCGTCGCCTGGGACCCCCCAATCGAGCGCGAACTTACCGTCGGCGTCGGTCTTCGTGTCGGGCAGAGTGTAGACGTCGCCCACGGGCGGCTCGATGGCCGTGTGGACGACGGCTCCAGGAAGAGGGACCCCCGACGAGCTCTTGACCGTTCCCGATATGTGCGCCGTCTCAGCCCTGAAGTAGGCTGCCTTGTCCGTCGCCACCGTCGCGACTGGCACTATGACTTTCTTCCAGATCCAGACGATGAGCAGGACGATGAGGATGAGTAGTACCCATACCCACCAGGGAATCAAGCCCATCGCTAGTATGGTTCATCCTGAGCATTTATTACTATATCGAAGCTGAAGGTCTCGATCCCCGAGATGTTTGGCTTCACATAGAGTTGGACGAGGACTTTTCGACTTCTCTGGGGGTATAGGGGCGCTCGACCAAAGTTCCAGGTGAGCGTGAAGAACTGGCTTGCGTTCTGAGGAATCCAGGAGGAGGCGACCCAATCAACAGCGCAGTAGATGGGCGCCGCGCCCTCGTTCCTGACGTATAAAGTGGCGTTCCCCGTCTGGCCTGGAGATAGGGTCCCCCAGCTAATCGAGGTTACTTGCTTCGTCCCCGTGGGGTCCCAGTAGACGCCGAAGGGCAAGACCCCAGCCGTTATTACCCCGCTCGAAGGGATCACCCTCTGCGACCTCTCGACCTCGAACGTTATTATCCTCACTTCTAGGGTCATCAGGACGATTAAAATGCAGCCGATCAAGGCCACGACCCAGAGCTTCTTGATCAGGCTTAGCATTTAGGATCTAACTTGTGGAAGAGCTTTTAAAATGGGAGAGTCCCTAATACTCTGGTCTGGGGCCTACCCCCTATTCTGAGGGGCCAGTTCGCTCGTGGTGTCACCTGAGGCCCCAGACCAGCCCCTCAGCACCCAACCACAAATGTTAAATAAATTTAAACTGTTTATCTTTGCTTGGGTGTACACCACGATATTCGACACGAGCAAAGAAGGACTGGAGACTCTGTTCTATCCCTGGCAGGTCAAGGTCATCGAGGAGTTCCTTAGGCGTCGGGATGATGACGGGGTGGAGCCCGAGACGAGCGCCAGCGTCCACAAACACCTTTTAGGAACGGAATATGAAGCGAGCAGGGCCAGCGTCATCAACTTCCTGGAGTACCTGGTCGAGGAGGAGATCCTGGAGAGGGACGAGGAGAGCTGCAAGGGCGGGTCTCGGGGCCTCTACACGCTCAGGCTCAGCAGACACGGGTTCGAGGAGCTCATCGTCAGAAGGATCTTGAACAAGCTCTCCAAAGTCTTTCCCGCCTTTCGACCGTCTCTGACGCTATAGCCGGAGTCTCCGCTTCCCCCTTTTTTTCTTTAAGTCCCTTCTGCTCGTATGGTCTCCCGTACCACTTTGGAAACATCTTTCTACGTTGACTTGCTCTAGTCATTTTATACCCTCATAAAAACAGGTGAGAATAGACCACGAGGGATATTCCGCACAGTGTTCTTATGATTCTTACTGCGTGCTCGTGTAACATCTGGTAGCGATATACGATCATGCTTCCAATCCCGTCGATGATGACCCAGGACCCGAGGGCCAGGACCACCCAGTTCATCTCGGTGGCCAACTTCCCAGGATCTCGTCTAGGACCCTGTGGTGCTGCATCTCGGTCTGGGCGATCTCCCTCAGCCTTCTCGCCGTCTCGTTGAGGCCCAGCCTCTCAGCCCTGGAAGCCAAGTCCATGTACTCCGCCCCCGCCGTCTTCTCATCGACGCTGGCGACCCTGATCGCCTCTCTGAGCTCGTCGAGGCCTCCCGCCTGGCGTAGACGTGCCCGCTCAATCACCGCACCTGGATACGCCTCTTCACCGCCTGGCTGCCCTGGGCAGAAACCCTTTGACTTCAGGGCCTTATCCACGTCGTACCCTGGGACCGCCCTTCTAAGAAACCTCTGCCTGCTTATCTCAGACAGAACACATCACCCCACGCCTCATATCCCCGCCTCATCTATAAAATTTTAATGTGCAGCCTGGCAGCTTCATATATTGGGCGGATGACCCCCAGGTACGCTTTGAGGGATCTTTTCAGCCCTCTTTCCCGCCTGGGACGACGCCCACCAGGGTTCAACTATGTTCAACATATCCGCTGCGAGGATGATTAACATGGATATATAACATGGATGATTAACATGCCTGGATACCAGGATCTCGGGAGACTGGCCTGCCCTGGCCTCATCTCCACGAGAGGAACCTGGTCATCCCTTCCGCATGAAGAAGGTCGCCGTCGTGTAAGTCGGTCATCGAGGCCTGGCGTCATCTAGCCCTTCGAGAAGATCCTGGGGGTAGACGTCGCAGGCCATGTCTCTCATCCGTGGAGGGTGCGGGCCGCAACCAAGGGGGCAAGCCCCGTGACCTGGTGCACGAGCCCCACCAGGTACGTTTGCTCGGGACGCCGTGCGTTTGTCATCGGCGTCGGTTGCTGGATTCTCCAGCGCCTTTTCTGGTTTCTAGGCCCGCACCTGGACACTGGCCGTAGGATCTATTTTAAGGGTTCCCTTACGTTCGCAATATCAAGATTTCCTCGATGGGGTCCTCGGGCGAGCCGCTGCCGAACTGCAAATAGATGCAGCCCTTCTTCCTCTTCAAAGCTGGCTTCTTTCCCTTCTTCAGGGCCTCACGGATGATAGGGAAGGCCTCGGGGCCTCTCTTCAGGATTTGGTCACGGAGCTCGGCGCAGATCAGGTCCTTGGCGTACTTCTCTATTTCCTCGTCCATGAGCCCCATGAAGTCTTTTATCAGTTTCTCCTCTTCCTCGGTGGGTGGGGGATGCTCCAATCCCACAGGCAGAGCGGAAAAACCTGGGAGCGTGGTCGAGACACGCCTGAGAACGTTCTGGAAGATTCGCACGAGCTGATCCTCGATCTCTGGGCTGAACGGCTGTATCTCGCCTCTACCCTGCTGGCCATCGCCCCTTCTCACGATCTCATCTGGCTCTAGGCCCATCCTCTACGCCGATATTACCTTGAACGGGTCACGTTTTAAGGGTTCCCTTACGGTCGAGCGAAGGGTCCCCTTGAGTCGATTTAAGGGTCCCCTTAATGGCCAAGATCAACATTTCAACATTGGCCAATCCGCCCAGGCCAGGGGCGAGCTCTAACATTCCCACGTTGGCCAATAAGGGTCCCCTTAGACGTGTAAGGGTCCCCTTGCTTCGATCCTGGAGGCGGGTTCACGGGTGGGCGTGAAGGCCTCCTACACACGTCCAGGGGGTAATAGGCG
>Ga0315314_1003165_pt1 | contig 13085 bp, 12 predicted proteins | sample TDP9_MG_FD_203631 | JGI IMG/M metagenome (GOLD analysis project Ga0315314, IMG submission 203631) | Freshwater sediment microbial communities from Lake Towuti, South Sulawesi, Indonesia - TDP9 | ecosystem: Environmental > Aquatic > Freshwater > Lake > Sediment | place: Indonesia: South Sulawesi...
CAACGGCCACCCTCAGAATGGGCGATGCGGGAGCCACCTCTGTAAAGAACCAGCGAGAGGGTAGTTGGCCTGAAATCTGTAAGACCGGAGGAATACGGCTTGAGAGGCGAAACATAATATGGCATGCGAGCGATCACTCCTGCCCCGTAGGGTGTTTCCAAATCTCCGTGGTGAGAACAGGCCAATACGCTGGAACCGTGGCTCAAATCGACTTCGACTCATCCGCTGTCATCGGTCCGAACTGTTTAGTCACCGATATAGACGGTCTACAGTACCTCAACGCTCTATGCGATGAATTCGGTGTAGATGCTGAAGGCATAGGAGGTATCATTGCCTGGGCTATGGAATGCTATGAGAAGGGGATATTGACGAAGGAAGATCTAGGCGGCATAGATCTGAGATGGGGGGATGTTTCAGCTATGGTAGAGCTGATAAAGCGAATAGTCGGTAGAGAGGGGATCGGGGATCTCCTTGCAGAGGGACTGAGATATGCCCCTAAAAGGATCGGTAAGGGGTCGGAGAGATTCGCCATGCACTGCAAGGGGATGGGCTTCGGGGGATGGCATTCCTGGCCCGAGGAGAGAGGTCTCCAATACGCGGTGGGTGATCGTGGCGGCTGCCATCACTATGGTGCGAGTATAGATGAACAGAACTGGAGAGCTTGGGCCGACTCACTCTTATGCTGCTCATGGCACAATCCACCGATCGGAGATGACTACGCGAAGCTATTCAATGCTGCCACAGGCTGGGATCTCATCAAAACCAGAGCGGACTGGGATCTCATCGCGGAGAGGATGCTGATTCTTGCCAGAGCCTACAATATCAGAGAGGGGATGAGGCCGCTTGAAGACGACGTACTACCAGAGAGGGCCTATACGGAACCATTAACCTATGGCGAAACTAGGGGCAAATACTATCCGAGGGAAAAATTCCTAGAGAATCGTGCTAAGTGGTACAGAGCTAGAGGTTGTGACGAGAAGGGGATACCGACAAGGGAACACCTAAAGGAGTTGGACTTAGATTTCGTCATCCCAGTTTTCGAGAAACTCCAGATATGAGACATGTGAAATCACGTTACAGGCTCGATATTTCCAAGATTTGTGTCAACTACTAACCTGTTCCTAGAAGCATGTAGCCCATCCGCTGTGAATGAAGATAGGCATTCAGAGCGGGTGTGTCCAATCGTCATACCCTTACCGCAAGAACACCTCCACACGTAAGCAAGATATAGTATACCATAAATAAGACATAAGTTAGGAAGGCTTGTTGATCGGTGTGTCTATGGCTGAGACTGTTATGAAGCCTCTCTCCGTGTGGATGAGGCAGAGCAGGAACTGGAGGATAATATCAACACGGTCGATGTTGAACAGATTCTTCCAGCGCATAACAATAGCCTATGACAACATCTACATTAGCGAGTTGGGTGCGAATCCAGTTCAACTTGGGATGGTGAACAGCCTCTCTCAAATCGCTGGAGCCCTCATCTCAACCCCTCTGGGGTGGCTCCAAGACAGATACAGTCTGAGGAAGATCTTCCTCACAGGCGTTGGGCTGTCCGTCATCGTTAGATCGATATATGCCTCGGCTACCGGATGGGTGACGATCATTCCCGCCATGCTCCTATCCATATTGGCCATGAGAATAGGGAGTTGCCTGACGATCTGCGATGTCTCCCTGAAGAATGAGGACAGATCGACCTGTAAAGGCATCTGCGACGGCGTCTTCGCCACCCCCTCCATCATCGCGCCCATGTTGGCAGCGTTGATAATCACACACTTCGGGGGTATAGGGGTCGAGGGCATCAGGCCCCTCTACTGGATTCAGTTAGCGGCTGATTTGATCCTCTTCCTCTTCTTGGCAACGCAGTTGAAGGAGATCGCGAGGCCCAAGGTGGAGGGGGGGTCGGGCTTCATAGGGGACTACGGCGATGTCTTTAGGAGAGGGACAGCCCTGAAGAGGTGGATCGTATTCACCGTTGTGAGCACCTTCTCGACGGGTATGGTGACCCCCTTCATACAGCCCTTCGCCCACGAGATCAAGAGGGCGGATCAGTTCATCCTAGGTGGGATGACCACCGCCGGCCTCGTGATCCAGATTTTATTCTCCACCCCTCTTGGTAGTATGGCGGACAGGATTGGGCGGAAGAAGGTGATTTACATCGTGGAACCGCTGTATTGGGCTTCTATGCTGACGCTCGTTTTCGCTCCCTCGCCTGAGTTCCTCATAGTCTCATCGATCTTGGGGGGATTTCGGACGATCTCCCATTACGTCTCCATAACCCCTCTGTTGGTCGATCTAGTCCCGATCGACTGCATTGGAAGATGGCGAGGTATCCTCGGGCTGTTTGAGGGTCTAGCCTCCATCCCCGCGCCCATAATGGGTGGAATCATCTGGGAGGCCCTCGGTCCATCCAACTTAATTCTGATCCCGATAGTAATCGATATGCTCGTGGGAATACCCCTACTCACAACGATACCTGAAAAGTCGAGATCAAAGAGTTTACACGACTGATCTCTAACGATATCTTCGCAACTAACCTACCTTGCTAACTCCCATCTGTGCCTCCCTACTCCCTGAGACAACGCCTGATTTAGCTTCAAGAGCTCTTTAGACCGTGTAACCCGCGGGTGTCTCTCTGATGTTCTTTCTTAGTAACACGATGTCACTGTGAGGTAGGTCGCTTCTTAGAAAGCCGATGACCACGAAGTCCTTCATGGAATACATGGCCACAATCTGGGGGTTTGCGCTAGGCACAGACGTATCGACACACTTGGCATCCGGCAATTGCCTCCTCAACTCTTCTATGAACTCGTCGATAAGCCTGCTGTGCAACCCTCTTCGGGCGCTCTCCTCATCTGAGACGCCTACAAAATCTATCCTCGGTGGAGGGACCATGGATGAAGAGGCCAAGCCCGATATCATCCCGACAACCCTCTCCTTCACCTTAGCCACTAGGACGATGACGTTCGGGGCCTTTAGAGTCTGTTCCAAAACCTCTCTGTTAACGGGCTGTCCGCCCATCGCCTTGGCGATCATGTCGGCACAGGGGGCGACGTCTTCGTTGGTGGCCCTCACGATAGTGAAATCTCCTTCCTTCCCTTTAAACAACCTCAACAGGCAACACCCCACAGTAAATGAGTACTAACAGGAATATTAAGTATCCGTCTCCTCAGCCTTTTAGTAGAGCATATAAACTACCCTTTTGATATTCTTAGTCTGGCTCGCGGGAGAGGCGTCAGACTTGAGATACGACATGGTGATAATCGGCGCAGGCCCAGCTGGGCTCTTCGCAACCAAAGAGATCGCTGAACGGAGCAGGAGGAAGGTACTCGTCGTCGATATGGGTAGAGACATCAAGGACAGAATATGCCCGGCGACCATGTACAAGGCTTGCAACAACTGCTCACCCTGCTCGATAATGTGCGGCGTGGGCGGAGCCGGAACCCTTTCGAGCGGTCTACTGAACCTTAGACCCGACATCGGGGGCAATCTAGGCCGGCTTCTGGGTGACGAAGAGGAAGCATGGAGCTTGGTGAAGTACGTCGACGATATTTTCATGGAGAACGGGGCACCCAGAAAGGTCTACGACTGCAGCCAAGGAGAGGCCGAGGACCTGAAGAGGAGGGCCGCTGCTGTCGGCACGCAGTTCATCCCGATCCCCCAGAGGCACATCGGGACGGATAACGCCCCAAAGGTGATTCAGAGCTTGGAGGATAAGCTCAAGGCGCTCGGTGTAGTCTTTCTGCTGGGGAAGAGGGTCTCGAAGATAGATGTGGGGGTTGTCACACTGGAGGACGGGTCTGAGATAAGGTGCGACTACATCCTAGCGGCCCCTGGGAGGAGCGGAGCCAACTGGCTGGCCAACGAGGCCCGGAGGCTGAAGATCCCGACCAGGTACCAGCCCATAGACATAGGGGTGCGGGTGGAGGTCCCCGCCGTTGTCATGGACCCCGTCATAAGGATCAGTCGCGACCCCAAGTTCCACATATACCCAGACACCTACGACGATTTCGTGAGGACCTTCTGCGTGAACCATCGAGGCTTCGTCGTGCAGGAGGTCTACGACGACTTCATAGGCGTGAACGGCCACGCCATGACTGACAGGCTCTCCGATAACACGAACTTCGCCCTCATAGTTAGGGTTGAGCTGACCGAGCCCCTCGAAGATACGACGGTTTACGGAAGAACCATAGCCCTGCAGACGACGACGCTGGGCGGAGGGAAACCGATCCTTCAGAGGCTCGGCGACCTGAAGAGGGGACGTAGATCGACTTGGGACCGGATAAACAGAGGAAACCTGAGGCCGACCCTCCTCAATGTCACTCCAGGGGATGTGAGCATGGCCCTTCCCCACCGCATCTTGACAGACTTGGTCGAGGGGCTGGACAAGCTTGACCACGTGATGCCAGGCGTCTCGTCAAACTCGACGCTGATATACGCGCCAGAGATAAAGTTCTCAGCCAACAGGATCTGCACGAACAGGGATCTTGAGACGTGTGTTGAGAACCTCTTCGTGGCTGGGGATGGTGCTGGCCTGTCCGGTGGACTTGTGACAGCGGCGGCGACGGGCGTTGTCGCGGCTCGGGGAATTCTGAAGAAAGCGGGCGAGATATCTTAAACAAACAAGTCCACCCTTGTCCCTTCTCTCCTTAAGCATTTACGAAGGTATGCACATATTTCCCATGTCGATTGGACAGGGGGTTGCGTGATGAAGGTGAGGCTGTTGATAGATGAGCAGCTGCTTGGATGTGGGGTGCTTCTGAGGTCGATTGGTTATGATGTGGTGCTTGCGAACGAAGCTGGGCTTCAGAGAGATGAGGATCTCGTCGAATACGCGGTTAGAAATGACTTGTGATCACAGAGGATAACAGCATGGTAGCCCTCTGCGAGTTCAGAGATATGCCATATCTCCACCTCGACGTATCGATGAAAGCAAAGATAATAGCAGAGGAATTGAGGAAGCAGAACATTAAATAAACGAAAAAGTGTGGACTGGAAAGCTCCTTTGAATGCCTGTTATCGTTCTTAGGCCTCTGTGGAATCGACTTTCTTCGCATCGAAATATTCCTCTGCAATGGGGGGGAACTTTATCAGGTCGCAGCGAGGATGATGTTTTGCTAATTCTTCAGGTTTCAAATTTAAGTCGCGCCGTCGACGATCAGCAAATCTGAAGCGTTATTTTGAATATTTTATGATATGACAAAATTTATCATATGAGAAAAATTTAGCTCTCTGTAGGCGCGCGGCCTATGTTGTATCCCCAGAGCTTCTCGTCCCTCAGCGCCTCTATAACATACTTGTAGAGAATGAGATAGAAAGGACTTGCCACGAGAAATAGACCAACGCTTTAATGGCGAATCACTAAGGAATACACAAAAATCTCTAAGATTGCTCGGAGTAAGTGTTAGCCATCAGACAATCTACAATTGGATAGGGAAGTACATCAGTTTAATGGAAGAGTATGTTGCGAAGTTGAAAATTAATGTCTCAGATGGAGAGCAGACGAGCTATGGGTTAAGATTAAGGGAGATAAATCAGATGAAGACTTAACAGAACCTTCGACCACAAGGCTAATATATAGTTTCCTAAGAAGCATATACGTCTTCTCAAGAGGCTGAAAGGGAAATATGACTACCGAAACGAAGAGAGAGAGTCAAACCCCCAGACTTCTGGCTCTTCTAGCGATAGGCTTGGTCATAGGCGCCGCTGTAACCTACGTGTGGATTGCGAATCAGCTGCAGCAGCAAGTAGGCCCATTGCAGCAACAAGTGACCCAACTGCAGCAGCAAGTGACTCAATTGACGCAGGTGGTAGAGTATAAGATAGGCCTGAGCATGCCCCTGACTGGGGAGCTGTCGGATGTTGGTGTGCAATGGCGTACAGTCGCGGACATGGCCAAAGAAGATCTGAACGCAGAGATCCAAAAGTACGGGATCAAGGCGAAGTTCACACTTGTGATACAGGACGATAAGACGAGTTCCACCGAGGCGCTAACCGTTGTTCAGACTCTGTCTCAGGCTGGGATAAAGGTCGTCATAGGTCCGGCCGCCAGCTCCCAGGTCAAGGCCGTAAAAAGCTACGTGGATGACAACAAGATAGTCATCATATCCGCCTCTTCGACATCCCCAACCCTAGCCCTACCAGATGACTACATATTCAGGACCGTCGGGTCGGATGCGGGACAGGCAAAGGCGCTGGCAGATCTCGTGAACTCCAAGGATGTGAAGAAGGTGATAGTCTTCCACAGAGACGACGAGTACGGTGTCGCCTTCGCACAGTTCTTCTCCAACGAATTCTCGACGCTCGGCGGCTCGGCGATAGATATTAAGTACGCTTCAGGTCTGGAGGATTACGCGTCAGAGGTCGCGGCGCTCAGCACCAAGGCACAGCAAGAGAACGTCGAGGCCATAGTGATAATAACATTCGACAAGGACGGAGTCAACATCCTAGACCATGCAAAGGACGACGCCTTCCTCTCATCGCGTAAATGGTTCTCCAGCGAGGGTATCCACGGAGCGTTAGGTCTCACCACTCAGACCATCGCTGCGTTCATCAACAAGACGAACCTTCTTGGAACCAGACCTGTCTTCAAGGAAAACCCGCTGTACAAGGACTTCAGCTCACGCTATAAAACAAAGGCCGGAATTGACCCGCCAGTGTTCTCAGCCAACCTCTACGACGCGATATTCCTCGCGGGTTGGTCCATCCTAAGGGCTGGGTCCTACGATGGCGCGGCGATAAGGGCTTCCCTTACGGAGGTTGCGAAGAAGTACTACGGGGCGTCGGGCTTGAACATGTTCGACAGCGCGGGCGATAAGATGCTCCAAGACTATTCGATATGGACGGTCAAGCTGCTGGCTGGCACGTACCAGTACTCGGACATTGGGAGCTACTCTGGAGGAACCATAACCTGGGGATAGAGGGACCAAAGTTTTTTAACCAATCCCCTTTTTTTATTACTTCAATAATCCATGCACAGATCATCGGTGCACTTGGGCGGTGTACCCTGAATTGCAGATGCCGACGGAGGTCTTCAACACCATCTGGTACATCTGCGTCTACAGCCTGATGGCCGTTCCGCTCACACTGAGCAATAGGGTAAGCAAGGTTCTGAACTTCGCACACGGCGTCTACATCACCCTCGGCGCGTACGCGGCTATCCTAATAACCGCGGGTTCAGGAATGAGGATCTCGCCCATAGTTGCGATACTGGCCGCTTTCCTCGTGGGCGCGTCGACGGCCGTGGTGACCCATATCCTCGTCTTCTCGCCCCTGATGAAGAGGAAGTCAAACCCGGTAACGCTTATGATCGCGTCGATGGGCGCGTGGATATTCATCAAATACGCCTTCTACGCCCTCCTAGACATACTCCAGAAGGCTTGGTCGACATCCCTATTCTACGCGACTCCGAACCTAGACCTTCAGGGTCAGGTGGAAGTCATGGGCTTCGAGGTTAATGTGAAATTCCTCTTCGTCGTCGCGCTCACCTTCCTCTCACTCTCCGTACTAGCCCTCTTCTTGACGAAGACCAAGCTCGGCATGGCGCTCAGGGCGGTCGCAGACAACCCCGACCTAGCCCAGATATCGGGAATCTCGAACGAGAGGGTCATGTTGATAACATGGCTCATCTCGGGAGGTCTTGCTGCCGTGGGGGGCTTCGCGTGGTCTCTGTTCACCTACGTTTCTCCTGAAGCGGGGGACATAGTCATCTTGCAGGTGTTCGCCTGCTCCGTGATCGGAGGCTTGACGAGCCTCACTATGACGCTCGCGGGGTCGGTGGTGATCTCGTCTGCCGAGAACCTATTCATCCTCCTCCTCTACCGATATCTCGGGGTTGAGTTGAGCTTCCGCCCCTTCCTCTCATTCCTCGTGCTGCTGATGACCATCCTCATAAGGCCTCCCGCCGGAGCCGGCGGCGGCCTGCCTTACAGACTCAGGCTGAGGGGATTGCCTAGAAAGGTGTGACCGATCTTGTTCGATGTGGTGAGCTTCCTAATATCTTGGTTGACCCTGTTCGGGATATACGCGATCTTGGCTCTATGTCTCAACATGGAGACGGGATACACTGGGATGGCGAACTTCGGGCTCGTGGCCTTCTTTGGGATAGGGGCCTTCATGACCGGTTATCTCTCCATATCATCCTTCCTATCGTACTTCGGCTATAACTATCCGATATACAGCCTGGACGCTGTGATCGCGATGGGACGGGTCTCAGATAAGAATCCGATCCTGAACATAGGGGTGTTCTTTCTTTCGTTGACCTTCTCGTTCCTAGTCTCGGGGTCCGTCGGCTACCTCGTGTCATATCCCACCCTCAGGGTGGGGCCCGCCTTCCTCGGGATAACCATCCTGAGCTTTGGGGAGATGACGAGGGTCTTCATGAGGCATTTCCAGCCGACTGGAGGCGCCTACGGCCTCCTTGGGGTTCCAAACCCCTTCGCATGGGTCCAGCAGCCCACGCTCAAGGGCCTCCTCTTCCTGCTCCTGACATTCGCGATCCTAGCCGCGGCGTTCGTCTACTTCGAGGTGCTGTCGAACTCCCCGTATGGAAGGGTATTGAGGTCGATTAGGGAGGATGAAGTGTCATCCCTCTGCATAGGCAAGTCCGTTCCAGCGGTCAAGGCCAAGCTCCTCTTCGTGGCGTCTGGGATGAGCGGAGTCGCTGGTTCGCTCCTCGCCTTCTACCTCGGCTCCGTAAGCCCAGACATGTTCGGCACCGCAGTCACCTTCGAGGTCTGGAGTATGGTCATACTGGGTGGGAGGGGGAACCATGTGGGGGCCCTCTTAGGCGCCCTGGTTTTCTCGCTGCTGGGGAGGGCGTCCTCAGCCTTCAACTTCCTATTCCCCGGCCTAGCCATCGACCCGAACTACGTTAGGTGGATGCTGATGGGGGCCGTGATCGTTATAATCCTCATGTACAGGCCCAAGGGGATTCTCGTGGAGAAGCCTGTTCGCACCGAGGCTTGGAGAGTCTTCGAGGGTGAGGAGGGAAGAATGGTCTTCCATCGGAAGATAGGAGGAGTTATTAAGAAGGCTCTCTGGTGGTTGATGGGGCGGGAGGTTAGGTGAATGGGGCCGATCCTCGAGGTTCAAGGGGTCAGCAAATCCTTCGGAGGCGTCGAGGCTCTCAAAGATGTCACTCTCAAGGTGGAGGAAGGCTCGGTGACTGGGCTGATAGGCCCCAACGGGAGCGGTAAGACTACGCTCTTCAACGTCATAGCAGGCTTCTACCAACCCGACTCGGGGAGGGTGCTGTTCGAGGGGAGGCGCATAGACGGGCTGAACCCCGACGAGGTCTACAACATGGGCTTGGCAAGGACCTTTCAAAACCCGCGGCCCTTCAGCAGCATGACGACCCTCGAGAACCTGATGCTGAGCCCGAGGGGGCAGATCGGTGAGAGCCTCGCGAAGGCCCCCCTCAGAAGGCTCTGGTCAGGGGAGGAGTTCAAGATAGCCAAGAACATCAAGGACTTCATGAGTCGGGTCGGCATCGCCGACCTCTACAAGATGCGAGTCTCGGACCTCTCGGGGGGACACATCAAGATGGTTGAGACGAGTAAGGGTATACTCGGAGGGGCGAGGCTCATCCTCCTTGACGAGCCGGCCGCTGGACTGCAGTACGCGGTTGGGAGAGGTGTCTTCGAGTACATCAACTCCCTTAGGAAGAGCCTAAACCTGACATTCTTCGTGATAGAGCACAGGATAGACCTGCTCTTCGACTTCGCGGACTACATCTACGTCCTACACATGGGGAGGCTCCTCTCAGAGGGGAAGCCCAAGGAAGTGGCCTCAGACCCCGAGGTGATAAGGGCCTACATCGGTGGTTGAGAGATGTCGATCCTCGAGTTGAAGGGGGTCTCGTCAGGTTACGGGAAGATGAGGATACTTGAGGACATAGACCTGCATGTGGAGAAGGGTGAGATAGTCGCTATCATAGGCCCAAACGGCTCGGGCAAGACGACGCTGTTGAACACGATATTCCGCCTCGCGGATCTGCATAACGGTGAGATCAGGTTCAACGGGATGGGCATCAACATGATGAGCCCAGACAGGATCGCGTCCACGGGGATCGGATATGCCCCCCAGCAGCAGAACATCTTCCCCAACTTCACCGTTGAGGAGAACTTTCTGGCCGGAGCCTTCCTGAGAAAGGACGGAGAGGTCAGGAGCGACATTGAGGAGATCTTCAAGATCTTCCCAGAGATCGAGAGGAGGAGGCGCAAGCTGGCTAAGACTCTGAGCGGCGGGGAGAGGCAGATGCTCGCGGTGGCGCGAGCCCTCATGCTGAGGCCCCAGATGCTGCTGCTGGACGAGCCCACGGCTGGCCTAGCCCCGAAGGCGGCGAGCGCGTTGGTTGGGAAGATCAAAGACATAAGGGCCAGGGGGATGACAATCATGCTCGTGGAGCAGAATGTGAAGATCGCTCTGAGCTTCTCGGATAGGGCCTACATACTGGTAGGCGGGAGGATCGTCGCCCACGACTCATCGTCGAATCTACTCGCTAGGAAGGACCTCGAGCAGATATACTTCAAGTGAGTCAATCGGGAAGGGAGAGGAGTCTAGGGGGACGGTAAGCTTCATCTCATAGTATGTCGAGTGGCGGAGTGTTAACGATCCTCGGCGGTGTCTTAGCTGCTAATAGCGCGTTTAGGAAGCAATCGGTAGTTGAGGTTAAGGCGTAATCAAAGCCTTTGCTTTTCCTTTTTTAATATTGAGTTTGATGGTTTTCTGAGATAGAATCAAGAGCGCATAGAAGTTCTCACGTGGCTGTCAAGGCTAAGTAGTTAGAGGCGTTTATAAAGCGTTTAAGAGTCATCTAAGTGAGGAAAAAAGGGTATCATCTGATATCGATTTCAGGGTGCTAGATTAATCAGTTGATAGTCGTCTCCATAAGTTTTTGTTCTCTTACCTCGTTAACATCTTTGGTAGAAGCGTCAGTCTATTGATTACTGTGTGGTTTCCTCTGAACTCTATTTCTCTCGATTGGTTTCTATCTATCCGAAAGAGGTTTTTTAAGCCAGCCCGACAAGCAGACTCTATGTCCAATTCGTAGGAGTCTCCCACCATGGCGACATCTTCGCTTGAAAGCTTCAAATCCCGTAGCATGCCGACATAGGGAAGTAGCGTCTTCTTAGGTCCACCGTAGGTGTCTGAGCCGATTACGCCTGTTATGTGGTTGATGAGACCTGACCTAACGAGTTTCAGCCTTGTATGCCTCTCCCCGTTCTCGGATATGATCCATATCTTCAAGCCTTTTTCCCTCAACTCCCTCAAGGCTGGCTCACTGTCGGGATAGACTCTGAGAAACCTCTTTTCGAATTCAATAATATCCTTTGTCAAGAGATGTTCAAGGCCCAGCCCAGTCATAACACTGAAAGCTTCAAACCAGCCTAGCTCGCCTTCACTTCTGAGATCCTCTCTTATCCTTTCAAATACTGTTAGAGCCTGTTCTTCGACGATTCCGAATTCCCTTGCAAGAATATTTTTAGCCAGACACCTAGGGTAGTCCCAAGCTATCGGATCACCACTCAAAGTGTTTGGCTCATCCACGTAGACAAGAGTATTATCTAAGTCAAAGAATGCGGTCAGTATCTTGACGGGCACTGTCATTCGTTTTACTTCCCTTTAACTTGACTTTCGTTCCTTTTTATTGAGGAATTTATCTCCTTAAACTACTTTCCATCCTTTATAAATTCTAAGCATTTCTTAGCCTCTTGAATCAGCACATAGCGGTGTCTGAGGGAAAGCCATGGGTTCTTAGCTATCCGCAACTCGGTAATAGCCTGATAGAATGGGTTCCTCCTAGTAATTTCATGGAAAAGGTTTGGGGAATCTGAGTGGGAACAATACTTCTTATAAAAGTGGCTTATGAAGGGCTCAGCCCTACTTCCATCCCCAGTAAACATGATAAAGTGGTGCTTCAACTCCCCTGCGACCCTACCCGTATCGAAGGCGGGATCTGATCTCCTACACCTCTCCAAATCAAGGACCGCCAACCTTGGATTGTTTGAGAATAGGAAGTTGGATGGTGTACAGTCGCCGTGAACATAAGCAGAATGGGCCTCCCACATCTCATGGTTTTCCTTCCACTTATCTGCCAATCTATAGAGGTACTCTTCTTCCCCTCTTGAAAGGGGTGTTGTCTGTTTAAGGCGATTCATGGTTTCATGGAAGTATGAATGCTCCATGTCAAAGTTCACCCTCGAATTGTCGAAGCTTCTGGAATGGAGGATATGGAGGAAAATGGCTACATCTGATAGAGCATCATACAACTCTCCTCTCCTTCCAAGGAATATGGTATCCTTAATGAATAGGTCAAGGCATTTGCCGGAGATGTATTCAAAGACGAGGACATAATTTATATGCTGATTGTAGCCGAGAAGGCGAGGTATTCGGTATCGACCCTGATCCAGCCCCATATTCTTGAAGTTTGTTATATTATCGATTTCCCTCTTAAACATCCAAGAGGGATCCAGATCACTTCCATGGAACTTTCCCACAACCCTGAAGGGGCCCCCTCCATCATCAACTTCATAAATATAGACGCCATGAGACGCAACGATCTCATACACGGAAACGTCTGGGCTTTGCACCCTCAGTCCTAGCTGAGGGAAAACCTCCCCAATCAACCAGCCATACATGGGGTCTCCATGATCCACATGCCCGAGCCGTTTCATTTTCGAATCGCTTTCTAAAGAATCGTTATTTATTAATATAATCAACCAACCTTATAAGAGAACGGGAATCCTAGAAATCACGAGAACTCATGACGAATAAGTCTAGGCCGAGTAGGCTTGGTGTGGAGTACGTACCCGTGATGCCGAGGAAGTAGCTTATTCTCCCTGTGGGTAATCAGACTAAGCCGTCTTGGAACGCATTTTAGGGAAGTGCTTTTTGAATAGGCTCCTTGACGAAGGCTAACAGCAAGATCGTCGTGGCTATCCCCAGAAAGGAGTTAACGAAGAAGGGTATACCATACCCAGGGAGCGTCAGTCCACCCACCTCGAAATTCCTGAAGCGGTAAAGGTCGTAGAGGTAGGTGCTGACGATGGGGCCTATGATGTCTCCGGCCTCGAAGGCCGTTG
>Ga0315314_1003166_pt1 | contig 13084 bp, 9 predicted proteins | sample TDP9_MG_FD_203631 | JGI IMG/M metagenome (GOLD analysis project Ga0315314, IMG submission 203631) | Freshwater sediment microbial communities from Lake Towuti, South Sulawesi, Indonesia - TDP9 | ecosystem: Environmental > Aquatic > Freshwater > Lake > Sediment | place: Indonesia: South Sulawesi...
GCACCACTGACCCGTGTAAGCGCACCTGGCAAGTGGAGGAGAGCGTGGATGCGGAGGGCCGGCCGGTGCGACGCGGAGTGCTCTCCTGCACGGGACTTCAAGGCGCGCCGGATTTCCAGTGGTGGGCGGAGGCCGGGGCCTGTTCCCCCCTGGTTCGCATCGGGATTGCCGTCTTCAACCGCGGCCGCGCGGCGGTAAAGGTGGAGGCCTTCGCCCCCCTCGCCCTGGAGGCAAAGGCCGGTGGCGCGCTGGAGCCGGGCACGCAGGCCGAGGACTGTCATGTTTTGCTGAATACCGAGGGCGAGGGCGTGGTATGTCTCAGGGACCTCGCCCCAGGCAAAGGTGAGGAGGGGAGGGCTTCCGGCGCGCACGAAGGCTGGTGGGATGGCGCTCTGCACAATGTGAGAACCGGGCGCGGCATCGTCTTGGGAGCGCTGAGCGCGCGGCGATTCAAGACCCGACTGCGAATGGAGGCGAACGCAGAGGAGAGCGGCGATTCTCCGCTGGCCTCGCTTTGGGTGGAACAGGAAGCCTTTGAACGCCTCCTCCCTCCGGGGGGCCGCCTGGAGGCGGAACCCGTAGGCGTCAATTTCGCCGAGCAAACGGAGGTCGCATATCGCACCTATGCCCGTGCCGCGGGCCGAGAAATGGAGGCAAAATTTCTCCCGGAAATCCCCGGAGGATGGTGCTCATGGTATGTCCCGTTTACGGAGATTGACGAGGCCTTCATACTGGAGAACGCCCGCACTATCGCGGCCCGGCGAGACATCTTCCCGGGCGGGCCTGAGGGTTTCAAATATGTGCTAATTGACTGGGGGTGGCAGGCGGATAACAGCACCGGCGCGAACGAATGGGACGCGGCAAAATTCCCCAGGGGCATGAAGGCCGTCGCCCGTAGCATCCGCGAATTGGGCCTGAAGCCCGGCCTGTGGATTGCCCCTGCCCAGGTAGCGGGCAACACCAGGGCCTTCGCTCGCTATCCTCACATCGGTGTGAAATCCAGCAAGGGCGGCAACTTCCTCGTGCAGGACTGGCTGGCCAGGTTCGGGGCGATGGTGCCGGACTGCACCCTCGCTGAAGGCCGGCGCTTCCTTCAGCAGCGCATTCGCGAGATTCTCTGTGAATGGGGATTTGAGATGCTCGTGCTTGAGGAAACCGACATCGCCGGCGCCTGGCGGGGCGCAAGAGTGGTAACCCCCGAGGGACTCAAAGTGGACGAGGAGGCACAGGCGGTCTATCACGATCCGGACATAACGCCGGTTGAGCACCACCGCCTGCTCGTGCGCACTTGCCTGGATGCCGCCCGCGCCAGCGGCTGCGAGGTCTTCGTGGCCCCCTGCGGAGGACCCCATCTGCCGAACACGGGGTTGTTCTCACTGAATGTATGCTCCCCAGATGGAGCGTGGGAGGGGAGGGGAATCACCTGGGAAAGCGACAAGGGCAGCCCCAGGGTGCAGGCCCAGAACCTCGCTTACCGCTACTACCTGCACGGAAACCTGTGGACCCTGGACCGGGAAGGCTATTGTGTTAGCGAGCCGCGCCCGCTCTCGGAAGCCATCGTGGATATCTGCTCGGCGGCCCTCAGCGGCGGCTTCGCCCTCTGCGGTGATGATTTGCCGCGCTTGACCGAGGAGCGTTTTCAGGTCATCGCCCGCTGCTTGCCTTTCTATGGTGTGGCGGCCAGGCCCATAGGCCTGTTTGAGGAGCACAATCCAGTAATCTGGAATCTGAAGGCACGCACCGATTTTGAGCGCTGGGAGGTGGTGGCCGTTTTCAACTACTCGGCGGACCGAACCGAGCAGACGGTCAGAGTGGATTTCAGCCGCCTGGGCCTGAACCCTGCTGCCTGTTACCTCGCCTTTGACTTCTGGAAATCGGAGTTCCTGGGAGAGCAGGTCGGCTCTCTAGAAGTGTCCGTGCCAGGGCGAAGCCTGCGGCTCATCGCCCTGCGCGGAAAGCGCGGCCATCCCCAGTTGGTGGGCAGCGATGTTCATTACACCATGGGTGCCAGGGAATTGCTGTATGCAGGTTGGAGCGCCAGCGCGAAACGACTGCAACTTGCTTATCGCTGTCCGCGACAGGCGCAGGGAAGGCTCTTCCTCTATGTGCCGCAGGGCTGGCGGTTGAAACCCGCCAGCGTCGCCGCCTTTCAGCCCGCGCAAATTGCACCGCGGCTGTGGGCACTGACAGTGCCGTATAGCCCCGAGGTCACCACTATAGAGGCGGGTTTTGAGTGAGCCAGGGCAGATGGCATCTCAGGATGATGGAGGAGAGTGATGCGATGACCCCCCGAGAGCGGATGCTCGCCGCCTACCGCAATCAGCAACCGGACCGTGTGCCTGTTTCCCCGGAAATCTGGGACGCAACCAGCATAGAGGTGGACGGCAGGCCCTGGCACGAACTGGTGGGCCCCTTTGCCAGAGAACCTTGGTGGAAGATTCATCTGCGCGCCTTCCAATATTTCGGCGCGGACGCCTGGATTGTGGCCGAACCTTCTTTGTTGTTTCCCAAGGGCTGTGAGATACAGTGCGACTCGCAGTGGATCGCTCCAGATACCATAGAGACGCGCACGATTTATCGCACTCCCTGCGGTGAGTTGCGCGCCGTTTCCCGAACAACGCCAATATATGCAGGCTGGCTCATTGAACACCCGATAAAAAGATTTCCTGAAGATATGAAAGCATATGAGCCGATTTTTTTTCCCGACCCGGGTAGTTTCCGCGCGCAGGGGATAGACGAGATTATCAAGGGAGTCGGCGAAGAAGGCCTGGTAACCGCTTCGGTAGGCGAACTGTTCACAAGTGCTCTCGCCAGTTTGCGAGAGGGCGGCTATTCCCAGCTCCTGAATGACCTGCTTGACCACCCCGACTACTGCCGGGAGTTGCGAAATCGCTTCATAAGCCATCAGGCTGCCCTCGCGGAGGCCATCTGCAAGCAGACAGAGGCGCAGGCTCTGTTTATCAACAGCGGCTACGCGGCCCCCCCCATCACCAGCCCGGCTTTCTACCGTGAATGGGACCTCCCTGCCCTGGCTGCGGTGGGTGAGGTCGCCCGCCGCTGTGGCGTCTCGCTCCACCTCCACCAGCATGGCCGTGTGGGTGTGCTGATGGAGGACTTGATCGGGGCCGGGGTGAGTATCGTTTGTCCTCTCCTGCCTCCTCCCCAGGGAGATGTGAAAGACCTGGCGGAAGTGAAGCGTCGTTTCGGCAGTCGCATCGCCCTGAAGGGCAACATTGACCCCTTCGGCGTGCTATTGCAGGGCACCCCGGAGCAGGTGGAGGAAGAGGTCAAGGCCTGCATCGCGGCCGGGGCTGCCGGCGGTGGATTCGTCCTCGGCACAGCAGACAGCACCCTTCCGGGCACCCCTTTTGATAACCTGCGCGCCTTTGTTGCCGCAGGAAGAAAATACGGAGACTATGAATCGGGGGACACGCGTATTTTCCCGCAAGATAAGCGGCCATCTGGCATGATCTGCCAATAAGTAGGCTGGCGCGGGCAGCAACGCTGGCGATAGAATAGGTGTTTGCCCCCATTCCCTACCCCGTTTTTCCCCCTAGACTAAATACCGGGTAAGGGTTTATAATGTTTCCTATTAGGAAACATCATAAGGGTAAACGAATTGCATCCTTTCCGGTAGACTTTTTCTGTCCACAATAACGGACTCTTGAAATCAACGGGATTATTTCCTACAAGCATATCTTGTGCCCAATAGATTACCCGGAGAGAATTCGCCAGAGTTGTTTGCTAAAAGGAAACTTATTGGAGGGCAGATGGGACTGATTTCACAATACTGCGTCTGCACATTTCTGTATTTCTCTGTTCCGGCTTCTACTGAATAACGGTAGGCTCAACTTGGAATCTACATATAAAGCCGCTGTCTGGGTTGCCAAGGACCGCGTGGAAATCATGGAGAAGCCCACGCCTAGACCTGGGCCGGGTCAGGCGCTCTTGCGGGTCAGGGCGGCCGGTATCTGCGGCACAGACCTTCATCTTCTCGCCGGGAAACACCCGGAAGCCAAACCTCCTTTAGTGCCAGGTCATGAATTCGCAGGCGAAGTTGTTGAGGTGGGAGACGGGGTGGATGAAAGCCTTGTCGGCACCCGCGTGGGTTCGGATTCGTACGTAGGATGTGGTGAATGCCGCTACTGCCAGTCCAGACAAGTGCAACTTTGCGAGAAAGGCACCTGTGAGTTAGGCATCAATATTGACGGCGGTTGGGCTGAGCATATTGTTGTGCCGGTTAGAAATCTATATCTCTTGCCGGAGAAGGTGGAGTTTTTTGAAGCGGGAGCCGGCTGCATCTTGAACTGCCCCATGGCGGCAATAGAGAAGGTGAAGGTGGGGCCAAAGGAGGTTGTTCTTATCATAGGTGACGGCCCCTCAAGCCTCATCATGGTCCAACTTGCACGACTCAAGGGCGCATCCAAGATAATGGTAAGCGGACACAGGAACAAACGGCTCACTCTCGCCCGGGAACTGGGCGCCGATCGGGTTATCAATACCCACGCGGAAGATCTCTGCGAAGCGATAAGAGTCCTGCCCAAGAAGCCGAGCGTAGTCATAGATGCAGTGGGCAAATCCGAGACTTTCGCGCTGGCGTTATCTCTCGCTGAACGGGAAGGCCGTATCCATCTCTTTGGGTTACCAGAAGGGCCCATGCATAACGTCCCACTTGATAAACTACTGTTCAAAGAACTCACTATCGTGAGTTCAACAGGAGACCCCTCCCTTTGGCCTAGGGCGATGGAGTTGATATCTCGCGGACTTCTGAGAGTCGCTCCGCTCATCAGCCAGCGTTTCCCTATCCAGAAAGCGCCCGAGGCGATTGCTTTTATGCGTGCGAACCCAGAGGAGGTAATCAAGGTCATCTTTGAAATGAACTAGTGCCGCTAAATGTTGCAGCGGCAGATCAGATGGGGAAGTTGCGGGGTAATAGTCGGGCTATCCAGTCGGAGGAGCACTGGCTGCAACACTGGAACTCATTGATCGCAAGTCGGTTCCGGTGTTTGAATTCGGTCTCAGCAAAGGATGTCTGGAGGCGCTTGAAATGAATTCCAAAGAACTGGTATTGAGAGCACTGCACGGCGAGAAGACGCCTACCGTGCCGGCCGGCGCACATGGATGGGGATTATACAAGTTCGCGCGTAAAGGCATCTTATCGGATTACAGTGATGAGAAGAAGGCCTGGCAAATCCATGGCGAAGAACTCGCCGCCATAGAAGAGGATTTCCAGGAAACGTTCTGGCCGGACTATATGCATATGGCGGAGGCGTTTTTCGAATCAAAGAAGGAACTGATAAACGCTCCCGAAAACAGCGACCTGTTGGCGGCGGTGCGAAGGCTGGAGTCAAAGAAAGTAATCGATGAATTCCTGGACATAGTTTATGAAGACGCGGCAGCACTGGGCAAACAGAAGAAATTTGATCATTTGAAGATCCTCTCTGGGAAATATGGGGATAGGATTTTCGTCTTCCTGGAAACCGAAGGCCCGGTACATGACCTGCTGGATGGAGACGGAATCCTGGGCTTTGAACTGGGGATGCTGCATCTGGCCGACAATCCGGAGATGCTCGTTTACCTGATGGAGGGCATGTTTGAAAGGCAGTTGGAGTATGTCAGGGCGGTGAAGAACTTCGGATCACATGCGTATTGCCAATCCGAGTCCTATTTCGGCGCCGATCTGGTTTCGCCAATGATGTATAAGAACTTGCTCTTCCCCATCCACAGAGCCTTCTACAAAGAAGTGGAGAATATGGGCTTGCTTCCGATTATGAATTTCTGGGGGTATGTGACTCCAATTGCGAAGTACCTCAAGGATACGAACATAAGAGGCTTGTTAATTGATGAGTCACGAAAGGGATACACTCTGGATGTCGGGGAGATAAAGCGAGAGCTGGGCAGCGAAATCGGTCTCTTTGGGAATGTCAGCAGCGAGAGCACTCTTCTCAAAGGCAGCGAAAAAGATGTAGAAAATGAAGTGAGATCGCAGATAGAGAAAGCCGGTGCTAACGGAGGCTTTCTCTCTTGCTGCGGCCCGCCAATTGCATTTGGAACTCCGGAGGCGAATGTGAAAATGCTCATAGACGCGGCGCGTAACTTCAGATGGTAATTGCTGGCGCGGTCATCTTGTCAGCGAGTGATGCCCGGCCAAACGATCTGGCTTCCAGGATATTGTTCGGAAAGCCAGATAAGCGAAGCCTGCAAAGCGAGTTCATGCGGTGAGACTGAGTTGTTTGCCTGTGTCATACTTCAAAGACTTCAGCAATGGCCGGATGTCTGTTGGGCAGTGGGCGCGGGAGGCATCTGGGGTTGGTCTTGATGCAATTGACCTGAGCATTCTCTTCTTGCGGAATCGTCAACCCGCGGCATTGGCAGAGATGCGCGCGGAGGTGGAGGTGGCTGGTATGCGCGTGGCTGTGATAACTGCCTATCCTGATTTTTGTCACCCCGATTCTGCACAGCGCGAACGGCAATTCTCTCTGCTAGCAGAGGACATATCTTCCGCGGCTTTAGTCGGGGCGGAAATGATACGCCTTACCGCCGGTCAGGCGCATCCGGCAACCGGCAGAAGAGAGGGAATTGCCTGGGCGCTTGAAGGGTTGAAGCAATCAGTTGACATTGCAGATCGCCATGGACTGAAGGTTGTCTACGAGAACCATTCCAAGCCCGGGGTATGGGATTATGCTGATTTCTCACATCCCTCAGATATCTTTCTTGAGATTGCAGATGGTTTAGCGGGAACGTCAATCGGGATATTGTTCGACACCGCCAACCCGTTGGCTTATGGGGATGACGTGCTGCCATTGCTTGAGAGGGTGATAGACCGCGTCGTCTGTGTGCATGCCTCTGATACCAGCACACGAGGCGCATTGACGCCGGTTCTGTTAGGCACGGGGCTCGTTCCTTTCAAGGAGGTCTTTTCAATGTTGAAGCACACAGGATTCAAGGGATGGATCTGCATTGAAGAGGCCAGCGGCCTCGGCAGAAAAGGGGTTGAAGGAGCAGTTGCATTTGTGCGGAGAGCGTGGGAGGAAGCCGGCAACTAGTGCCTCACGCGGATATTTCAGCGAGATGAATCAAATCCCCTAGTCGGGGCTCGACAGGGGGAGTTTGAGATGAAGATCAATCAGAAGATAAAGAGATTGCGGATTGCGCGAGGTCTTACCCTGGAAAAGTTCGCCCAACTTTCTGATCTTTCCAGGGGATATCTATCTAAAGTGGAAAGATCCTCCCAGCCTCCTCCTGTTTCCACTTTGCAGGCCATCGCGGTGGCGTTGGGGGTGGATATCGCCGAGTTTTTTGAAGCCGGGCCAAGCCATACGAGCACTTCCAGCAACCTGGACATAGTCAGAAAAGCAGAGCACAAGGAAGAGTTTGTCTCTGAGGCCGGCTACCTTTACAGACCGCTGCTCAAGCATTTTAGAAACAAATACATGTCTCCATTTCTCATGACAATAGAGAAAGGCGAGACCGATGCCTTTTCGCATGATAGTGAAGAATTTGATTATGTTATCAAAGGAACGATAGAGTTTCATTACGAAGGCGAGATTTACGTGCTTCACGAAGGAGATAGTTTCTATTTTGATTCCCGAAAAACACACCGTATAGTGAATAAGGCGGAGGAGCCAGCGATGGTGTTGGCTGTTAATTACAACTATCGGAGATTTTAACAAGAAATCTTTCAACCGCGACAGTGGTAGTTCATGGAGCATTGAGACATCGGTTGTCAAGACATTGACAGGCCTTTGTGAGAAGAGCAGATGAGACTGGAAGAGCACGGCTATTTCGCCAGAGATTTGGAAAGAGACTACCCCGTGGCAGTGCGTGGAGAGGGAGTCTGGATATGGGACGAAAAAGGCCGAAGGTATCTGGACGGTTGCTCGGGGGCGAGTGTAACCAACATTGGCCACGGAGTGAGCGAGATAGCCGATGCGATGGCGAGACAGGCTAAAGAGATCGCCTTTGTTCCTCCCCAACATTTCCTGAATCAGCCCTCCGTGGACCTTGCTGATAGGCTGCTTCACATGGCTCCGGAAGGTTACTCCAGAGTGATGCTGCTTTCCGGCGGCTCCGAGGCAATGGAAAATGCCTTCAAGATCGCGCGGCAGTTTCACGTCTATTCCGGCAATGCCCCAAAATATAAGATCATCTCGCGGTGGCAGGGATTTCATGGCAACACAATAGCCGCGGACGCCGTTGGTGGCAGCACCGGCAGGAGGAGCATCAGCACACCTATGCTCATGGAGGTGCCGCACATTGTGCCGGCCTGCTGCTACAGGTGCGCGTTCAGCATGAGCCATCCGGAATGCGGCATCCTGTGCGCCAGGGACCTTGAGCGAGTGGTCATACAGGAAAGCCCTGAATATATATCCGCTTTTGCGGCAGAGACGATTGTGGGGGCTGCGGCCGCAGCCGTTACTCCCGTTCCGGAGTATTACCGAATTATTCGCGATATCTGTGATAGGCACAACCTGTTGTGGATCGCTGACGAAGTGATGGTGGGAGTGGGAAGGACAGGAAAGTTCCTGGCTATTGAGCACTGGGGAGTGAAACCCGACCTGGTTGTATTGGCGAAAGGGCTTTCCAGCGGATATGCGCCGCTCGCGGCCATTCTCATCAATGAAAGAGTCTGGAGCGCATTCCGTGATGCCAACCTTCCCTATATCGGTGGTCATACTTACAACGCACACCCTGTGACCGCGGCTGTCGGCATCGCGGTTCTTGATTACCTGGAGAAGCACCGCATCATTGAAGGAGTTGAAAGCAAAGGCAGACTTCTTGCCGAGGGCCTCAAATCAATCGCCGCCAAGGCACCCCTGGTCGGCGATACCCGCGGAAAGGGGCTGATGTGGGGGATGGAGTTTGTCAGAGACAAAGCCGCGCGCACCCCGTTTGAGCCGGAGGAAAGGGTGTCCCTTCGCGTATCTCTCAAAGCCATGGGAAAGGGCCTCATTGTATATCCGGTTCAAGGTGGATGCGCGGATGGTCGGCGGGGCGATGGGGTCCTTATTTGTCCGCCGCTCACGATAAGCGATGAAGAGATTGAGATTCTCATCCGCCTGTTAGGGGACACTCTGCTGGAAATCGGCAATGAGATGGGAGTTACGAAATGATCATAGCCGACGAGACTACTGCTCCGACGATGCAGGTGCCCGCGCCGTTCGCGCGCACGCTCAAGGTCCTACTTTCGCCGGTCCTTCATCCGGAACTCAAGTCCATTGCGGCGGGCTTGACTATTCTCCCTCCTGGTGGCAAGTCCGATAGGCATGCCCATGTGGAAGGAGAGATGTTTTTCATTATATCCGGAAGGGGGTACTTGAAATCGGGCGAGAGGGAAGTTGAATTGACTGCGATGATGACCATCTGGGCGAACCCGGGTGAGTTTCACCAACTCGTAAATACCGGCAGCGAAACGCTGAAAATCCTTTGGGTGCTGAGCCCTCCTGGCCGAGAAGCAGATATCCTAAAAGAATGCATGTCAACCACACCCGCAAGGCGTGGACGGGAGAGGAAATCATGAAGGCCCCTCTTTTTGAAATCCTATCTCAACACGAGATGATGCTGATTGACAGCGAGTCCAAGCGCATCCTTGAGGAGTGCGGGGTAAGGATAGTGCACGAAGAGGGCCTTGATTTGCTGCAAAGGGCCGGCTGCCTGGTAAGCCGGGATACTCACATGGTGCGAATGCCTGCGAATGTGGTGGAGAAAGCATTAGATGCAACTCCCGATTCATTCTCGCTATATGGACGCGATCCTGCCTTCAGGCTTGACCTGGGGGGTGACAACGTTTATTTCGGTCCCGGGGGCTTTGCCGTATTTGCAGAGGATTTAGAAACCGGAGAAAGACGATATGCAACCCGGAAAGACTGTATTGATCATCTGCGCTTGTCGGATGCGCTGCCGACATGTGAATTCAATCACATCAACGTGAATCCATCTGACGTGCCAAAGAAAAACGCGGACCTGTATATGTGGGCTGATGCACTGATCTATCAGACGAAACCCATGATGAGTGAAAACTTCGGCAGGAAGTCCGTGGAGGCTTTAGTGGAGATGGGAAAAGTTATCAGAGGCTCTCAAGAAGCGCTGATGAAGCAACCTCTGGTATGCCTTGATGTTTGCTGCTTATCTCCACTGCAACAGGATGCTCGCCAGGTGGATCTATTATTGGCAGGAGCGCGCTATGGTCTGCCCATGAGCATAGAATCCGGCCCAATAGGAGGCGGCACGGCCCCGGTTACCCTCGCCGCGGTTGCCTGTCAAGCCAATGCCGAGGTGCTCAGCGCCATTGTCATAGCCTATGCGGCGAAACCCGGCACCCCGATTCTCTACGGGAGTTGGGGAAGGCATCTGGATATGAGATACGGCCTGGTAACCATGGGCGGCCCGGAATATGCCCTGCTGAAGACAACTACCGCGCAGATGGGACGCTACTATAATCTGCCTACTCGCGGCGGAGGCGTTCTTACGGACAGCCTGATTTCGGATGCCCAGGCCGGCTACGAGAAGATGCTGACAACTATCCTCCCCGCAATCAGCGGTCTAAATTATATTTCCGGCATGGGCCTCAACGAAACAGAAAACTGCTTTAGCGCGGCACAACTCGTCATAGATGATGAAATAGTGAGCATGGTGAAGAGAGTATTGAGAGGCATTCAAGTTGACCGCGATCATCTGGCGGCCGATTTGATAATCTGCACCGGCCCTGGCGGGCAATTTCTGGATTCCGACCACACTTACAATTACTTCAAGAAGGAACTCTTCCATCCCTCCATATCCAATAGGGCGTCTTACGATCGCTGGTCCAATAGTGGCTCCAGATCAATTCGTGAAGTCGCTGCCGAGAAGGCGCGAGAAATCCTTTCCCGAACACCGCAGCATACGCTGAAGCCGGAGTTGGCCGAGGCATTGTATTCCATCGTGAGAAGGGCACAGCAGGATGATTGAAGGAAGTTACCTGCAATGGATCGCCAATGAGACTCCGACGAAATGGTGGCATGATTCCGCGGAGCCAAACGAGTTGAAGCGGGGGCTTTTCCACGGCGCGGTTGGGGTAACGACCAATCCCGTGCTGGCCGCCAGCGCGTTGCTTACCGATCCTGCAAGATGGGCGCGTGCTATACAAGGCACGCCGAAAGATTCAACGCCCGAGCGGAAAGCCGAAGTTTTCATGCGCGCTGTCGTGTGCAATGCGGCCGAGATGCTCATGCCTATCTTCCGTTCCAGCGCGGGCGAATCAGGCTATGTCTGCGCGCAAGTGAATCCGGACATGGCTGGCGACAGGCAGGCGATGACGGAGATGGCTGAGCGCTTTGCCGCCTGGGCTCCAAACATCGCCGTGAAACTGCCCGCTACGGCCGCCGGGTTGGACGTCTTGGAAGAATGTGCAGCAAGGGGGATGACGGTAACGGCAACTGTCAGTTTTACCGTCCCACAGGTTATTGCTGTTGCCGAGCGTTACCGGCGAGGACTGGCGCGTGCCCGCAAGACAGGCGGAAAGTCCGGGAAGTGCTTTGCGGTTATTATGATGGGCCGGCTGGACGATTACCTTGAAGGCCTTGCCAAGGACAGCAAGGCTCGCGTAGGGCCTTCGGATATTCAGCAGGCCGGCATCGCCGTGGCGAAACGCGCCTATTGGATCTATAAACAACGCGGCTATGAAGCAGTCTTGCTTGTGGCAGCATTACGGGGAACCCATCACGCAACCGAACTCGCCGGAGCGGAGGTGATCATCTCCATCCACCCGAAGTATCAAGAGATGCTCTTGAAGCCCGGGGTGCCGCGCGATCTCCAGCGCGCGATGGCGCCCGTGGCTGATGAAGTTATCAAGCGCCTGGAAGAGATTCCCGATTTCGTGCGCGCTTACGAGCCCGATGGCATGGGGCCCGAGGAGTTCATCAGGTATGGAGTAACGCAGCGCACCTTAGCGCAATTTCAGGCCGCCTGGTTGCAGATAGAAGCCATGGGGTGAGAAATGAGGAGTGGCGATGAGCCTCAGGATTGTAAGGAACTATGTGAATGGGCGATGGGTGGAGGCGGAGAATTCCGGTTGCATGGATGTTGAGAACCCCAGCACCGGCGAGGTAATCGGCAAATTACCCTTATCCACCACGGCCGAGGTAAATCGGGCAATAGACGCGGCCGCGGAGGCCTTCAGCAGTTGGAGAGACACGCCGGTTGCACGGCGTGTTAAGCCATTATTCAAACTTACCGAACTTATTCGCGAAAATGAAGAGAAGATCGCGCGGATCATATGCGAAGAGATGGGGAAATCTCTGCCGGATGCCCGCGCGGAGGTGAAGCGTGTTGTTGAGAATTGCGAAGTGGCCTGCGGCATGCCGGTATTGCAGCAGGGAGATAAGTTGATCGGCGGTTCCTACGATATTGACGGCGAAGTCATCTACCTGCCTCTAGGCGTCTTTGCCGTGATCGCTCCGTTTAACTTTCCCGCACTGGTTCCATTCTGGTTTCTTCCCTACGCAATTGCAGCGGGCGACTGCTTTATCGTCAAAACCTCCAAACACGTGCCTTTGACGATGCAATTGATAACCGAATATATCCACCAGACAGGATTGCCTCCGGGAGTTTATAACCTTGTCAATGGAGATAAGGCCGTAGCCGAGGCGTTTCTAGCGAATCCGAAGATAAGGGGCATTTCGCTGGTTGGCTCTACCGCGACATGCCGTATCGTCGCCGAACAATGCAGCAAATCCAATAAACGCTTCCAGGGGATGGGGGGAGCCAAGAATCATCTTGTCGTGATGGAGGACGCGAAAATAGATAACGCGATCCGCAATATGATCACTTCCTGCTATGGCTGCGCGGGACAAAGGTGTATGGCTTCCTCGGCAATAGTCGCGGTCGGCGACAAGATGTATCAAACCATCTGCGAGAGATTCGTGGAGGCTTCCAAGAGAGTAATCGTTGCTGATCCGCTTGACCCCAAAGTAGCGAACGAATCCATGGTGATGGGACCGGTGATCTCCGCCGAATCCAAGAGATTTGTTTTGAAGATGATAGAGACTGGCGTAGAGGAGGGCGCAACGCTTGCCTTGGACGGACGCGATCTCGTCGTCAAGGGATG
>Ga0315314_1003167_pt1 | contig 13084 bp, 11 predicted proteins | sample TDP9_MG_FD_203631 | JGI IMG/M metagenome (GOLD analysis project Ga0315314, IMG submission 203631) | Freshwater sediment microbial communities from Lake Towuti, South Sulawesi, Indonesia - TDP9 | ecosystem: Environmental > Aquatic > Freshwater > Lake > Sediment | place: Indonesia: South Sulawesi...
CCAGCAAGCACGGGACGAATTGATTTTGGTTCCCCAGTACGGCGGGACAGTGGGAGGGTTCCGGAGAGATGCGCTGGAAAAGGTTGGAGGATGGGATACCAGCATGTTGGCTGAAGACACCGACCTGACTATACAGCTGGTTCTCAAAGGGTTTCAGGTTCGATATGTCAATGACGCTGAAGCATATGAGGAGGCTGTCACAACATGGAGAGCCTACTGGAATCAGAGATACAGATGGGCTAAGGGGCACATGCAGTGCTCAAAGAAACACCTGAGGAATGTGCTAGGGGCAAAGCACCTAAGCGGGTACGAGAAGGCGGAGTTGACTCTGCTGCTGTGTGTATACTTTATGCCAATCCTGGTCCTCATTGGCTGGTGTGTCGGCGTGGCAGCTTACTTGGCAAAGGAGACGTTTCTTTCCATCAACCTTACGGGACCCTATTTCTTCATACTCTCCGCTTTCACTTACAGCACAGTGGGGAACTTTGCTCCCTTTTTCGAGGTCGGAGCAGCGGCGTACCTAGACAATAGGAAACGCCTTCTGTGGATTCTCCCCGCTCTTACGCTGTCTTTTGTCTTGATGGTGTTCTGCTGCTCTAAGGCTTTTGCTGATCTTGCCCTAAAGAATGGCAAAGAGCACAAGTGGAACCATACGCTCCATAACGGAAATGGCCACAACGGAAAGAACGGACCCAGTAATGGCAACCATGCAAACACTAACGGGAGGCTATTGCCATGAACGCCCTAGTTCTTCTCCCGCTTGCACTTGTCATCGTGCCCTTCCTTCCCACACTTATCGAGATGCTTAGACGAAAGGATAAAGGCCCCAGGGCCTTTCCTGAACAGACTGTGCATGAGGAAAGGCTAGGCATCCAGGTTGCATGGCTTGAGCGTGCTCGAATTGAAGCTCGGACGAAGGAGCCGGGTGAAGTGATCCGTGTGATTGGGAACATAAGCATCCCTGAGGGGACGGAGATGGCAAACCACCTGGTGGTTCAGGGAAATCTGAGATTGGGGAGGAAGTGTCACCTCTACGGAAGCATTAAGGCCTTTGGCAACGTTGAGGTCGGCGAATACTCGGTAGTTGAAGGTCATGTCCTGTCTGAAGGCAAGATCCACATCGGACGAGACAGTGTAATAAAAGGCGTTGTCGACTCACCTCAGGATATCACGCTGGAACAGAACGCTACAGTCGAGGCAGTCTCAACAGAAAAAACAGTCAAACTCAGACCAGGTGCGAGGATCAACAAGAGAATCCTGTCCGGGGCATCCATTGTTGCATTTCCTGAGGAGGCCAAGATTTCTAGCATTGAAGCTATGCGCATCGACGAACATCCTGCGGCGAAAGTTGAAAAAATCCCGCCAGCCCAACCGGTCAAGCAAAAGCCGTCTCTCGTAAGGGTCGAGCCCCCTAGCTCCAAGACGGTTCCAACCATCGCTGGCCCTGAATCGTCCCGGCCCGAGAAGCCGCAAAAGAGGCCCGAAAGGATAGCCGACCAGATTTTCGGGTACCTCGAGGAGCGCATAAGAAGGTTTGACGAGACCACACGTAGAGGACTCGAAGACGTGAGGCTTGAGGGGCTATCTCCCAACGAGGTTAAGGTGCTCAAGTTAGCCTACATGGGCAGCTCTCTGGAAGAGATATGCCTTAGGCTTCTTATTGATCCGCCGGAGGTGCAAGAGATCTTAAAGAGTCTCATCCGGAAGGGCTATCTAGACACGGACTTGAGACCGAGGATACCTGAGTCAAGAAGAGGCTACCCGACTGAAGCCCCAGAAAAAATGCAGGAGCCAAGAACTGAGCAGCCCTCACCCGCAAAGGCAGAGCTCAAGGAAGAGAAGCTGGAGCCACAAGACGAACTTCTCGAAAGGCTGATCGCCTCGAAGATGCGTGAGGAACTTAAAAAGAAGCTTGAGCAGAAGTCAAAAGCAACTCCAAGGTACGACGATAGAACCTCTACTGGCGAGACAACGAGGACTTCTAACGCGGGACGCAAAGAGACGAAGAGAATTTTGGAGGAGTGGAAGAAGACATCCTCGCTACTCTGGGAGACAGATGGAAGGGATGAACACCACACTTCCGCCAATCCAGACTCAGCCAACCGTGCCGAACAGACTCGGACTTCTTCCATGAAAGGTGATGGGGCAACCAGGTCTGTGGAGGATATCAAGGGACGGCTAAGGAGGCAAGATCAGAGTGGCTGAACTTCCATCCCTCAAGCGGCGTTTCTTGGTCCTTCTTTTCTGTTTCTTCGCACTTTCATCTCTGACCAGTGAGACACATGCTCTTCCAGACCCTATACAGATGGGTGACGACCCTTCGAGAGACGCGAACCCCGCCTCGGTGGATATTCTAAAGGTCTCCATGGTGAACAATGGCACACATCTCACGTTCATTCTCGAGTGTAGATCTGCTCCTGCGCCTTCATCGGTCAGAACATATGGGATCTGGCTAGACACAAACGAAAATGGTGGCGCAACGACCGGTCCGTACATTGGAGCAGATTGGTATATTCAGGGAGGAGGAGCGCCCGGCCTATACGACTCTAGCGGAGAGGAGTCAACAACCACCTTAACCTACAAGGCTCCCATAGAGGTCAAAGTCCACGGCAAATCCATCTACCTTACCACGGGTCTCTCTGACATAGGATACCCGGGGAACGTCAAGGAGACAGTGGGCATCGTTGCATCAACACACCAACCCGTAGCAATGCTCAAAGACAGGGCTCCAGACACTGAGCACTATTCAGTTGTCCACGAAGTCATCCCTGAATTGCCTTGGCCGACGCCGATGGTCATCGTGCCTGCAATTGCAGCAGCGATCTTCATGATCTACAGACAGAGGTTCAGACACGCAGACCACGCTCGTCTGCGGCGCTAATTGCGTTTCTACGAGCGTCGTGTATGCTGTTCTGTCCCCGCATATTTCTCCGTTAGAGGTGGGTAGCCAGTGAAACGCTTATGTTTCTCCGCTGTCTCGTCACTGCTACTGGCATACCAGCAGATACCTATCGAGTGACTTCCAGAACGGAATCGAGCATCATAGTATCTCTGATGATGTGTGTCGCCATTCGATATCAGACAGCGAAAAGACTCTCCTCCAACATGGTTCATTTATATTGCCGAAACGATGTCTTAAGCTGAAGGACGGCACCGATGAGGATGAACAGCAAACCTCTCGACGGCAGCGTTTTTCTCGTTACGGGAGGCGCGGGGTTCATAGGCAGTTCCCTAGTAGACGCCCTGATGAGCCGAGGAGCCGAAGTCCATGTCCTCGACAACTTAAGCAGCGGCAGTCTGGAAAACCTTGAGCAGTGGTCCACTCATCCCAGCCTTAAGTTCATCCGCGGAGACCTCCTAGACCAGGCAGAGACAAACCGGGCGGTTCAGAGTTGCGAGACCGTATTCCATCTAGCAGCCAACCCCGAGGTTAGATTGAGCTCAGTTGCTCCTGACATCCATTTCAAACAGAACGTGGTGGCCACCTACAGTCTCTTGGAAGCGATAAGAAGATCTGGTCAGCCAGAGTCTCTTGCCTTCACTTCGTCCTCCACCGTCTATGGGGACGCCGGAAAGATTCCGACACCAGAAGACTATGCTCCTCTAGAACCCATCTCGATATACGGCGCCTCCAAACTCGCCTCAGAGGCACTGATAAGCGCCTACGCCCATACCTATGGCTTCAGGGCGTTGATTTACCGCCTGGCAAACATCATCGGACCCAGGAGCAGACACGGCGTCATATGCGATTTTGTTAGGAAACTCAAGGAGAATCCGCGGGAACTTGAGATACTTGGCGATGGGACTCAAGCGAAATCCTACCTGTACATCGATGACTGCGTTGAGGCAATCCTTCTTAGCATACAGAAGACAGGTGGCCCTTTCGATGTCTTCAACTTGGGGTCTGAGGACTGGGTCGATGTGAACACAATAGCCAAGATCGTGGTTCACGAGATGGGCCTCGAAGATGTGGCCTTCCGGTTCACTGGTGGCGTTGATGGGGGCCGGGGATGGAAGGGAGACGTCAAGTACATGCTTCTAGCCATAGACAAGCTGAAGTCATTAGGCTGGAAGCCCAGATTCAACAGTGCAGAAGCCGTAAGGGTTACTGCTAAAGCAGTCCTGAAGGAATCAGACTAGTCTCCCGTAGCTTTGCTTGGGAAATCGGCCACCAAAGGCATATGTGGAAAAGATGCCACTCGTCTTGGAGCCCTCCAACGTGTTCTTGCCCTGACCTCTTCGAGAGACGACTGGCGCATCAGTCCGGGGCTCGAGATGACTATTGAGGCGTTCGAAATCTCCCTTGAACTTTTTTCCTTTCTCAGTTATCTGGTAGTACTCTATACGGGTGTTTGTAAAGGACTCTAGCAGGTCGAAGGAGCGCAGATACTCTAGGTACTTATCGAGTTGCTCATGGTTAAGGTTGCACTTGTAAAGGATGTTCGTCTTCCTGCTAGGCTTAACGCAGAGCAAAAGTATCTGGTAAATTATCTCAAGACGCCCCCTCTTGATAAAGGTTGAGTCCATCTTCTATCCCACGAGGTACTGCAGCTCCTATCCTAAGCATTTCACTAGAAAGACTGGCGCCCTACTTAATAAGGTGTGCAAAACGCAATCAGAAGAAAAATCGCGGACCTCTATCTACGGTTCGAGAGATCAGCTGAGAAAACTCGCCTCCGTCTTTCCCGCCCAGAACGTGAACTCAAGAGCTCTTACCTAGACTCACTGCAGAGAATTGGAGGCTCAGCATACCACTTTTTAAGTAGCTGACCCCATATTGCTATGAGGGACAGACAATGCCAGCTGCAGGACAACGGAAGGAGAGCGAGATATCCCTTGAAGAAGAGATCTGTCAGATTCTGAAGAAGACGAATGCTCTGGAGTTCGGGGCTTTCAAACTCTCAAGCGGACGGGTTACACCCTACTATGTCGATCTAAGGGTGATTCCGAGTTTCCCAGAAGCCTTCCGCATCGTCTCGGATATCCTCGTCGACGCCATAAGCAAAGAACTGGGAGCAGAGAGATTCGAAAGAGTTGGAGCGGTACCCATCGCCGGAACACCTTTCGCCTCAATCGCAGCCTTCCGTCTCAGGAAGCCATTTCTATATACTCGCCAGAACCTTCGGCTTCGGGGGAGAGAGCGTAGAGTTGAAGGCGTGCTGATGCCCGGCGACCGCGTGCTGTTAGTAGATGACTTGGTGACGACAGGGCTGAGCCTCAGAAGAGCATCTTCATACATTAGAGCTGAAGGCGGAGTGGTCACAGACGCGTTCGTTCTTCTCGACAGAGAAGAGGGCGGAAAGGAAAGGCTGGAAAGAGTTGGAATCAACCTACATGCCGTCCTGAAGGTCAGCAAGGCCGCCAAAAGACTCTACGAGATGAACGCGATAGAAGAAGAGCAACTGAACACAATCCTAAAGCAAGTGAAACTGAAATAAACTCCAGAGTACCGAATGACTGTGCACTTTTTTGGCGCTTTTGCCTTAGAAAGTGAACTAGTTTGGGCTTCCAAGCTCGGAACAGGTTGGTCGTTTTTGATGTTGAGGGGGTAATCATCCCCAAGGCACGTTTCATGCTCGTCGAAGTAATGGGGAAAATGGGCGCATGGCCCTTTATCAAAGCAGCTTTCCTCGGCTTGCTCTATGAGGTCGGCCTTATTTCAGTGAGGAAGGCACTCAAGAATATCTACGCGCTTTTCAAGGGGATGCCCTTGGACAGATTCATCTCCCTCTTTGAAGAGGTCCCGCTGATGCCTGGAGTCGAGAAGGTATTTGGAGAGCTGAAAAGGACTGGGTTCAAGACCGCTTTGATAAGCTCAGGCATCCCGAGGGTTGCTCTGGAAAGATTGAGTGAAAAGCTAGGCGTTGACCATGTTTCTGGTCTTGAGATTGGCTTATCTGATGGGCTCTTGACAGGCGAAGTCTGGGGAGATGTGATCGAACCGTATGGTAAAGGCATAGCTTTGAGGCGAATTATTGATGATGAAGGTCTGGCGCCGTGTTATTGTATCGGGGTCGCCGACGACAGAAACAACCTCTCCATGTTTCAGCTCTGCGATCTCAAGATTGCATACAATCCGGATTTCATCCTTAGCATCGGATCGGACTATGCCGTCAAAGGGGATCTTTCGAAGATGGTCCCTATGGTCAAGGATGAAAGTGCAGAACCGAGTAGAAACAGACTGCCCAGAAGCAGCATCGTAAGGGAGGCGATCCATCTGAGTGGCTTCATTGTTGCTCTAGCCTGCCGACACTTGGTCAGCCGTTACTTGGCTGCTTTTCTGGTCTTGTCTGTCACTCTCCTATACACGTCTTCCGAGATCAAGCGAATGTTTGGGACTAGCCTGCCAATGATCGGCAGGGTAACATCATGGGCGGCTGAAAAGTCCGAGTTCCAAGGGTTCGTATCTTCACCCGTGTTCTACGGCCTGGGAATAATCCTTTCCCTTACGCTTTTCCCAGATCCGATAGGCTACGTGTCCATAACAGTCTTGACACTTGGCGACGGGTTTGCAGCTATCTTCGGGGAGAAATATGGCAGAACACGTCTACCCTTCAACAAGACCAAGAAACTTGAAGGAACCCTGATCGGCCTCCTCCTTGCCTTTCTAGGGTCGCTCCTATTCGTTGATCCCTACAGCGCCCTGATCGCATCGCTTGCTGGCATGGTTGCTGAGGTGTTGCCTTTGCCAGTCAATGACAATCTGACGATACCATTAGCCTCGGGACTAGCATTGATTGCTAGCATACACACATATTCGTAACTACAGTCGCCGCTCGTCAAGAAGAGAAGAATCACTTAAAAGGGGGAACATCAATCTTACTATCGCTTTCAAGAGGACCTTTGCCCAATGTTGATCCGTGAGATAATCTTGGAGAACTTCATGTCCTATGAGTACGCAAGAGTGCCTCTTAAACCAGGGGTCAACCTTATATGCGGCCCGAACGGAGCTGGCAAATCCTCGCTTCTTCTAGGCATTTCAGTAGCTTTGGGACAGTCTTACACTGAACGTTCGAAGAAGCTGAGCGATCTAATCCGATGGGGAAAGGACATAGGCCGAGTCACCATCGTTCTGGATAATTCCGAGAGGAGAGGGCGCCGTCCAGCGTCCAGAATCAGAAAGGACCAGATCTTTCTAACCCGAGTCTTGAGACGTGACGGGAAATACTGGTTCGAACTCGAAAACGAAAGCGCGACCAAGGAGGACATCTTGAGGCTCCTTTCACGTTTTGACGTTGACCCAGACAACATGCTCATCATAATGCATCAGGACATGGCTGAACAGTTCATTGTTCTTTCCCCGCAGGAGAAACTAAAGCTCGTCGAGGCAGCAGCCGGACTTGAACCCTATAGAAGAAACGTTCTGGAAGCCCACAAGAAGCTCGGCCGGCTCCTCAGCCAAGAAGAGTCATTGAGCAAGATGCTTGAGTCCGCCGAACAGACGCTCAACTATTGGCGCGAACAATACGACCGCTACCAACAGAAGAAACAACTTATCCTGAAGAGGCGCTTTCTGGAGCGTGAACTCGCGTGGGCTGAAGTCTCGAGAAGAGAGAAAGCAATTTCAGATCTTAGAAAAAGCCTGAGCGACAGAAAGGGCAGCTTGGAGCAGATTGAAGGCAAGATCAAACTCTCTAAAGAAGAGGTGAGCCAGCTTCGGAGCGAGCTTAAAGACGCAAGAGATATGTGGCAAAGTCTCTTTGAAGAAAGGTTGTCCCTTGAAAGAGAGAAAGCGCAACATGAATTCAATATTGTGAGTGGCGGCGAAGCCCTGAAGGAGCTTCAAAGCTGGGCCGAACACAGCCAGGAAAATGTAGACCAGATTCTGGACGGGATCAGTCTGCTTGAGACCAGGCTCAAGGGGTCAAATCCAGGAGTCCTCGAGGCTCAGATATCAAAGATCAGAATCATGTCCGAAGAGCTGGGCAGATGGCCCCGATTGGTCTACTCCAGGGTTGAAAAACTGAAGGAATCCATAGACAGCTCCAACCAAAGAATGGTCGATTTGGATGCTCAGCTTACTGACGCGAAAAACCAGGCACAGAAACTGGGACTCAGAATGGAAGAACTGGATGGTCGGGTCCTTGAGAAGAGGATAGAACTGGCGATACTTGATTACCGGAAGGTAGAGCTGTCCAAGGAGCTCGAGGACGCGGAGAGAAACCTCAAAGTTCTAGAAACCGATCTCGCTGCGGCTGCAAGGAGAGCTGAAGAGATGGGTCCCCGTATTGTGGCTCTGAGAAGTGTTGATGAGGTTTTGGACGAGACTCGAATCGTCGATGGTCGGATAACAGCCTTGGCCGATGTTTCGGGCGACATAGAACGCATGTACGAATCCTATTCGAAGCTTTACTTCGAGCTCAAAGAAAAGGCACGTATAACCGCCGAGAACCGTGAGAAGGCCCTAGAAGAGATCAAGACGAGGATGGAAGCGTGGAGAAATGTGATCCGCAACCTTCTGGATCATGTCACCCTTGAATATCAGAAGATTCTGTCGCAGGCAAGCGCCACAGGGCTCGTTCGGCTGATGGATGAGCACGATATTGAGGCCACTGGGATCGAAATACATGTCGGGTTCAAAAGCTCGCAGCCTGTTCCGCTGAATATCTACTCACAAAGCGGCGGCGAGAGGAGCACAGCGGTCATGTCTTTTTTGCTGGCTTTGCAGCAGCGGATCAGATCCCCGTTTCGGGCGATCGATGAATACGATGTTCACATGGACCCGAAGAACCGTGAGATGATCGCCAATCTCTTGATCTCCGCGGTTGAGGGAGGAGAGGCTCAATATCTTGCGATAACACCTAACCAGATGTTTTTCGAGGGCAAGGACGTCCACATAATAACCGTGCAAAATATTGAGGGCACCTCGTTGGTCAAGGAGGTCGGCTGATGGCCGTCGCCAAGAAGCCAAAAAGGCTTGCTAAGGATGAACTGAGAAGGATAATCGAGCTCTGCCAATCTGTGGAAGCCAAAGGTTTGAATCCATTCCTGGTAGAGGTGGAAGACCTCATATCCATAATTAGGGAGTACTTCCCCGACTGGAAGAACCCTGACGAACTTGCCTTGGACGCTGAGGCACTCAACGAGATAGCCTCGGTAATCAAAATGCAGAGTGAATGGATAAAACGTCGGGCAACCTCGCTTTACAGAGACCCCTTCTTGATCGAGGAGAAACTGCGCAGCCTACCTGTGGAGAGACTGGCTGACCTATTCCTCGAGGCTTGGCGTCCTATAGTTGAGATGGAACAGGTGACTATACCGAGCCTAAGCGAAGCGTTGATGTACTGGGATGGTCTTGCGCCTTTAGATGAAAGGTGGCGAAGGATGGGTCTCGTCCTGACGGAAACTGAGGCAACAACACGAGAAGACTTGATCAGAGAGGGGATACTCTCAAGTGAAACCTTCTCCACGGAGCTCGAGAGGCTGTGGGATGCACTGAGAGAGTCTGCAGGCGAAGACGGTAAAGCCAGATACTGGGATTTCATTGGAGCAGACACGTACGAAGAGACAGTGATGCGGGCATACCTCACTAGTTTCCTGGTAACCTACGGGTACGCCACGCTGGAGGTCCACCCGCTCGAGGAAAGAATCTTCATAAAGCCCAATAAGAAACCCGTTTCAAAGAAAGATGCCCAATTCTTCACCTTCCCCATATCAATAAGCCCTGAGGAGTGGATGAGATGGCGGCAAGGCCGAGAAGCCTAACCCGGAAAACCTACTATGCTATGAAGATGAAAAGGGCGGTTCACCTCCTTTTCTACAAGAGGCATAGAGAGCCCGGCGTCAAAGGCTGGGAGCTGAGGAGGCGGCTGGGCTCGGACTATCCCAAGGTACTGAATCTGCTGGATGGCTATTTGGAGAAGCTCGATCTAGCCGTGAAGACCGTCTTCGAAGAAGAGGCAAGTCATCCGGAGAAGCCTACGCTGGAGCAACTTGACAAGGCAAGGTTCTATGTGACTTTGAGAGGAAGTCTGACGCCGAAGGAGACTAAGCTCGTAGGTTGGCGTATCGATGACCTTGCTGCGCTCGCGGTCTCGCTTGGCTACTTAATCTCCAAAGGCGGTAAGGCGCCCCGAAAAGACCTTGAAAGCCTTCTCCGCGTCAAGCTGCCAAGCTGGAGAGCCGACTTCAACTTGAGCCGTTTTGTGAGATCGGGCTACTTCATCGAAGACGAGAATGGGCAGCTCTACCTGGGTTGGCGGACGCGTGCAGAGGTCGATCAGAAAAGACTTGTCGACCTGTTTCTCGAAACGGAACAACCATAGTCTTGCTCGTTCTAGGCATCTTTGTGTGACGCTAGAACTCTGCATGTGAAGGTGTTTGGTGTGAAGGCTGCGGTCTTGCGGGGTATCAAGGACATCCACCTTGAAGAAGTATCTATACCAGAGATTTCAAGAAACGAGGTGTTGATCAAAGTGGCGGTGGCAGGAATATGCGGAACAGACATTCACTTCTACAGAGGTGAATGGGAGGTCAAAAAGCCGCTCATCCCGGGCCACGAATTCTCAGGGACGATTGCAGAGGTCGGAGGCGATGTGGAGGGATTTGAAGAAGGCGACCGTGTAGTCGCAGAACCCAACATGGTCTGTGGATGCTGCTATTTCTGCCGAATGTCTGAGCGCAACTTCTTCTGCGAAAACCTGCTTGCCGTCGGGGTGGATGTAGACGGCGCCTTCGCTGAGTACGTAAAAGTAAAGAATGAAAACGTTTACAGGTTTCCCGACACTCTCTCCTTTGAAGAGGCAGCATTGATCGAGCCTCTTGCCTGTTGTATCAGAGGTCTGAACAACGCGGGAATAAAGGTAGGCGATTCTGTTGCAATCGTAGGCGCAGGTCCCATTGGGCTCTTGCTTTTACAGCTCGCTAAGATGGCGGGTGCGTCGAAGGTGATACAGACAGACTTGGACAAGGAGAGGCTGGGACTCGCCGAGGAACTCGGCGCTGATCATGCTGTGAACATTCGTGAAAGGGATCCTGCAAAAGCAGTCAAAGAGTTGACGGGCGGATACGGTGTGGATGTGGCGATTGAGGCCGTCGGAAGCCCCGAATCCCTCACTCAGGCAATTGCGCTAACGCGAAGGGGAGGTAGGCTTAACATATTCGGCGTGTCCCCGCAGAATGCAGTCTGGAAAGTAAAACCCTTCGACCTATACTCAAAGGAACTCACAATCACTGCATCCTATCGGAGCCCTTTCACGTTTCAACGAGCCATAAAGATGGCGTCCACCATCGAATTGAGACTGAAACCTCTGATCAGCCACATATTCCCCCTTCATGAGATCGCACGGGCATTTGAGATTCTTGACAGGAAGCTTGAGAAGGTAGTGAAAGTCATGGTTAGACCGTAAGTTGTCCTCCGGCGACTCTTGAGCCGTGTCGAAGTGGATACAGAAGCATCAACACCTACATCGAAAGACAGATTAAACACGAGCATCTTAGATTGTGGCGAAACCGGAAATGATGGGCAAGCTTATAGTGGTTAAAGTTGGCACAAGAAGCCTAACGAACGATGAGGGCCACTTGAACCTAGACGAGATGAGAAACCTCGTCGATCAGATAGCTACTGCCATTAAACGAGGCTTCAAGATAATCCTGGTGACTTCAGGGGCTATAGCTTCAGGGATTGCTGAGTTGGGAGTGAAGCCTAACCCTAATGACATAGTCTTCAAACAGGCTTGCGCGGCTGCGGGACAGAGCATTCTTATGGCACACTACAGGGAACTCTTCAGACGTTACGGGCTGAAGGTAGCGCAGGTCCTGCTAACCGAGCAAGATCTTTCCAACAGGATTTCATATCTCCACACCTGCAACGTTCTGGACAGGTTGCTTCAGCTGGGAGTTGTGCCGATCATAAACGAGAACGACGTGACCTCGGTCAACGAGATAATCCCGGTGATGAAAGGGTATAAGGTGAACTTCAGCGACAACGACATACTCTCCGTCTTGATAGCCAACGCGACCGAAGCAGATCTTATCGTGTTACTATCCGCTGTCGAGGGTCTCTACAGCAAGAACCCAAGCAAGCCTGGGGCTCAGCTGGTTCCAATTGTTGAGAAGATGACCCCTGAGCTCAGGGACGCTTCTGAAGGCAAGAGCCGACTTGGCAGAGGCGGCATGAAGACAAAGATCGAAGCAGCCGAGATAGCGATGCGGAGCGGGACTCCTCTTGTAATCGCGAACAGCAGGAAACCAAATGTGCTCTTGGACATCTTAGATGGGAAACGTGTCGGCACATACTTCAAACCATGTGAGAAGGGACTGCCCGGTATAAAGAGGTGGATAGCCTATGGAGCAGGCGTCAAAGGTCAGATTCTCGTCAATGAGGGGGCAAAGAAAGCGGTATCAAGCGGAGCCAGCCTGCTTGCGGTTGGCATTGATGGCGTGTCGGGACAGTTCCAGGTCGGTGACGTTGTGAGTCTCGCCGGTCCTGACGGGAAAGAGTTCGCCAGGGGCATAGTCAACTATACAAGCGAAGAGGTTAACCTGATCAAAGGCATGAAAACAGCTCAGGTAAGGAAGACTCTAGGTTACATCAGGCAGAAAGAAATAGTTATCAGGAAAAGGACGCATCTGGCAACAGAGGAGGCGTCAAGTCATGACTAGCACAATACTACAGATATGTAGAAAGGCTAAGGAAGCCTCACGTATATTGGCCGAACTCCCTGCCGAGGCAAAGAACCGAGCCCTGCTGAGCATGGCCGAAGCCTTGGAAAAGAACACCGACGACCTCATTGAGGCAAACAAGAAGGACGTGGACACCACAAGGAAGAAGGGAGCAAAGGAAGCCATTGTAGACAGATTGATCCTTAACCAAAAGAGGATATCAAGCATGGCCAAATGCTTGAGAGAAGTCGCCGAACTGCCCGACCCAGTTGGCGAGATAGTCAAAACCTGGACGAGGCCGAATGGGCTCATAATAGGGCAGCTAAGGGTCCCTCTAGGCGTTGTGGCAGTAATATTCGAGTCTCGTCCGGACGTGACTTCTGACGCTTCCGGCATATGCCTCAAATCAGGCAACGCTGTGATTCTGAGAGGCGGTTCTGAAGCCTTCAACTCCAATGTTGCAGTGGGGAAGGTTCTGAGC
>Ga0315314_1003169_pt1 | contig 13080 bp, 13 predicted proteins | sample TDP9_MG_FD_203631 | JGI IMG/M metagenome (GOLD analysis project Ga0315314, IMG submission 203631) | Freshwater sediment microbial communities from Lake Towuti, South Sulawesi, Indonesia - TDP9 | ecosystem: Environmental > Aquatic > Freshwater > Lake > Sediment | place: Indonesia: South Sulawesi...
AGGACAAGATTCTAAGAGACTACTTCGCTTTCAACTACCCAGAAGATGTCGCATCGTCGGATGAGACCGAAGCAAGTTGAGCGCGTCCTCCGTTATCTGATCCGAGCATAGCAGTGTCGGCGACGCTTGCAAGCCATCCCCGACCTTGTTGCCTGAAGTGCTGCGAATGTGCGCGTTCTCAACGATAGCTAGTTTATTTCGAGATTTCAATTGAACCGCATATGTCAAGGCCGGATTTGGATCATCACAAGACTAGCATGTGCTACGCCGGCCTTGCGGCGCTGAGCGAGTCGCTTACACTGGGGTGAAGCTCTGTACGGACTAATGCCTCATCCGCGTGGTTCGTTAGGTTCTGAAGAACATGGCCTTAAGCAAGGGTTATCGAATATCTCAGGCAGCGCCCAGTGGTGTGAAAGACCGTTGCCTGCGTCAACTGACAAACTCGACGACTCGTTCTCTACGATGTTCATTATTGTCTCCACATTTAATATCGGAATCATACTGGCGGCTCAGCTAGTCCGTGGCGAAATTTCGGTGGCCGCTCGATCTGCGGCCCTGACCCAAGTAATGATCCCTATCATAGCTCTGGTTCTAACTTGGTGGATTGGTGAGTTCTACGATCTTGTACCTTTCAAGTTCCTTGGATGGTATGGGTTGTTCACACTAGTTTTCTACGCCGTGGTTTTCCTTCTAATCATGATCGGAGTAGACCGGTACTTGGGATTCAGTACCATGTATCTCGTGTTCGGATACGTACTCTGTCCTTTTCCCGCCGTGCTGGTTGTCAGGAAGATCATGAAGAGGTATTGCTTGCTTCTCAATCGGCGTTTGTCAAGGCGAGAACGAGTGCAGACTTGGGGTCTCGTCTTGATCTTCATGACGTACTGGTTGATAGTTCCATGGGATCTATCACTGTTAGCAGTCTAGGAATTAGAACCCTCACGAAGAGGGTTGTTAGGGGATTCCTCTCCTAACGACTGGAGACGCCGGGAGCAGGAAGGGGAAGAGGAGTAGATTGTGGTGGTGCGCACCAAGGGTAGCACACACAAAAGAGACTCTCGAACCCCTCTCCTCCTCACGGTTCAGATCTTGGTGCCGCGCGCCAAGCGAGCGGACGACGAAAAGACTCTTCTTCCCGGGTCCTAATTTGGATGCCCGCGTGCGTGGGACTAAATTACGGGTCTGCATTTTCGAGTTCAAGCGCGCCTTCCAATGCCTCGATGAGATCTTTGACCTTAGGCAAGAGTTGCACTCTTGTCCTGTCGATAAGTGCCCGCCTGCTGTTTCGCCAATTCTTTATTCCCATCGCTAGATCAATCTCACCTGACTCACCTTGTTGTGGTGCATAGGGTTTCGCCTTCAGAGCATCGGACATGACCAGATAGGGCAGCTGCAGGCCGAGCGTTGCATTGTAGACATCTATGAATTCGTTCACCACCAAGATCCGTCGGCGCACATGAGTCATGTTTCTCACTAGGTCTCGATGTTTCAAGGCGAGACGGTCTAGCGGCCGGTCATCCACATCGAGCTTGTCCAAATGCCGCACCGGATCCTGTAATGAACTCAGATTGCTCTTCATGTCCGAGAGCCATGTCGAAAGCTGTTGTTTCCTCAGCTCCTTCTCCTCGCCCCTTCTCCGCAATGGTTCGAGCACAAACGTGCTGAAGACTACAATTACCAAGGCCACCACAGCAGAGATCAACGCGGCGGCGATGTTCGAATCAATCGCTTGCAAGTAATGCACCTGACTGGGAACTCAGAGCATACATCTCATGGCAGTCTGTGCTTATCTCAGTCCTCTTCGTGAATCCCGCATCCCGTCAGGAGACTGCAAAGGTTCAGCACTATCTCCAACAAGCCTGATAGATTTCTTGGATCAGCCATATACACTAGGAAGAGCGTACGGGAACCAACATATTTGAATTTCCAGGACTGGATGGCCCTGCAAACAGCCACCCCAACCAACACGCGTGCCTCTATCAGATGCAGCAGTTCCTCAGGAGGCTCGCCGCCAGCAGCACGAAATGACTTGGATTTCTTGGTTGCTTCGTTGGGTCAAGCGATGGATGCTCTTCCCTGGGCCGGCCAAAAGGTGGACTCGCCATCATACAGGCCGGAATGGTTGATGATGATATTGAGGGAAAAAAGACCGAAAACCGAATATGAAACAACCGAACAGTCACCAAGGAGATCTCTTGAAGCATTGGCTAGTCATCCACAGCTTGGAGGCCTATGCACAGCATCCAGACATGATAGGATGCAAGCCCAAGGAGCCAAAGAGCAGACAACCTGCAGACGGGCGCTTCGATGACATCAGAAGGGGCGACAAGATTGTCTATTATGCCAGAGGAGACAAGGTGATAGTCGGCATCTTTGAGGTTGTTTCTGACTATCCTCCCGAATATCTGGAAGCCGACCCTCAATGGGGAGAAGAGCTTGTCTACAGAATAGAACCCGACCTCCTACCTCCTAAAGGAAGGTACTTGGACTTTGACGCCCTAATGAAGGACCCGTCCTTGAAGTTCGATCTCTTTCCTGACAAGCGAGGAGAGAGATGGCGCTACCAGATATGGGGACACACATGCAGGCCTATGACAAAGAACGACTTCGAACTGATTCACAAGCAAATTCAGAGACTAAGAATCGAACCCGAGAAAGCTGTTGCTGTCACACCCGGCGAGAAGATCGGGGCGCCGTTGGGTGGAGACCTGCTTTTCGAGCCCACAGATGAGACTGGAGTAGTTTGCCTTTTCTCGAAGTATCACAAGAAGCTTGGTTTTCCATTCATCAAGAGGATACGGTCAGCGTTTCCAGATGCTGAAGTGCTCGATGACAAGGGAGAGCCCAAGTTCGTGGAGTTTGAGTTTAATTCATCGAGCTACAAGGCACACGGGCACGACCGCGACCCGAAGAGATGCGATTTTCTTGTATGCTGGACACATGACTGGTCCGATATGCCTCCCGCGCTAGAAGACAGCTTGGAAATTATCCCACTGCAGGAAGCGTTAGCCGACATTCTGGGAAGATAGAATTACATGGCTCAAGAGTCCTAATGTCGAACCATTAACATGCTTCGTCCAAGTACTAACAGAAAGGCTTGCAGTCAGTCAGACTTGCAACATCTCGTAGATGCCTTGTAAAGTCCTCTTGGCTTCGTTCATTCTCTCCTCACACTCCTCCCGGGAAATAACCTCCCAGTCACGCCAGATCCTGCCGCGGATGTTGAGATGCACGTTACCCTTCTTCTGTTGTGCGGTGCAGGTCTTCAGGAAATCAATGTCTTCCTTGTTGACTCGGGGCGCCACTTTGGACAGCAAAGGAAAACGGATTCTGCCCCTGGGGGCGGGCCATGGTTCCAGCCAAGCGCTCACAACAAACCTCTGACCTAGTTGCGACAGCGCATTCAATAGCTTGTCTTCGGGAAAACGTGCCACTTCACGGATGTCTTCATGATTGACTCCGAACGTCATCGAATTTCGGAAGCCCCCTGCATTGAACTGGACCTGTTTCATGTCAGGTTTGTCCGAGTCTCTTGGTTTCGTGCAACACCAGCCCTTCCCCACAAACACTTCGCCCTCCGGAAACAAGTCAACGAACGTCAGATACAATGCCAATAGAGATCGGGCGTTGGAGACATAATTTTCGTGGTCGAAACTCGGATTGGTTTCCGGACTGCCGACGACTTCCACATGCCCCCCTCGCACTACCATCAACCCGGCATAGTATATGCTGCATAGCGAGCGGAATTGTTCCTTCAGGTCTTCTTTCTTAGGCTCCGGGACAGCCAAAAAGACATGGGGAAAGAATCGAGTATACTCAGCCACTTGATTCTGTAGTATCTCACTGATCTCTCTCGGTCGGTACTTCTTCTTGCATTCAATGCAGACGCAGGTAATCTCATGTGAGTCCTTCCACTCAGCAGCCACAACGTCAGCTCTCCTTCCCGTATCCTCAAGTTCAAACTCGGTGGTGACAACGCGCTTTGGCTGAGTTAGGCCGGCTTTCTCTGCCTCCGAACTCCGACACCATTCCTTGATAATGTCACGAAGCGTTACTCTCTCCGACAAGTGTCGTCACTAGCGACGGATCAATTGCTATCTAGGACACCAGACCAACGCTTAAAGGCGACTCAACCATCACGATGATGTGATCAACATGGGGTACCGTCGGCCAAAGCAAGCTATTTTCGCGAACAAATGGAAAGGCACACGGGGGCCCGGATTCCGCAAGAGAGTCCCAAGAGAGAAGCCCTTCAGTTGGCAGGTCACAGATCGCATCGGCGGAACGATAGAAGACGTGAAGCAGTGGCTAGAGTCGAACAAGCAAAGCATTACGGATCAAGTAGTGAAACAATTCGGAAGAGCGACCGTCTCGTCGATCGTAACAGTTGCCTCTCCTATGATCTTGTCCACTCTCGGAGTTCCAGCCCTCACGGAGCCTACCAAGACGGTAGTGGAGACCTTAGTCAAGAAGGTATTCGACATCTGATTATTGACCTTTGACTCGGCTGCTCTGAGCGAAATGCGGCTTCCACATCGCGACCGGAGCTGGGAAGCCGACAGCTACAATCGCGAAAGCAAAGGGCTCGTTTGACTTGTGAAGCCGCACGACAAAGCGAGACGCCGCAAGAAATCGCCAGCTAGTCCGAAGGGAGCCTGGTATACGTCGCGGATCTGCGGAATCTCCCCGGCCTGACTTGAGCGTGGGACGTATACCGAATCCGTATCTGCCCCTAGTTAGGGGCAAGCACCACTGGATTCGAACCCAGGCCATGATTTGAGGAGCTAGGCAGGTTTAGGCCCCAGAGGGTGAGGCTGGCTGGAACGGGACTCGGATAATGTTCGTGGCGGACCCGCAGGGATTCGGACTCACGGCTCCTTTCCTCGAGCCCTTCAAGTCATGCACAAGACAAATGAGTTGATGACGCAGTATCTGTAGTCTTGTGAGTGGTTTGGAGCCCAAGACAGGTAGGGTTCCGAACCTGACTGGGGCTGGGAACCTCCCGGCCCACATTATAGAATCTCCAGTCCGGGCTGTTTCGGCCAATACTCTTCATGGGTCTGATTTGTCCAAAAGGTTTCATCTTGGCTTTCTTGCACATGGGGCAAGTCTTTCCGAAATGGTCCAACGGATGTGCCCGAGCGTTCAGGCTACCGCTCGCTAGAAAAGGCTTACCCAGCTACAAACATTTTTGCCGACTCTTGGGTCATCAACGAGCTAGGAGAAGGTGAGGTCACCGTGGTCTCGGTCTCAATTCGGTTGTCGGAGTGATCAAAACTGGTCGGAGGTGAGGTGAATGACAAGAAGAAGAAAGCGGGGAGGAGGCGCTGGGATAGGAGGAACTGTTGGCGACTACACCGTGATTGCTGGAGTTGCTTGGAGAAAGAAAAGAAGGAAGACAAGACGCCGTTAGCCCGATGGGCATGCTGTCGGTGGGTTAGCAGGAGATACCCAACTCTTAAGAACTCAATTTGCCGAATAACGTGAATCGCGGAATAGGCCGGTTGGGAACACATGCCGTTCAGATATCAGATGCATTGTAAGAATTGCGGCAATGACTGGACATCTCATACACGGGAAGCCTCGGAGGGCCCGCCCGATTACTGCCCGGCCTGCGGATCATCGAATGTTACGAACATACGGCGCTACAGAGTCTGATTGCGCTGAGATGGGCGCTTAGGCGAACTCGTCAGAGTCGTCTTCGTGATGCTTCTTTGCTCGCCGGGTTTGAAGGATCCCAGATATGAATAAGAGCAGAACATTGCTAATGGGGCCTCATGCCCGCTATGGATTCTTGGTCTCTCGATTTCTTGCGATTCTTGGCTACGCAGATTGGGTGCGTGTGGTCGCTGACTGGGCTTGTCAGCCGTGCCCTCAGCTTGCCGCGTAGAGTCTCATACGGTCCAGGCTGGGTTCATCCCAGTACGGGAAGATTCATGAGCTTCTACAATGCGCTCCGAGTGATCATCACATTCCTAGCCAGTTTTCTGTTCGTGATCATTGTAGATTGGCCAGTCATCGCAGATTGGGTTCATTGGTTGCCATCCGTTAGCCTGCCGTGGAATCCTGTTCTTGAGATATCCATGTGGCTGTACGATTCGATTTCTTCAGCGTACAGGACGCTTGTTGCCTTGATATCCGTCGGGATGGCGTTCCTCGTAAATCTTTGGCCGGCCCGGGTCGCGGCTGAACTGCGATAGATCGAAAAAGATGACGCTCGTTTCTCCGTACTAGAGACAATTCCCTCTAGGCGAGAAGAGAATTCCGACTTGGCTAGCTGTAGCGTTTCGTCTACTTGGCATAGCTGAGCAGCATCTGGTTGCGCCGATAGGAACCCACGGTCACGAAGCGATGCTACAGCTACATTTGGCCTGTGAAGTGTAGTCTTTGCGTCAAGGAACTGCCGATGCCTTGCCTCAATAGCGTCACCGAGTTACGCTTGTTCACCCGAGCTGGGCCAGCAAGCTTGGCTTCTACGAGCGACCGCTCAGTGGCTCTAAGTCGTTCCAGTCTGCTGCGCCATCTGAGAGACCGGGCAAAGAATCTCAAAGACCAGTTTCAGACCCTATTGCGCACACAAGACCCGGCGGCAATGATTATGTAGCTGAAGGCCTTCAGCCAATGCTTTGACCTAATATGTGCCTTTGCCATTCGATCACTTCTCGACTCGCATTCGGTCGCGGAAGGTAGCGTGGCCCGATGACACAAGATACTTTGTCGATCCTGACTGAGATTGTGCTCAACTTCGTAGTCTACGGTCTCCTTGCAAATCTCTTCGTCATGATCGCTTCTGAATTTGCGGGGGATCGCTTGCGCTTCAAAGCACGCTTTTGGAGAAGGAGACTGGTAAAGTGGCTCAGGAATATTCGAATTGAGCTCGTCGCGGTTCTCAAGCCAGCAGATTTCCGAGTCGCGGAAAGCGTGCAGGACGTCAGAGGAAAGCTACAAAGAGTACTCCTCGGCAGAGGAATTCGCACTGCGATACAGGATTCCTCCCTGACCTTTGAGATTAAGAACGCCCATACTAGCGCGGTTGGTGAGGTCTCTCTGTCATTCGAAATTCCAGATCACGTCGAGGGCGTTCAGGTGTCGGTAAGACTTTCCGTCGAATATCAGCGATTCTCAGATGGCTTCATCAATCTGGTTGACGCGATCGGCTTGCTAGAGGATTCCATCCGAGAAGCGTATCCATCGGTGGTTTCATATCTGGAAGTGCTGCAATGCCTCGGGGTGAAAAAGGCGTACGAATTGAATGGCGTGCTCAGGCAACATCAACTAGAAGTCTTGAGCAGCCGCAGAAAAGATGGGATACAGCTGGACTTCGGTCCGGAACAAATCACGCTTTACGGAAGAATGGACGCGGCCCTGAAGAACTTGCTTCAAGACTTGATCACTTACTATTACTAGGGGCGTCATAGATTGCCCACAAGCTCTAAGACTTATCTCGTTGCACCCATCGTGAATGCAAGACTGTTACAGGACAAGCTGGAGTCTTACGAAAGCACGAGAAAAGAGTCTGTTGATGGTGAAGCCATTGAACTGGTCACCTCGGTCGAAGATTTCGAAATCTCGAAAAGTGAAATCTCTGGGACACTGAAGTTTGACAGGATATTGACAGTTCCGTATAGAAAGGGAGTTCACAAGATTCCGCAGACAGTTGAAAGCGGTTTCGTTTTCGACCTCAGATCCAAGTTTAGGCCGGTTCTGATAGTCCTATACCATGAGCAGGACGAGGCTGTCACCACGCTGAACTCCATCTTGTCTCAGGCTGGCGCGGAGACGATAGCACGGGCAGCGATCCCGGCCAACAAGATCCGCTCCTACGTCGAAGATAACGCGGTAAGCATGAAATATTGTAGTTGGAGAGACTTGAACATTCCACACATTAGCAAGTCAGCCTTATGGGGCCCTGATGTTGGAGGAGCAAAGCAAGATTTTCGCAGATATGACGCGCATGGAAAGATGAACTACGTCATGGTAGAGTTGGCTGGCAGCGGCTGGGTTATTGCGATCTCGGAGGAGGCGAGAGTCATATTCTATACAAAACTCACGGAACGCGAGGTTGTTGATTTCCTGGAAGAACAAGTTGAACCGTTGATTCACTGACACAAGGTCGCGGGCTAGACATGATTGCGTATGGGCCTGCTCGATAGGGCTTCAGGACTTCGCGCCAGGAGAGAACCAGAAGTTTAGGGGGCGACGAGAACCTCTTCTACTCGTTGACCAGCGATCTTGCTGGCGAGATGGTCAAGAAGCAACTTGATCGCTTCTTTGATGTTGGCCAACGCCTCCTCCTTCGTCCGCCCTTGGCTGATGGCCCCAGGAAGCTCGACGCACTGCACGGCATACCATCCATCTTCATCTTCTTTCAGTACAACGTGGTACGTGTGCTCACCCATGAGGAATCTCCAACTGATTTGGACCTTGGTTGGTGACTCTAAACCTTTCGCTACGGACCGGCTTAGCCTCCGGGAATCATATCCGTCTTTGCCATCGGAGAGGTAAAGGGATGGGAGAACAGCGCTCGCACTGCACACTGCGATGGCTGGGCTCAACGACTGCCCCCTAGCTCATTTTCAGCTGAGTCACTGAATGACTACGCCTAATAAAGGTCGGAAGTTTTATCTCTTACATGATTCTCACAGAATCTCGAGCAGAGATGTCAGCTCGCAAGTATAGGATTGAAGGTTTGGTGACTCTGCGGCCAGCTGAGACAGGCGTGTTCACCGACAAAGCGAGCTACAAGAAGGGGGAAACCGTGGCGATATCTTTCGTGAATGCCTCTGATCGCGATATCAGGCCCTCAGGTGTCGTTCCGTTCAGAATCGAGACTCAGGACGGAAAGGTTGTGTATAGCCCGGTACAAATTCTCATTCTCCCAGCTCCAATTGCTCCAGGACAGGAGAGTAAATGGGAATGGAAGCAAACAGACAATGACGGAAAGCAAGTTCCGACCGGAGCCTACAAAGTGATTCTCACGACTATGGATCCACCTGCCGAGTATACCGCCTCTTTCCAAATAGCGTAACATTCTCACGCGCACCAGCTGATCGTCCGACCAATCATGCGCAGCCGTGTCCAGACGGTTTGTCTGCCCTTCGAGCGACGCGGCCGGTCACGCGCCCCGCAGAGAAGGTCTAGCGCATCTCTACAGCCAGAGGATTATTCGTATGCTAGCCGACCGACATTGGGCCTATGTCACTCTGTGAGCCGGTCATCGGGGAAAAGTCATGACGCCCTTAGTAGCTTGAGTGATTCACACGAGCGTTTCAATCCACAAGGGCGGAAAGCAGGTTCTGGCTTTTCGACTGAAAGAGGGCGACGACTACGTCGTAATCGGGTTCCCGAAAGAAGTCCCGTGATGGTGCCTCTGCCCAAGGTGCCGGCGAAATGCACAGTGCGCGGATGCTGAAACATATGATGGATGTCTTGAACAAGATGAGGGCTGCCGCGGAATCCATGCTCATGAGTCCGAGCGACTTGACGAAGATCCTTCTGGGATGCCGCCTGACCGAGGAGCGCATTCCTAGATTCACGATCTTTGACAAGGTAGGAAGAAGGCGGTCTAGGAAGCAAGGTGAAAGTCAAAGAGAGCACTTAAAACGGGGGCAGGAACCCTAGGGTGTGATAGACAAACCAGCTTCATGGTGAGCGTATTTGGGCTTCTCTTCATCAGGTTCGCGCTCTTTTGCAGACTACGTGATGGGTATGGAGCCTGAATACGCAGCTGGATCCGCACCTCCTCTTCATCTCTTCATCACTTTCCCCCAAATCGATCTCTCTCGCATTGCGGACGTTGCCGCTTCAGCTGGTGTCTCGGTCGGAGTCAAGCAGGCGTCTGGTAACTTGTACGACCTCGCCGTGAGACTCAGAAAGAGGGCGGCATACGCAAAGCTTGTAGCGTACGACGAGATCTGGACAATAGTGGTGCGTTCGGCAGAGTCCCCAGTTGCTGCAGGCGAAGTGGTAGAGAAGTGGCTTGCCAACGTTCACCCGAAGTTGATATCATCCTTCTTTGATTCCAAGCAACTTCTCGACCTCGTAGACTCTTTCGGAAAACTATCGAAGCCTCCCGAGATCAATGTTAGCGAATTCGTATTGCGAGAGTACCCGAAGGGACCGACACACAAGACGTGGGAGAAGGGCAAGCCCTACGACCGTTCCGTGATCGAGAGACACATACTGGAGAACAACGCTCCCTTGGACTCTATCAAGTTCAAGGTCTCAGCGGGACGTGATTCGTTTGATTGCAGGATATCAAGAAACGGACACCTGGTGCTATATGTCGGCTCAATCTCCCAATTCATGTCGCTCATCGTCTCTCCTTTGACACATGTCGCGAAAGCGAATCACGATTTCTTCCGACACAGGCAGAGGGAGTTCGTCGAAGGGAAAATGGTGCTGAATGAAATACGACTTGCAGCTAACGAGAAGGAAGTCACCACAGAGCACCTTGAGCGATTGGGAGGAGCACTATGTGATGCGTTTGTTGGAGCAATCCTTCATTCTGGGAATCCGATGCTTTATGTCAACGCCATAGACAAGCTCGACGGTTCAGTGTTCGATGTCTGTGCATATCCAGATGAGATTGTGGTAATGCCGTACTCCAAAGCCTCTCCTTCATCTCTGATAAGACTCTACATGTTGATAACAGAGGTTGTTCCGTCGGCGAGAAGGCGTGACTGAGACGAAGCGACCTAAGCCGAGGTAGCTTCTTGTCCCTGTCTGGTCCAGCATCAACATCGACGCTGAACCAGAGAATCGAAGAGGAGAAGCGAAACGTAAGATTATACGCCGACGCGATTGCACTGTATGCCTCGATTCGGCTTACCCTCCAAAACTACGGATTTGCCGTCCATGTCGAACCTAGGGTGAAGCTCGTTGCAGATCATAGGCAAGTGAAGGTACCAGATCTCCTTGTAGCAACCAAGAGCGGTTGGACGCTCCTGGAACACAAAGGTTCTCTTCCAATGGAGAAAGACCTGATTTCGGGCGAGTTGAAGGAACTTGCCAAGTACGATCAATTCTTGAACTACGATAAGTCCATCTTTCAACCAGATGTAGCCTTGCTCTGTCCGAGCAGGCTTGCCACTGATTTGATGTCACGTAAGAAGGAATTACAGTTGCCCAATGTAATCTCCTATTCTCCTCCCACAGAAAAGAAATGCACTCTAACTCAAGTGAATGGAACGCTGAAGGATGGCTATCTTAGAGATCTGTTCGACACAAAGTCCAATGAATTCAAGATGTCGACTGACACCGTTGAGAGATACAAGTACAAGTTCATCAGGCGGGAACCCCCAGTCCCTTACACAACTCATTTCATATGGGGATTCATCAACCTCTCAAAGGACGCGTTTCAGAAGAAAGTCACGGTGTCGTATGATCAGCTCATTCAAAGGATAAACGACTTTTGTCCTCCCTGGTGCGCCGAAGCAAGACAGTTGTCGGAGGGACGGCTAAACAAGGTGATAAGGTTTCTACAGCATCTAGGATGGATCAAATTTGATCGCCATACTCGGGAAATAGTCGCAGACACGAGTAGAGGGACAAAGGTTGGGAGAATGGAAGAGTACCTCTGCGACAGGTTTGCTAGGTTTTCTGAGGGAGTGCCGCCAGGCAAACAACTAGGAAAGGAAGAAGCATTCCGTATACCCTCTCTAGAGGAATTCTTCTCGTGACGCTAAGTGAATCTTGGGCGTCGTTGGGAGATTGAAGTCAGGTTGCTGCCGATTAAGTACAATGATCGAGAGGCGAAAATGGTCTGTGAGCTGGTCTTGGGCTTGATTATTGCTCGGTTCCAGCCTATCTCCAACTGAAAGTCAGCTCAGAAACTGCTTACTTGACAGTTCTAAACGCGAGTCTAAGCCTATCCCGGCCCACCAGCTTTTGGGTTCAGCTCTGACGTTGAAGGACTTGCATACAGTACCTGGGTTTGTGTGACCGGCCTTCCAGACCGTGTGAATTGACAAGACCGACATGTGCTATGCGTCAGCTTGACGAACAGAGCAAAACGATCCTTGAGACGCCAGCCCCGGCGACGAGGCCGTGGTTCAGGAGCCTTGAGAGGGCGCACCCCCTCCCTATCGGTGGGGGCCCCTCGTCGCTCAAATCTGGCCCCGTCAGGGGGTACATTTGATCACACGTGGCTACATCTTCGAAGGCTGACCATAACTCAATTGCAGCGCTAGGTCGAGACATATCTGAGGAACGCGTCAGAGGCTACGTTCGGTGGAAGATTCGAACGCGCCTCTCCCTGGCGCATCAGTGTAGGCGGCTCGCAGAGCGAGAGGGCTGGGAGGCCGCTGACCTACTCAGAGTCCTGATCCTCCTATCTGCATTGCCCAAGTTCCTCAGCCTCCCACGAAACGACAGATTCCAGAAACAGGTCCAGCTACGCAGAATGGCTGGAAAACGAGTGTACAGTCCCAGAGTCGGCGCCGGACATACCGTCCTCTTGTCCGTGCATCTGCCCCAAGGGGTCGCGCGGCTGATCGCGACATACGCGGACTTGACAGGGCAGTCCAGAAATGACCTGGTCGTCGGGCTGCTCGAGATGGGTTTGTTGATGTACCTCAAAGCCGAGAACGCGTTCCTCGAGGCCATCTGCTCGCTCAACCCAAGAGTGCCTTGAAGTCAGAGAATCATGCTTCAGGCGATGAGAGCACTGAAGAGTCGGCGTCGGAACCGTAGCTTTTTTTGCTGTATGACCGCTGCTTCATCTGAGAAGCCGACGTTCCCTATCGTGAACATGCTTGCCGTTTCGTCAAGGGTCGTCTTTCTTATGATGTAGAGCATGTTTCCGGCGAAGACATCGAGAGACGACCTCAGCAGAAACCGCTCAGCCTGGAGGAACATCAAGTTCGGAGAGAGGCGGTTATGAGGGTGAACTTTGTGTTGTCACCTTCGACCCCAAGAAGGGGAAGCTTGCGCGTATGGAGACGCCTAGTCACTCGCCCTTCTAAGATCGCCGGAAAAGCGCCGAGAAGTTGTCCAAGAAAGTAATGATGACATCGCAATGTTGTCTCCAGTTTCTGACAGATGCGAATACTCTGCTTCTAGGTAGTAGTGCGTTTATGT
>Ga0315314_1003170_pt1 | contig 13076 bp, 14 predicted proteins | sample TDP9_MG_FD_203631 | JGI IMG/M metagenome (GOLD analysis project Ga0315314, IMG submission 203631) | Freshwater sediment microbial communities from Lake Towuti, South Sulawesi, Indonesia - TDP9 | ecosystem: Environmental > Aquatic > Freshwater > Lake > Sediment | place: Indonesia: South Sulawesi...
TGCCGGAAATGAAAACCTTTATTCTATTTGCCTTGCTATAACCTTTCCAAACTCCATCATACTTGATGGACTCTACTTGACCGTCACCGTCAAATTAAATGTCCACACCCCCTTCTCACCGCCTTCCCACGGACGGCTATACGCCATGGATACCGTGCTGGTGCCTTTTTTCAGCGCTTTAAAAGTCCACGCTTCTTGACCTGGGGCACCAACAAGACCTTCAGCCTCAGGAGACACGACACACTGGCTCACCTCTTGTATCACAGTTTGGTCACTAATTCTTGCCGACTCCCACTCAAAGCCGGTTGTCGGGTTAGAACACAAGGTTACCGTCACTGTGCCACCGGCAGCGACTTCAACTTGCTTGCTGATGTGTTCCTGGGAAAAGTCATCGCAGGAAACCTCAACCGAGGCTTGCTTTGCCGCTGGGGTACAGGCAAATAAGAAAAGGGAGAGGACACCAACGGCACATACTAAGATTAGCTTTGCTCTCACTCTCACCTCCTTACCTTAAATTGCTAAACCCATAATCCTATATATTTATCATAATCCTATATATTTATTAAGTACTAGTCAAATAAATTACTGCATGACAAAACTCGTGGTCACATCGTTCACTTTGACGATATAAGTCTCGCCTGGAGTAAAATCGCTACCCAGGTTCACATTTTGCTCGAAGAAGCCATAAACCTGAGTGCAGATTGCCCCCTTTGGTCGTTGTGTAGCTACCTCAATATAAATGGTATTACCTCTGCGCTCCGTAGTCAGTTGGCGAAAAGTAGTGCAACCATCGCTAAGACCCCCCTTGATATAGACGAAGACCTGCGGCGGATACGATTCAGCTATGCTTACCTTAACCTCGTGAATAGGCGCCAGACGGATTTCCAGCCCCTCAACCCTAACACACGAACCCACTAGAAGACCTAATAGGCATAAAACTACAACCCCAAAATATAACTTAGCTTTAAGCATCTCTTACTCCAGACAAACCTTCCCTGATTGCTACCCTAATACTATAACGAAAAGAAGACCAACTGGTTAGTGGACTATCAGGCAAATGCCATAGCTCTATGATTTGCCTATTACTTCAAAGTCAATTATTTGCGTATGAAGTGCAAGATGGCATTAATGACGAGGGTCAACCCTACACTCAGTAACAAAGTGGTAACGATGGGGAAGTAAAAAGAAACACCGCCCTTCTTGATGAGAATGTCGCCGGGCAGTTTGCCAATAAAAGGGACGTGTCCCCCAAAGATTAAGAACAACCCAGCTCCGACTAAAACAGCGCCTACGATAAGCAATATTTTCCCGAACTCATCAAAACCTAGCATAGCTAAATATTAACCTGACAAATAAAGACCAAAAATTTATGTATTACTTCTTTTTTCCCTGAATGTCGGGATAGACTACTTTAAACCCCCATGACTGAACCTTTTTATCAGCCTGCTGCTCAATGAACCAACCCTCAAGAGCACTAGGCGCATGGAGCAGGGCGTGGGCAAATTCATGGGCAACAACCGACTCAATCCGCCTTTGACTAAAACGTTCAATTGCCGGGGATAGATAGACCAAAACCCGCTGTTGATTCCCTGCTTGCCCGCTGGTGGAGGCAGACCCCTGGCAAGAAAATACCTGCCCAACGATTCCCGGAGCCGGGGCGAGGATGATTGATACCTTGTCTTTTAGGGATTTTAGCTCATCGGCAGGTATCTTCTCCATGACTCGCTGTATAGCCTTCAGCGTTTTTGGTCTTCCCGCCGAGGCAAAAAAGCCAGTTTCAACAAAATTGCGACTATTTCCCCCCATCTTCTTTGGTATAAGCAACCCTCTCCTCACCCTGAATTGTAGAACTGACTTAACTAAGTGTCAAACACCCCGCCCCACACAGCTTATAGCTGAGATTATTTATTAACCCACCCCCTTTATCCCCCTCCCTTATAAAGGGAGGGGGAATAATTTGAAAGAGGGACTTCGTCCCTCTTTAACGCCCTATAGGATAGAAGCTCCGCCTCCCTTTGACTCTCCTATCCCACCCCCTTTTAAGGAGGTTAATTCCATCAATCCCCCAACCAAGGAGAGATTTTAGAGAGGGGCTAAGCCTCTCTTTGCCTTTCCTTAAAAGGAGTTTTAGAGGGGCTTCGCTCCCCCTCTTACCTACTCCCCCTTCCCTTATTAAGGGAAGGGGGACGGGGGGATAGGTTGCTAAACAACCTCTTATAGCTACGGCTTGACAAAGATGGCTCAGCCATTAAAATTATGGCATCATCGGCTTAAACAAAAAGGAGGACACAAAACATGGCACAGATAAGTCCAGCCAAAATTAAGGCTAAAAGTATAACCCAGGTAGCTATTGCCGTTCGTGACGTGCCGAAGGTGGCTGAGAACTACTGGAATATCTTAGGCATTGGCCCGTGGGAGATCTATGACTGGGAATATCCTTTAGTCCGTGACCGCCAATACTATGGTAAACCGGCTTTAGCCAGAGAAAGGATAGGCCTTGCTCAGGTAGGTGCGACGCAGCTGGAGTTAGTCCAACCGGTTGATGGGCCGTCCATCTATGGAGATTTTCTGGAGGAGCATGGAGAAGGACTCCATCACCTACAATTCCAGGTTGAAGATGTGGATGGGGCTGCCGAAATACTGGCTAAACAAGGTTTCACCGACATGCAGAGTGGACATTGCGGAGATATCGGAGCCTACCATTACATTGATTTTAAGCCCCTCCATGCTATCTGGGAGGCGGCTCGTGAGCCTAAAAAGAAGGTGGGTAAAGTTACCCGCTATCCAGAATCAGCGGCGACCAGCCCAGCCAAGATTAAAATCAAAAATATAGACCAGGTAGCTATTGTGGTCAAAGATGCGCAGAAGGTAGTTGAGAACCACTGGAACATCTTAGGCATTGGCCCATGGGAGATTTATGAGGTGAAACCACCAACGGCTTATGACCGGACCTACCGGGGTAAAGCCGGTAACTTCACCTATTGGCTTGCCTTGACCATGGTAGGACCAGTACAACTTGAGCTGGCTCAACCTATATCCGGGGGCAATATCTATAGCGATTTTCTGGTTGAGCACGGCGAAGGACTCCACCACATTGCATTTATAGTAGATGATATTAAAAAGACTACGCAGACAATGAATAAGGAGGGCTTCCCCACATTGATGAGCGGGGGGTTCTCTGACGGTGGCTTCGCCTATTATGATACACGCCGACCGTTGAAGATTCCCTTGGAAGCGTTTCAGGTGCCCAAGGCAATGCCACCATCTGCCACTCGCTATCCCTGAATTAGATGGTTATACATGAGATACATCGGGTATCTGTTTATTATGTTTACCAGTTATGTTAAAATTATATCAAGGAGATGTGATGAAACCGGACGTTGACAGTTTTCTAACCTATCTAACTGTAGAAAAGGGTTTCTCCGAAAATACAGTCGATGCCTATCGCAACGACCTCTATCAGTTAGCCAATTTTGTTGAGGAAGAAGCTGCCAAAGGTGGCGCTCCGGCTTCTTGGGCTAACTTCAACCGGCAAGGGATGCTAAGCTACCTGCTTAATCTTAAAGAGCGAAACTATGCGGCGACCACGGTAGCCCGTAAAATAGCTGCGGCTAGGTCATTCTTTGACTTCATGGTGGCTGAGGGCAACATAAAAGACAACCCTTCACACAAGGTTGACTCACCTAAAGTAGGGAGGGCACTGCCTAAACCAATCTCAATTAGCCAGGTTCGCCGCTTGCTGGAACAGCCAACTAAGTTATCCACCCCGGAAGCCAAAAGGGATAAGGCAATGCTGGAGTTATTATATGCCAGTGGCATGAGGGTAAGCGAGTTGGTATCCTTGAACCTAGGTGATATAGACCTAGACGGTGGCTTTGTCCGCTGCTTTGGTAAAGGGCATAAAGAGCGGCTTATCCCCATTTACCGACAAGCCGCTTTGGCAGTAGAAGAATATATCAAAGAAGCTCGCCCTCAACTGACCAGTAATGATGCTGAGCAGGCTTTATTTCTTAATCGTCGTGGTGAGAGACTGACCAGGCAGGGACTTTGGCAAATACTAAAGGGTTATGCTAAAGCCGCCGAGCTGGATACCGAGGTTACCCCCCATACCCTGAGACATAGCTTTGCTACTCATATGCTGAGCGGTGGGGCTGACTTGAGGTCGGTCCAGGAATTACTGGGGCATGCCAACATCTCTACTACGCAAGTTTACACCCACCTTACTACTGAACATATTCGTCGCACCTATGAGAAATCTCACCCTAGGGCTAAATAATTGGAGGCTATAAATGGGTAGTAAATCACGACGCAAGAGAAAGCATCTGCAAAGCAAAAAGGAAAAACGAAAGCAAATCTCCACTTTAATAGCTAGGCAACAGCCAGCAGTAGCTCAAACCTATAAGCCTACTGCCCCGCCCAAGGCGGTCGCTCCCTCGGTAAAGGAACCAACCCCAACCGTAGCTCAAACCTATAAGCCTACTGCCCCGCCCAGGGTGGCTGCTCCCTCGGTAAAGGAACCAACCCCGACGGCAGCTCTCTACCCTCAAACATCTAAGGAGCTGCGAAGAATTGGTATGCTAGCCGGGATACTACTGGTTACACTGGTAATCCTGGCTTTGGTTTTACACTAATCTTGACCAGGAGCGGATACCACCATGGACTTCGAAGCAATGCGAGCCGAGTTGATTAGCCACCTTAGGACTGAAATCAGAGATGAGCGGGTATTAGCCGCCATGGCTCGCATTCCCCGAGAATGCTTCGTGCCTCCAGAAGAACAATACCTAGCCTATGAAGACAGACCATTGCCTATCGGCTATGACCAGACAATTTCACAGCCGCTCATTATTGCCATGATGACCGAGGCTTTAGCGCTTACCGGCAATGAAAAGGTGCTGGAGGTAGGGACAGGCAGTGGATATCAGGCTGCCATTCTAGCCGAATTAGCCCGAAAAGTGATTACCACCGAGCGCCTGGCACCCCTGGCTGAATCGGCTAAGAAGGCATTGGATAGTCTAGGCTATACCAATGTTGAAGTCCACCTGGCTGGGGAGACCTTAGGTTGGCAAAAGGGGGCACCTTATAACGCTATAATGGTTACTGCTGGTGCCCCCAGGGTTCCGGCTGACCTCCTGGCTCAACTAGCCATTGGTGGACGAATGGTGATTCCAGTAGGCTCTCGCTATGTCCAAGAGCTATACAAAATCACCAAGCAGAGAAAGAAGACCATAGTCCAGAATCTGGGCGGCTGCCGCTTTGTCTCCCTCATCGGTAAGGATGCCTGGGAGGAAGAGGAATAAAAACCCCAAAGCCTTGCCTTGGTCCAGCGACTCGGTTTTATCTGGCTTATCTCCCTCTTCCCCAACCGTCTAATCGAAACTGAAGAGAGTCTAAGAGGGGCAATTGCCCCTCTTCCATTACTTCCCCCTCATGATAGGAATATATATCCGTATTACGTAGAGTCAAAGGGAGGCAAAGCCATTTTATCCCACAGGGCGTTAAAGAGGGACGAAGTCCCTCTTACAAACCCAATTCCCCCTCTCCTTTGAAGGAGAGGGGGATACAGGGGGTGAGGTAGGTAATCTCACAAATACAGTTACTTGCCGTTGTCTCCCACCACGGTTATAATATCCCTGAAATAAGCTAGAGAGTAGGTGATTAGATGACGCAATACGGACTGGAGAACATTCGTAACCTTGTTTTACTATCCCACAGCGGAGCCGGTAAGACATCACTGTCAGAAGCCATCCTGTTCTCTGCCGGGGCAATTACCCGCCTGGGCAAGGTTGAAGACGGGACGACGACCTCAGATTATGACCCGGCTGAAATAAAGCGAAAGATTAGCATTAATCTGTCTATGCTTCCCTGCCAGTGGAAGGAGACTAAGATTAACCTTATTGATACCCCCGGCTATTCCGACTTTGTCGGCGAGGTCAAAGCCGCCATAAGGGTTTGCGAGGGGGCAATAATTGTAATATGTGCTGCCTCTGGGGTTGAAGTTGGCTCGGAACAGGTATGGGGGTACTGTGAGGAAGCTAGTCTTCCCCGCCTTATCTTTGTTAATAAGATGGACCGTGAGAATGCCGACTTCTACCGAACCTTGAAGCAGCTTCAGTCAAAGTTTGGCGCTAGATGCCTTCCCCTCCAGTTGCCCATAGGTGCCCAAGCCGATTTTCAAGGGATAGTTGACCTGCTGAGGATGAAAAGCTATACCGGTTTCCCGGTAAAAGAGGGTAACATCCCTCCGTCCCTAACCGACCAAGCCAATTCTTCTCGGGAGAAGCTGATAGAAGCAGTAGCCGAAATTGATGATAGGCTTATTGAGAAGTATCTAAATGGTGAGGAACTCACTCTGGAGGAGCTAAATAACGGCTTACGCCAAGCGGTGATAACCGGCAAGATTGTGCCGGTCCTAACCGGTTCAGCATTAAAGAATATAGGCATTGCCCCGCTGCTAGACACTATGTTTAGCTATCTGCCATCACCTAAAGAACGTGAGGTAGTTGTTGTTGGCGACTCAGCTAAGCAGGTACAGAAGATTGAGCCATCCCAGGATGCTTCACTAGCCGCTCTGGTGTTTAAGACCAGTGCCGACCCATATGTTGGTAAGCTTACCTACTTCCGGGTCTATATGGGCACCATTGAGAGCAATTCCCAGGTGTGGAACGCTACCCAAAATGAGGCAGAGCGCATCGGTCAGTTATTTACTATGAGAGGTAAGACCCAGGAACCAGTATCTCAGCTTAACACTGGAGACATCGGAACGGTAGCCAAATTGAATGTAACCAACACCGGAGACACATTGTGCCGGCGCGATAAGCCAATGACCATTGCCTCCGTTGTATTCCCCGAACCAGCCTTTAGTAAGGCAGTGCACCCCAAGACCAAGGCTGACCTAGATAAGCTGGGGGCAGCCTTATCCCGATTGTCTGAGGAAGACCCTACCCTTAAGGTGCACCGGGAAGCTGATACCAATGAGACTATTCTATCCGGGCTTGGTGAGACCCATATTGAAGTCGCTGCCGAGAAGATGTCGCGTAAATTCGGTATTAGCGTACAACTGGAAACCCCAAAGGTCCCCTATAAAGAGACCATCACCATACCAGCTAAGGCTGAATATAAACACAAGAAACAGACTGGAGGGCACGGTCAATACGGGCACGTCTTCCTGGCGCTGGAGCCTTTACCTCGTGGCAGTGGACGTGAGTTTGTTGATAAGGTAGTCGGTGGTGCCATACCTAAGAACTATATCCCAGCCGTAGAGAAGGGGGTTAATGAAGCCGCTCAGGAGGGGGTCTTGGCTGGCTATCCCGTCGTTGACGTAAAAACGACGGTATACGATGGCACCTTTCACCCGGTTGATTCCTCGGATATATGCTTCAAGATTGCCGGGGCACAGGCGCTGAAGAAGGGGCTATCCCAAGGACAACCCGTCCTCCTGGAACCGATAATGAATATTAAGGTCAGGTTCCCTGAGGAGTTCACCGGCGACATTATTGGCGACCTCAACACCAAACGAGCCCGAGTGCTAGGGATGAGCCCCGAGCCTGGGATGAACGTTATTGAAGCCAAAGTGCCCCAGGCTGAGGTCCTGCGCTATGCTATAGACCTAAAGTCAATAACCCAGGGGAGGGGAAGCTTCACCGTTGACTTCAGCCACTATGAAGAAGTCCCGCCCCAAATCACCCAAAAGATTATCGCCGAAAAACAAGCTAGGAAGGCTTAAAAGACCCCCCTAACCTTAGGCTCAAGGTTAGCTTGCGGAGTAAGGGTTAGACATACCACCCGGTCTATGCCACTCAAATCTGGCACCACTTCTATCTTAGCCGAGGGGAAGAGACGAGATAAGAGGGTGGTTACAGCACCTGCCTGCCCCCGTCCTATTTCTAAAAGCAGAGAGCCCTCGGGGCAAAGCCTGCCACCCACCTGCTGGCATAACTGGCGTATCTTCTCCAGCCCGTCTGAACCTCCACCTAGCGCCTCTAACGGCTCAAAACCGGCTGAACTTATCTGTGGCAGTTCTACTTCCTTAACGTAGGGCAGGTTAGCTATTATCAGGTCAACCGGCTCAGGTAGGAGGTCAAGCATGTCACCCTGGAGAAGACAGACCCTTCCCACCACCCCGTGTTTCTGGCAGTTAACACGGGCAACTTTAAGTGCCGAAGCCGATATATCGGTAGCATAGATTCTTTCCTGTGGTAGGTTTCGTGCCAGGCTAATGGCAATAGCACCACACCCGGTGCCAATTTCAGCAATGCTAGACACTGCGCCATTTTGAGCCAGTTTAAGCGCTTTCTCCACCAGTAACTCGCTTTCCGGTCGGGGGATGAAAACGCTAGGCTCAACGTAGAAATCAAGCCCATAGAACTCACGATGCCCGATGATATAGGCTGTAGGCTCACCGCTCAGGCGGCGCTTAATTAAGTGCCAGAAATCCTCTTCTTCCTTAGGGCTTAATTCACGGTCAAGGTCTAAATATAACTGGACTCGGCTTAGTCTCAGGGCATGCCGTAGCATTAGCTCACATTCAAGACGAGCCTCTTCAATGCTATTAGCCACCAGAATCCCGCTGGCACGATTAAGAGCCTGCTTCAGGGTCACGCCAGTTGCTTCTCCAGCCGTTCCATCTGGTCATTAGCGGCTAGGGCATCAATAAGCCCATCAAGCTCACCGGCTAGGATTCGGGGTAGGTTGTGGAGGGTTAGACCAATTCGGTGGTCGGTAACACGGTCTTGAGGGAAATTATAGGTTCGTATCTTCTCCGCCCGGTCGCCAGTGCCTACCTGGGAGCGGCGCTCTTTGGTCACTGCCTCTTCCTGTTTGCGCTGCTCCATATCTAGCAGTCGGGCTCGGAGCACTGCCGTCGCCCTCATTTTGTTTCTTAGCTGTGAGCGCTCATCCTGACAGGTGGCGACTACCCCGGTAGGCAAGTGAGTGATGCGAACAGCGGTGGCTACCTTATTTACATTCTGCCCCCCAGCCCCCCGGCTATGGAAGATGTCAACCTTCAGGTCATCGGGATTGATAGACACCTCTACCTCATCCGCCTCAGGGAGAACAGCTACCGTAGCCGTTGAGGTGTGAATTCTGCCCGAAGATTCAGTGACCGGCACCCGCTGCACCCGGTGCACCCCCCTCTCATACCTCAGCCGACTGAAAGCACCTTTGCCTTTTACTTCAAATATGATTTCTCTAAAGCTACCAATGCCGGTCTCGTTAACATTGATAATATCAACTCCCCAACCCCTAGACTGAGCATACCGACTATACATGCGGAAGAGGTCAGCAGCAAACAGTCCGGCTTCCTCACCACCAGCCCCAGCCCGGATCTCCATAATGATGTCTCGTTCATCGCTAGCATCTTTAGGCAAGAGGGCAAATTTTAGCTCCTGAAGCAGATGGCCTAGCTTTGACTCAAGGCTCTCTACCTCCTGCTTGACCAAAGCCACCATGTCGGCATCCAGCTCGCCTTTTAGCATCGCCTTGGTTTCTTCTAGCGACCTAGAGGTGGCTTTGTACTGCCTATACTTGGTTACCACATCTTCAATGCCGGCTCTTTCCTGAGCCAGTGCCTGCAACCGCTTTAGGTCAGATGCCACCTCAGGCATAGCTATCTCTCGCTCTAGCTCTTGGTATCGCTTCTCTATCCTGTCTAGTTGGTCTAACATGATTACGTTGCCTCGCTAGACTATTATATCACAGCCCCAGATAGCACTCAAAAACAAAGGCATAAAACCACAACTGAATAAAAGCTTGACAACGAAGGTGATTAATTGATAATATTTTTCAATTACCAACTAAAATGAGATTCTCACAGAAAAACATAGCCACCATACTAAGACAGCATGGTTATAAGTTTACCCCTCAACGACGGATAGTGATATGGGCAATTGCCTCAAGCCAGGACCATCTTACTCCCACCGCCATATATGAAAAGGTACATCAAGAGCACCCCACTATCGGGCTGGTAACCATTTACCGTACCCTTGATATACTGACCAGACTCGGGCTTATCTGTGAGTTGCACGCCGGAGGCAGCTGCCACAGCTATACCACTAGCGCTTTGGAGCGTCACCACCATCTGATTTGCACCAACTGCGGCAAGGTTGTTGATTTTGGCGGTTATGACCTTAGTAAATTGGAACAAGAGCTATCTTTAGAAACCGGCTTTGACATTAAAGACCGCCTGCTTGAGTTCATTGGTCTTTGCCAAACCTGCCAGGAAGAAATAGGGTAATTATTTATTTTTAATGTGTTAATGAAAATAATTTTCAATTAACGTAAGGCAAATGCTTAAACGGATAGCCACTGAACTCAAACATCACGCCCCTTTCACCGCCACCGGTGCCGCTACCGCGATTATTATCATGGTAATAATATTCGTTAATAATGCCCTCCCCCAGGTTTCACAGGTTTCGTATAACGTCTTTTACGTCCTTCACCCTGCCCATATTGCTTTGAGTGCCCTAGTGACCACAGCCATGTACAGAAAATATAGTACCTCCGGAATAGGGGTAATCCTGCTAATTGGCTATTTTGGTTCCGTCGGCATAGCTACGCTGAGCGACTCGGTAATCCCTTATCTCGGAGAAACCCTACTCGGTCTTGAGCACAAAGCAATGCATATAGGTTTTATTGAAGAACCACTGCTAACCAATCCGGCAGCATTTTTAGGTATTGCCATTGGTTATATGAAACCGGGGACTACCAAATTCCCACATGCTGGACATGTACTGGTAAGCACCTGGGCATCATTATTCCATATCATCATGGCATTAGGCGGAACAGTCAACTGGGTTACACTTCCTGCCATCTTCGGGTTCCTGTTCCTTGCCGTTTGGCTTCCGTGCTGTACCAGCGATATAGTGTTCCCCCTCCTATTCGTAAGGAAAAAAAGTTGCCACCGCAGCCCACATAGCCTATAATGAATTTGTTTAGCAACCTATCCCTCTGACCCCTCATGCAAGGACTTCATCTACCTCTTTCAAGGAAGGGGGAGTGTAGGTAAGAGAGGGGTTTTACCCCTCTCTAAAATCTGTTCCTTCTCTCCTTCAAGGGAAAGTCAAAGGGAGGCGGAGCCTCTATAATTATAGGGCGTCAAAGAGGGACTTCGTCCCTCTTAAAAACTACTTCCCCTTCCCCTTATCAAGGGGAAGGGGAAAAAGGGGATAGGGTTACCAGTAAAATCTAAAGGGGTGAGGTTAATAAACAACCTCTATAATCTTCGTTAAGAAGAATAAAGGAGTTTGGCTACGAATCTTTCAGTTCAATTAGCACCCAAACACCAGTCGGGTTTACTACTAGCCAACCCGGTGATGACCGCCTCAGGCACTTTTGGTTACGGGACGGAATATAGCCACCTGTTTGATATTCAAAGGCTTGGAGCTATCATATCTAAAGCAACCACCCTTGAACCTAGAAACGGCAACCCGCAACCAAGGCTCGCCGAAACCGCCTGTGGTGTGCTCAATTCAATCGGGCTACAAAACATTGGCGTTAACGCCGTAATTAAACAAAAAGCGCCAATCTGGGCAAGCTGGCGGGTGCCGGTTATAGTTAACATTGCCGGTGAAACTGTTGACGATTACGCCCGACTGGCTGGCAAGCTGGACGGGGTGGCTGGAATTAGTGCCATTGAAGTAAACATCAGTTGTCCTAATATCAAAACCGGTGGCGCTGAGTTTGGCGCCGATCCCAAATCAGCCGCCGAAGTAACCACCGCCGTCAAAACAGCTACCGCTCTGCCAGTCCTGGTCAAACTAACCCCAAACACCAGCGATATAGCCAAGATTGCAATAGCTGTGGCTGAAGCTGGAGCCGATGCCATATCCTTAATCAACACCATAAAGGGCATGGTCATTGATATCACTCAGCGTCGACCGCTATTAGGCAATATAACTGGGGGGCTATCCGGACCGGCAATCAAACCGGTGGCGTTATATATGGTATATGAGGTAGCTGGGGTGGTGAAGGTACCGGTTATTGGCTGCGGTGGCATTACCATTGCCAGCGATGCCATTGAGTTTATTATGGCTGGAGCCAGTGCCATTCAGGTAGGCACAGCGAGCTTTACCAACCCCCGCTCCCCACTAGAGGTGTTACAGGGGATAGAGCAATTCATGCAACAAGAGGGGATAGAGGATATAACTGAGCTTATCGGTGCCGCCGGCGCTAGGGCTTGACTTTTAGCAATTATTTGTTAATAATAAAATGGTTAAATATGAAATTTGTTACAAGGGAGGGGTAACATGCCAGAAGTTACATTACAAATGACCGGGGTTAACAAGTCCTTTGGCGGTGTCAGGGTGCTAAAGGACGTGAACTTTGAAGTATATAAAGGCGAAGTCCACGGTCTGGTAGGCGAAAATGGTGCCGGTAAAAGCGTCCTGATGAAAACCCTAATGGGTGTCCACCGCCCTGACAGTGGAAAGTATATTGTTGGTGGTAAAGAGGTTAGATTTGCCAGCCCCGCCGAAGCCCAACGCCAACACGTTTCCATGGTTTATCAGGAGTTTGGGCTGGTACAGTATCTCAGCGTAGCTGAAAACATCTTTATGGGCAGATTACCTTCAAGGCGAGGCTTAGTACAACGAGGTAAGACATATGAGGAATCTAGAAGACTGCTGAAGATGTTAGGTGCCGACATCTCCCCCAGGGCTATAATATCCGAGCTTAAGGTAGCTGACCAGCAGGAAGTCGAAATTGCCAGGGCACTTTCATATGACCCGGTGGTCTTTATCATGGACGAGCCAACATCTGCCCTATCATTTGACGAAATCCGAGACCTGTTTAGCCTCATCAGAAGCCTGCGCGATAAGGGCATTGCCATCGTATATATAAGTCACAAATTGGACGAGGTCTTTGAGATTACCGACCGGGTCACAATTATAAGAGATGGAGTTATAGTATCCACCGACAAGACCGGTGAAATAACACCCGGCACCCTTATGGAAAGGATGACCGGAAAGAAAATCGCTGTCGAGATTCACCGAGAAGCCAGCAAGTATGCCAAGCCGCCAGAAAATATACTTGAACTTCATGACCTTGAGGCGAAAGGCTTGTTCTCGGACATCAACCTA
>Ga0315314_1003171_pt1 | contig 13075 bp, 9 predicted proteins | sample TDP9_MG_FD_203631 | JGI IMG/M metagenome (GOLD analysis project Ga0315314, IMG submission 203631) | Freshwater sediment microbial communities from Lake Towuti, South Sulawesi, Indonesia - TDP9 | ecosystem: Environmental > Aquatic > Freshwater > Lake > Sediment | place: Indonesia: South Sulawesi...
CTCGTAAACAACAATCCCCAGTTATTCAACACACCAGGTTTAAACAAAACAATATAAATATTAACAGATTCATATTTATTGTTGAAGATGAGTGGCAATAGCGTTTACTTTAGCCTTTACCTTCCTAAAGCCTTAGCTGACTGGATCGATGAGCAGGCACGCTATGAAAGAAGAAGCCGTAACGAGTACATTAAGATAGTTCTTGAAGACTTGAAGGAAGGTAAACTAGCCTACACACAGGAAACAGCTGAAAAAATAGAGATCAAGAAAACGAGAATTCCACCCTTAGCAAGAGTTTAGGAAAGAAAATCTTGGTCATACTTAATTATGTATCCGGTTCTATTTGATACCTTTATTTATTCATTGTGATCTCAAATAATCTTTCTATGTAGGAGGAATTCTTTCGATTCTCTTCTAGGTATGGGAAGAGTATGTGCTTACTGTTCTCGTAGTTCGTAATGCTGGGCGGCTGCAGGGGTAGTCTTCTTCTAACAACGTTGTATGAAGTAGTTGAGATTATGAAGGCGTTCAGTTCTATATTTGGGTCTTCTAGTTCTTTCTGGACTTGGTTTCTGAGATATTCATGAAGTTGAAGTTTAGGGTCGTCTAGACCGCGTATAAAGATGAGGCCTTTGGGATCTATAAAAACGATTGTTTGTTTCTCGTTCTCTTTAATCCACATGATGAAGTCGGGGTAGAATGAGTGTTCGCCGTAGAATCCAACGCCTTTGCTTCTAGTCAAGTTCCTCAGAAGATAGACTTCGTTTGCCATGGTTGCACTTGCGAGATAAGCAGCCAAGTCCTCAACGAATTCTGCTTCTCCTTCATTAAGTCCCATAGGTATGGTTACTATTCTCTTGCTTTCTTGCTTGACTAGTAGCGGTTGATAAAGGTGGTCTTTAAAGTATGCGTTTTTGAAGACAGGTGGATGCTTAGATATGTAAGTCATAAGGTCTCCGATAGGTTTCACTTCGCTTCTTGAAGTGTATATTCTTCCAGATTCTATCATTGCTTCTACGTTTTTAATGAGCACTTGGTCATCTTCATTGATTTGAACCCTATAAGAGTCCAAAATGTTTTCGTCTTCTGCCTTGAGCGTCTTTACCTCTAGGTTCTTTTTCTCCCAAGCATTTCTCTTCTTTGAGTAGTATCGATCGATGTATTTTTTGAGGATTAACACGACGATGTCTTTCACGTTCTCAAGGGATCCAAAATTCTTTGGTTCTATGAGATCTTTGTTGCAGAGTAAGGTGTACTTCTGGTCGTAGATTATCTTTTTGATGGAGTCTTTTGTGAAAGTTATGTTGAAAAGGTCTCGTTCGTTCTTGTGGTTTAAAACAGAGCAATAGATTTCGTTCCAGTCTAAGAGGTCTAGAACTCTTTTATCTATTGTCTGTGCAGATTGGTCGGTTGTCGTGGCTAAGGTTTGTTCTTCTCTTCCGTCGATTATCATTGCTCGTGGTAGCAGGTCGACTTTTACATCGATTTCTTCTTCTGGTTCCACCGCGAATAGGATTTTCTCAAATGATGCTCCTTCTCTCAATCCGAGAATCTTCAGGTCTGTGGGGAATGGCTTAATTGGTCTGGTTATAAGAGGCAGTTCGTATGTGGGTATGTCTTCTTTTTCGATTATTTCTCTGAATTCTTTCATGTAGTTTGCTTTGATTCCGAATATGTTGAGTGTTTCAAGGACTTCAATGTCTTCTGGGTGTGGCGGAGGGATGAATCTGCTCCTTTTGAGACTGTAGTCCCTTCCTTTCAGCCTTACTCCTCGTCCGAATAGTTGTATTATCTGGGATCCTTCTCTTTTGCCGATATTTAGAAGGCACATGTTGGAGACTCGCCAAGAGTTCCAGCCTTCTATGAATTTTTTGGCTCCTATTAGTATGTTGATTGTTGAGGTTGGTTGGTTTATTTCTTCGAAAAGGGAACTGCTGATTGCTGCGTTTTCTACGGTTATATTTTTTGCTTTTTGCTCGATTAGTTTGAGGAATTCGGACTTGTTTCCGATGTTTATGACCCCGAAGTATTTTTCTGAGGCTCCTACTCTGAGTCCTATTTCGCCTTCTACATTTTTGAGGTTGATGAGATGCAATTTTCTCCCTGTTATTCCCGGCTTTGTTGAGAAGATTCTGTTGAATATTCCTTTGTAGATCTCGTCTGGTTTTATGTCCGTGCTTCTAAGGTGGATGAAGTTTCTTTCGGGGTATCTTGGTGCGAAGACGTCTTTTTTGTCCGCTATGATGCCCGAGTGGCCCTTCAGTATGTTTTCGATATGTGTTCGGATGGTTTTTTCGTCTTCTGTGAGGAGCCAGTTTATGAATTGGACGACTTTGAGGACGTCTGATGTGTCTTCTCTCACTTTGCTCCCGACGAAGACCCAGAGTGGTTTCTCAATCATGTAGTCTTTCAGGCTGTTGCCAGTTTTTCCATGAAGCAAGATCTGTTCGTAGTAAGCCATGGCGTCTGCTAAGAGGAGAATTGGGGTTTGTGAATCGGTGAATGTTTTGGTGTCGAGGTTTATTATGCGGAAGTCTTTTCCGTAGCCGTCTCCGTAGAAGTATTTGTATGAGTAGTCGAAGAGTATTGCTTTTGAGTATTCTTTGAAGGATTCTTCTCGGCTGTTGGCAATGGCTTGTCCGAATGTTGCGCTGTATTCGAAGGTGAAGCCATTTTTTGCGAGTTCTTCGCGTGTTCTTTTCCATTTCATGTCTTCGGATCTGTGGCCTTTATGTCCTTCGTCGACGAATACGAGGTTTTTGGTTCCCAGGGTGGAAACATCTATGGTTACGCCTTCGCCTTTCTTGTCTTCTGGGAGTTTCAGTTTGTGGATGCTGATTACTTTGACTGTTTTTGGGTCTTCTTTGAAGTAGCTGCTGGATTCGCTATCGAAGATTTTGGCGGGTATTCCGCTTTTTTGGAGCTCTTCTAGGTGTTGTTTGGACATTTCATCATTAGGCGTAATGAGGATGATGTTTTCGAAGTCCAGTTTCTTTGGTCCTTTGTTGTACGTCATGAATTGCCAGTAGTTTGCGTGTGTGATGAGAGTTTTTCCGCTTCCTGTCGCCATCCAGTATGCTATTTTTTGAAGGTCGTTGCGACTGAAGAGTTCTTCAGGTCCTATTTCGATTCTGTTCTCAGATATCCAGTCGTTTATCTCATTTAGGAATTTTACCGGGTTCTGGAAATAGTTGTCAAGGTATATTTCTGAGAATAGAAGAGCCAAGTATTGGAAGTATTTGAGGGAGATTTTTTCCTCTCTGTTTCTCTTGAGGTTTTCGAAGTATCTCCTAATATTGTCGTCATATTGTCTCAGTTTTGCTTCGGGTATCGTGTTTCCTCTTCTCGTGATGAGCATGTGGTACACGTAGCTTCTGCCATCAAGGTCGAACCCTTCAGGTGCGTCGCTGAATTCTTTTATGTCGGAGATTTCTTTCATTCCAAGTTTGTTTGCTATGAACTTTGTTAGGAGAAGGTGGTCCTCGAGTCGGAATTTGCCCAATGGCTTAGCTGATATTGGCTTTGATTTTGGCACGGCTTAGGCACCCATTAGTCTTTTGAATGCGGGTTCTATTGGCTGGGCATTCTCTAAGTAGCTGTCTCCGTTTATGTATATGGTATTGGGTTTGTTGCCGACTAGGATGGCTTCTTCGACGAATCTCTTGTCTCGTTCGAGGTCGAGGTCTTTTGTGTTACGCCAGATAACAACGATTTTGTCATTCTCCTTCTTTCCGAAGACTACTCGATAGGTTCGTTCTCCACCTTTGAATACCCGAAGCTTCTCAACCGATAAACCAAGCAGATAATTGAAGGTTTCAACGAGGTCGACACTCACGATCTCTTCTTTCTCTTCCGGTTTAATTATCTTGATCTTATAATCAAAAGGCGTCCGGAACTTCTCCAGAACAAGCCGAGAGGGACTATCTCGGGTCTCATAATCCAGCATATAGCGAACAAAATAATCCTGAAAGCTATCAAGCGTCTCCTGAACAGTCTTATCTAGTGATCTGAACACAATATTGTTAAGAGTATCCTCATACTGCTCAAGATACATATACTTGAACATGTGACTTCTACCTTCATTTGATACAGGCAACCCATTTTTCCACTCGCGTGAGTACATTATTTTCTCAATGCGAGGAATCAGTACAGTATCGAAATATTCAGCCATTTCAACCAGTATGTATTTGCGTTGTCCGCTATCTTCTTGATTCAGATTGAGTACAGCGTGAGCGGTAGTGCCAGAACCAGCGAAGAAATCCAATATAAGATCATTTTGGTCGGCACCAAACTGCATGATCTGTTCAATCAGCTGGACGCTTTTAGGGTTGTCATAGCTAAGGCCCATGTAGCTTAGGCTTTCTGAAGCCAGAATATCATTCCAGTTGGTGTTCCGCAGAATCCCGGCTGCTGGTGGTATCCAGTGCTCCACTCCTTGATTCACTCCTTTTCCTTCAGGGTTGCGGCGGATGAATTTCTTCGCACGACCAGTTTTTTCCCAGTAATCCTCCAAAGTCATGTCTTTGGCATAGCGCTTCAGGTACTCTTGGTAATCTCTGACCGCTTCCATTGCTTTTTCTTTTTCCCACTTCCATTGTCCATATGTTGGGTTAACACCCAGTAATTCATACCTCATAGTCGGACGGTCGGCAGAATTCCAGAACCCTTTCCAGTACCCACTTGTCATTCGTTGCACAGATGCTTCTCGTATTATCGGGTTAAATATATGCGCGTCAGATTTGGCGTAGGCAAGAATGAACTCTGCGCCGACGTTTAGTGACTTAAGTCCGCTCCCCATAAATTGTCGATTCAGGTTTTTGTCATAACGACGAACAATGATCGTATTTCTATGGTTATGTTCTCCAAAGACTGCATCAACTGTCAATTGTAAGCGGTCAGTCTCCTCATCAGATATGCTGACAAATAATGCCCCGTCTTCCTGCAACAATGTTCTCCCAAGCGCTAGACGATCCACCATCATGCTTAGCCAAGATGAATGTTGATAGTTATCTTTGTAAATGAACTCGTCGCTGCCCGTATTATATGGTGGGTCAATGTAGATGCATTTCACGTCGTTGCGAAATCGTTCTTGTAGCAAGTTCAGCGCTTGCCAGTTCTCGCTCTTTACCATGATCCCACCAACAGACTCATCAAGATCCTTGAATCGTTCAAGCAGCCGATCTTTGAAGTCTTGAGAAAAGAACTTTGTATCTAGGACAAGGAATTTATGCGACCTGAGAAATTTCGGATCTAGAGTCTTCTTTCCAGCTGTGCTTTGAAGAGTGTTCTTAGTTGTTTCATCAAGTCTGAAAAGTTTTTTCCACTCAGCGACTTGCTGTTCATTCTGTCCGATTTCCTCATACAGGTCCTCAGGGACACATTCAAGCGTAATGCAATAGTCAGTTTTCAAAACAAACTTTTTCTTTTCAAATAGTTTCTTCTGAAAGTCTTCGATTTGAGCTAGGAAGTCAATGATTCTATTACCAATCCTTCTAATTGCCTGAATCTTGGCTTTGTTTAGGCGTATGTTTCTTTCGTCCATCTGTTCAATCTCGTCAAGATCTAAAACTTCATTTTTCAAGTAGAATTCAAGTTCCCCCTCTAGGAATGCCTTCAGATTCTTGTGAATAAAATAATCCGTTGTGTTCCTCGTCACGAATCTCCTAACATGTTGCTCAAACAACGTTACGTCGCCTATAACCGGCTTATTTCGAAGTTCCCTTAAGATAACTTTGTTTCCTATCTTGGAAAACAACTCATCAGCAATCTCTGAAGTGATCCTATCCTGAATGTTTCCCCTACCATATCTTTTCTCTTCGTCATCCGTAAGCTCTCTATAGACAAAATGAATATCCAATTCCCTACTGGCTTCATCTAAACTGAGAATATCTCCCTCATTGAGAAGGAAATACCGGTTGCCACCCTTCACACTGTTCGGATCTACTTCTGCCTCTTTGAGGACAAAGTTAACTCGCCACCCTCCAGCCTTGAAACTATACCTCTTAAAATATTCTCCAGTCTTGACATAATATTGGTCAGCGGTTGCCCAATGTAAGAGGGTCTCTTCACCATTATAGGGAACATAGTACTTCTCTCTACCTCCATAACGCCTCTTCGAAAGAAAGTCTCCTCTATCATAATATCTCGAAAAGAACTCGTAGATGTGGTTGAACACGTCATCAATCTGAGCCTGAGTAATCTGGGCGCTTTCTAGCTCCTTCAACTTACTGAGGTATTGCTGAACCTTCGGAGCGTCCCTATGCCTCACCACACGCCTTTGCTCGTCAATCGTTCCAGCACCAAAATCTCGATTTATCTCCACATTGAGCCTCTCAACATCCCTCTGGAGATCATCTAAACCAACTTTGGCGTATTCCCTGAACTCCGCCTCAGCAGCCTCAAGCAAATCTTTCTCAATAAACTTCTCAATCGCATCCCTCTTGAAATTCATGACCCGATAAATCCCAAAATCCAAGTCCTGAGTGTCAAATTGGAAAAGCTCCCTTAGCAATTTTCTAACTTTTTCACGACTTTCTATCTCCATTTCATATTTTCCTCCGCTTGCAATCTATTTCTAATCGGAAAGCATTTTACTCTCCCTGAGGCGCCTTATGAACGTTTTTTTAGTAATACCTTCCACCTGTTTTCCCCTACAACTGCACAGATTACATATTCTAGGAGTGGTCTCTCGGGCGAGTCTGATTGTAGTGACCATAGGAGTACACCAAATTCCAATAATAAAATCCTGCATACAGATATAAAAAGATGGACGATATTCTGAGTGTAATCATTTTGCGTCTTCTAAAGAACCCCCCTGGTTGAAAGACGATCACTAAAAACACACCCTTACTCCAAAGGAGTAGCTATCATAGCATGTCAAAAAGGAGACGTTGATCATCCATAAATTTTAAGAGGAACATGACCCCCCAGTCAATTGCCCATCAAACAAGCATTCGGACTGGTGCACAATATTAATGAAAGTCAAGAGAATTGTGGTTAAATGTACTAAGCGAGAGTTCACTACAGTGGAGTTTGTGTTCAGCTATAGATCTGATGCAAATGACGAAAGATTAATTGATGATTTCGTTCAGCAGGGAGAAAAACTAGCTGAACAGGTCAACCCTGTCTTGGCTAGAAATGCCTCTAGAGGGAGAGACCGAAAGACAATCAAGACAAATTGTATAGCAGGGATCATAGCAGAATATTGCTGGCGATCTTGGCTAAATAGTGAAGCAAAAAGATTGGGATTGAATGTCGTGGTGACATCTGCAGTATTTGAATCAATAGACCAGCATGTGGACATCTCCATTGCGTATGCAGACGGCACTTCAAGAACTATCGAAGTACGCTCATCGTTCCCTTATACCGGATTAGAGAATGCTGTCTGTAACGTTTTTGACATCATCGGATGGTACGTGAACCCTGTAAAAACAAAAGAAGTAAGAAAACACTACTATGTAAGGACGTTATTTCCTTTCCACGCAAGTGTCTTCTATGATAAACTAAGGAGCAATTCCTTTTCTGTTTTTTTGACGGGAGGTGCTACACGACATCTATTGGAGACAAGTCCATATTCAAGGGACAAAGAGTTCGTTCCTTTAGACGATATTGTTGCTATACTCAGTTCCCAATTAGGCGAATATCGAGTCATAGAACCAATCGTCAACGCATATGACACTGTCGAGATAACGACGATTGTCCTTGAAAAGCAAGATTAGAACGTGATTATCGTTTTGACCTAGAAAGCTTGAATGACGAGCCCATCTAGCTGCTGAGAAAGACAGAACTATCCTCTATGTTTTCTACTCTCTTTTCCATCTACAAATTGGTCCTTGGTCACACCTCTTACAGCTCTCTCCAGGCCACGGAGTAAAACGCTTATTCATAATTCCTTCCACGGTCTTCTCAGCATACTTCTTCGCATCATTCAACAAAGGATCATCAACATCAACCATCCTAACGTCAGATTCCGCCAAGTAAGCAACGGAACCGCTTGTAACGGGTCTACCGAGACCTTTGAGACCCGCAGTATACAGCTTAACCTGCGTAGACACTTCCTCAAACGTCCTTATATCTTCCGACGTCTTATAATCCCTGACCTCCATATTTCCCTCATCTCTCATAATAACATCCACTTTACCCATGATCGTAGCATTATGAATGGGATATTCAAGCCGATACTCCACCTCTTCAATCCGCTTCAAATCATCCCCATACTTCCTCGAAAAATCAATCAACAACTTCTTCGCATTAGTCCTGAAAATCTCCAAAACTCCCCCACCGACAAAGGGCATGTGAAAACCTTCATCAACAGCCGTTGCGACAGCACTAAGCGGACTGTAACCTTCATTCTTGACGAGTTCACCCGCCCGTCTAAGACAATAGTGGAGGCTATTACCAAACCCAATCGCCTGATCAAGCTGCGGTTGATAACCCCAAATATCTCTGAGAAGATACATGTGAGGACACACATTATACGTGATGATTTCACCCGCAGAAAAGGTCTGTATATCTTCAGGCATTGAACTTGGATGAACCGTAAGAGCAGGAAGATTCTTACCCTCAACCACGTCCGTTACCACACTCTTGTCCATATCATCAATAAACCGGCTCCGACCAACACTCCTCGTCAACCTGTTAAAATGAGAAACCGCCAAAGCATCTCTCGCTCTCGTAATCGCCACGTAAAACAACCTCCTCTCATCCTCAATGCTGCCTTCATACCTTTCAGCATCAAACAAATCGCGGGGTACGTCACACCAGTTCTGTTGTCTCCCCATAGAACGCGGCGGAAATCTTCCATTAACAGCCGAAAAAAGAAAAACTTTTGGCCATTCAAGACCCTTAGCCTGATGAATAGTCATAACCTGAACAGCATTAACACCCCGGATATCATCCGAAGGCTGTTCCTCGTACGCTTGAAGCGCATAACTATTCATAAACCAACATAATCCCTTCAGGTCTCTATCCCAACGAGGAGACCTCCCGCCAATCCTATTTGCACTTTCGTAATCGGTCAGCAAATTATTGAACCTACCAAGATTCGCCATTACTGCGGCATCATTCGCAATGCTATAGTCTAACCTTTGAAATCCAAGAGCCGTCAAAACGTCATAATAGACCTTAGTGAAATTGTTATAGGAAGTCTTCATGGAGTTTAGGTCCTTCTTAATTTGGCGCAGAATATTTTCCGCATCAGCTGGGTATCCATGCCCATGAGCAGCATCCCAACAATCTAATGCCGTGCTAAGCAGGTCGTCGCCCGTGATCTGTTCGTCCCATTTCCAAGGATCTTCAACCCAAAAACCCTTATCCCAAAACCATGAGAATATCCTCCCTAAAGCTCGAGCCTCATCTCTTTTGAAAAGACCAACCTTCCCACCTACAAGGTAAGGAATTCTCCTTCGCCTAAGCTCGTTGATCAAGGGTCCCGCAGATGTACTAACGCTCCTCGTTAAAACCCCAATATCGGAGTATCCTAAAGCATTCTTTTCCACCAATTCCTCGATCTGATCCACAATCCATCTCGCTTCGTCTTCAGGCGTGTCGTGGCTCGCTATTCCGATAAACCCATCCTCATTCCTTGTCGGGGCCATCTGTTCATAACGCATACTTTCAAAAGTATTGGCGAACCTATTCGCATTCTTCACAATTCTTTTGGTGCTTCTTCGATTCTCAGGAATCGTTATCATCATAGTCCCGGGAAACATCTCCGAAAAAACACCGAAGAACCTTTCATCCGATCCTCTCCATTGGTAGATGCTCTGTCTCGGGTCCCCGACAACAAATATGCTTCCATTTTTTCCAACATATCTTATCAATTCCGCTTGGGCTTGGTTAATATCCTGATACTCATCAACAATGAGGTGCTCAACGTCACTGAGCGTATCTGGGGCATCCCGAAGATTCAAAACTGCTTGATAAATCATACTTCCAAATGTTAATTGTTTGTGCTCTTCTAAAATGCTCTCATAATGCTTCAATTTTTCGTAAAATTCTGGCGCTTTTTTCCTTAGCTCTTTCTCATCTAACATTTCTCCCCAAACCATGTTCACCGTTCGAAGGAACGTCTGACAACCATCCGCATAAGTCCTCCCATAGTCACGTAGTCTAAGGCTCCACCCATATCTCATAAGAAACGCTATTTCCTGATTTTCATTCAAGACATCATAATTCCCAAACCCGAAATAATCCTCAAGAATCCTCTTGGTATAAGCATGAATCGTCCCAATATACATCTCACCCAACTTCGCAGTAGCATCAGGACCAGAAATCTCCTCAATCCTCTGATAAATGCGACTCTTCATACTCTGAGCAGCCTTTTCCGTAAAGGTAAACGCCACAATCGAAGATGGCTCTACTCCCTCAACCAGAATCAGATAAGCTATCCGACGAGTAAGCGTTTCGGTCTTACCCGCTCCAGCACCAGCGATAATTCGATTATATTTAGATTTCGATAAAACAGCCTTTTCTTGGTCTTTTGATAGTTTGGTCGGCTTATTAAGAACCTCTTTGACCAAGTCAGGTGCAACAGTCATAAGCGTACACCAAGATGGTTGAACATGTGGTATGCTAAGAGGAGAAGATGAGATTTGCCGCTACCCATATCCCCCACCAGCAAGATGTTGCTGACATGATCATCACGAGTCAACTTGCGTTTAAGAAACGTGAGGAGACTAAGCTCATCGTCTAATACACAAGTTCGGCTGAAAACCCATTCTGGATCAGCCTCCACAGCTCCCTGATTATGCACATTTTCAACCTTCACAACACCAACAATTCTGCCCTCCCTCACCTCACTTCTCGTCCTAAGCACATCGGAAACTCTAGGATTCATGGCATCACGCTCCATGCTCCACACACTCAACTCTCAGATAATTCTCTATGGCCTTCTGCACAGTCTCGCTAAGCAAGCCCCTAGTATAAGTCCGATTCTTCTCAGCTATGTGCCTTCTAAGCCGTTCCGCGAGATCCTTAGGCAGGTATATACGAATAGAAACCTTTGAAGACATAATAAAAAATATCATAGATAAGGCATTTAAGCCTATAGGTCTTTGGATCGCCATAAAAGGCAGAACACCATTGGTTAATTGAAATTCATCGGCATTGAAAAGCCGACATCTGCCAGAATCGAGTGTGCTATCAGGACCCGTATAGGATTAAAGGTTCAATTTAGACTATATTCTTCTTTGGAACTTGTACATAATGTCATCTTTCAGTAAGTTCTAATGCAACCAAATACTCCGCATAATAAGGGAGAAACCTTTTATGTTCTGAAGCTTTTAACATGTTTCTTAACCAAACCACAATCCTATCGAAAAGATATTAATAGGGAAATCCTTATATTTTGATGAAACTGAGCGTGACTTTAAATGACAAATATCTGGATGCTCTCCAAAGATTCGATGAAAGGAATGGATCTGTTAGCGGTTTCTACGGATGTCCTCTACGCCCTTGAGAAAATGGAGAAGCCTAAAAAGGGGTTTAGTGAAGAGATCCGGAGAGGATTCAACCTACTCGATCTACTGACCTCTGCTGCAACAGCACAAATTAACAAGGGGCATCAAAGGGATCTTTTCATGCTGAGGGTTATTGAATCGTTAGAGAAGGCTACAGGATTGCCTCCTTCTAAGCTTGTGGAGTCGCTGGAGAAGAGGAAAACTGAGCTGAAGGAAGGCTGTGCCACCTCGGAAACAGTGGATCTTCTTGAAAAGATCTCTAAAGCAGTAATGGACATGACCTCAAGGAGTGTTGAAACGTTATCAACATCCCTTCGATAGACGAAATCTTTCTTGCCATTTTTAATCATAGGGTGGACGGTCTTGAAGAAGAGCTAAGACAGCTCACGGTCAATGAACCCTTTACCCATTTCAAGGATCACGGCCTCGAAGTAATCGGTAAAGTTAGGGTATACTTAGAGAGGGTGAGTTCTTCAAGATCCGATTCGGTTAGGAGATCCTGCCTATGGCTCTGCGACACCGTCTTTCAGTGGCTTTTAATCCAGTTTAGTACCTTCAAAATCGCCGAGGCAAGCGTTCCTGACAGAAGATGGGTAGCTCTGAACAATTTTACCTCCTATTACGCTACGGAACTAAACCTTGCAGTGACACCGCTTCCCCTGTTTGGGTACACATACTTTTCCTCAGGGTCTTTCTCATACTATAAGCGTTTAGCCTTAAGGCTGGAGAGAGATTATTATGTACTCTCCGTTGATAAAGCAGACCCCCCATTATTCTGGCCCCTTGCCCTCCATGAATTCTCGCACTGCTGGCTGGGTTTAAAGGACCATGTTGACAGGATTTGCGGTGTCCATCCAGAAGAAATGTACCGGATCGAAAGGGCAACTGTAGAAGAGAGAGTAGAGGAGGCGCTTTGCGACACCTTAGCAACGCGCATCATCGGGCCTGCGTATCCTAAGTCGTACGTGAATAAGCTCTGGGCCCGGTTTCCTGCAGGTGTAGTTGCCTCATACCCTTCTCACCGATTCAGAATCGAGTGCATGGCTAGGATTTTGGATGATATGGAACTGTTCAAGGCAGCAGCGGACTTGAGGAAGCTGGGTGACGCGCAATTTACTGATTCGTGGCGAGACGAAGAAGTTTCGTGGGCTATCAATGACCTTTTAGATGTGGCCTCAAGGTTACCTAAACTTGTAAGCGAAATTGTTGATGTAGATGCAAATAAGGCTGTAACTCTCTTGGGCAGATCTCCGCCTAAAGATCTGCCCACCCTGTTCTTGGCTTGTTGGACGCTTGTGGAGAGAAGTGGACCCGAGGGGGTCCCGTTAGCAATCAGCAGGACTTCTGATGCTATCCTTAGGGTCTTAGAAGGGCGGACTGTATCGTCTGATCCCCTTGCTTAATTCTGAAGCTGATCTGTGGGCTAATTTCACGGGTGCTGGCACAGAATAGCTCCTGCCCGGCGAGCCCCAATTTAGGTAGGTAAGTTTGAAGTTGTCTTCAACCACAGCTTTGACATCAATGTCTTTCCTAATGGGGATGACCTCGGCCACAATAGGCTTAGGTGTTCCATGTTGATACTCGTCGCCTCCAGCCGCACACAGCACTACATTGTA
>Ga0315314_1003172_pt1 | contig 13074 bp, 12 predicted proteins | sample TDP9_MG_FD_203631 | JGI IMG/M metagenome (GOLD analysis project Ga0315314, IMG submission 203631) | Freshwater sediment microbial communities from Lake Towuti, South Sulawesi, Indonesia - TDP9 | ecosystem: Environmental > Aquatic > Freshwater > Lake > Sediment | place: Indonesia: South Sulawesi...
TCCAGAACCAGCTTCAGCTCAATAGGTCTCGACATAATCTGCCAGGCCTGCTCCCCCAGCCCCAGAGCATGTAAGCACCAAAAGACGCCGTCTAAATCCGCCTCGGTCTTGCCCTTCTCCGCAAGCACTCTGGCTATTTCTGACTTGCGCGCTAATGCATGGATTCTACGGCTTCGTTCGGCGGCCTCGTGCTGCCCTCGGCGGAGCCACTCCTCAGTCGAGATCCTGCGGGATAAGAGGTCGGCCGTCGAGGGGCTAACTCCAGAGTAAGACCCGCGCTCAGATGCACAGGCGGTTCGATACCCGAGGACCCTACGACTGACCATGGCTGCAACCGGCCAAGTTGCCCATCCATAGACGAAAGACGATATGAACGCGATCACGCCTGCCTTCCAGCCAAGCAATACAAATCCGCAGCCAACCGCGAAGATCCAGAACAAGCCCAGTCCAAGACCAATTCGCGCCTTCCACGCTCCTCGAAGGTAACCGTTCAGCACTGTGAGATATGTCACTAAGACGACAGAAATGTACAGGGCAACCCAAGACCGAGACCATAAGAATGCAAGGAGCGCGACTAACGCGCCTATCAGGAGGACCGGGTGTAGGACGAGCAGTGCCGCCTTCATATCTTCGATCCTCTTCGTAGGGCAGGAGCTTGCCTCCGGCCAGATTCTTCGTTTGTTTCTGGCAGAAGACCAGCTTCTGCCCTACGAACTGCGAAAGGCGCTTGGTACTCATGCTAGCGCGATTCCTAAGTTTCGGGACTACAGTCCCGAAACACCAACACCGAGTTCTGAAGCAGACCCGCGCCGCGTAGGCCTCCAGGGTCACCGGAGTTCCGAGATGACCTCCGCCCAATCGCCCCACGACACCGTCTCGAATCTGGGCACGAACACATACGGCTTCCCAAGCTGGCGCATGACATCGTCGTGATACGACATAAAACGCTTCATCTCTCCGGGGTTATCTCGGGCCCAGGTTGCCACGTCCAGAGGCGTCGCCCCCGATGGAATACGGATGTCGAAACTGTGCCAGGGCCCGCTGGTCTCGAAGTCCTTCGTGCTTCTGGCGTTGACGTCTGCTCCCCTCTTGATAAGCAGCCGTGCTATCTCAGGGCGCCCGTGCAGTGCAGCCTCATGTAGCGGCGTCCAACCGTTCTCATCAATGACATTGGGGTTGGCGCCCTTACTGAGCACGAGTTCGGCAACCGCTGGTCTGACTAGCCATGACGCGGCTACGTGCAGTAGCGTCCCGCGATCGGCACCCCTGGCATGGACGAGAGCCGGCTTCGCGTTCAGCAGTCGCTCCAGTTCCACAGAGTCACCGCTCGATGCCGCCGCCCAGGCCGCTGAACACTCGGAGCTGGTAGGCCGTCCGCCGCAGCCCACAGCCCCGCCGACCACAGCCAGGGCTGCCAGACTGATCCCCAAGACCCATCTAGTCCCGTTCACCAGGTTCTCCTTTCTGCTGCACTAGATAAATCGATAAATGGGGACAGTTGCCCATTTCCGTCAGTATAACATGCTCCTTTTCCCCCTGTTCGGTGGCCAGGACCTTGCTCCCGCCGCCACAACTACAGAATCCTCTCCAGCCCTACGACCAGGCCTGATAGGCCGTGCACTTTGCGGATGGCGAGGAGGAGGCCGGGCAGGAAGGACTCCCGGCTGATGGAATCGTGGCGGATGGTGAGCGTCTGGCCGAGGCCGCCGAGGATGACCTCTTGATGGGCCACCAGGCCGGGGAGGCGGACGCTGTGGATGGGGATGCCGCGGTGGGTGAGGCCGCGGGAGGGGTGTTTCTCATCCGAGCGGCGGGCATGCAGAGACATGCCCGCCCTACAGACGGCTTCCGCGATGAGGTCGGCGGTGCGCCGCGCGGTGCCGGAGGGCGCGTCCAGCTTGTCCGCATGGTGCAGCTCGATGATCTCCGCGGATTCGAGGTGCTTGGCGGCCTCGGCCGCGAACTGCATCATCAGCACCGCGCCGATGGCGAAGTTGGGAGCCACCAGGGCCGGCGTCTCGTGCTCCTGGCACAAGGAGGCAAGCTCTTGCAGGTTCCCCTCGGTCAGGCCTGTCGCTCCGACCACGGTGGCCACTCTGGCTTTGATGGTGGTCCGGGCATTGCCCATCACCGCGTCGGGCACAGTGAAATCAACCGCCACGTCGGGGGAGGCCTGCGCAATCGCGTTGGAGAGCGAGTCCGTGATGGGCACCAAGGCCGTGTCCAGGTCGGCCACGCGGCCGGCGTCCTCCCCTATCCGCTGGCGGTCCACCGCGGCTGCCAGAACCATGTCTTGCTGCGCGGCCACCGCGCGCACGACTTCTCTGCCCATGCGGCCAGCGGCTCCGATGATCAGCACGCGGATCGGGTCCATTGCTCTCGCTACTCCTGAAAAGGCCTGCCCTGAGCCGAGTCGAAGGGCCCAATAGCGACGAGGGCCTGCGAATCAGGCCTCAAGGCGACCTTCGCCAGCTCGCGCACCTCTTCGGCAGTGACCTGCTCCACCCCTGCGATGATCTCGTCGAAAGAGAGCACGCGGCCCCAGTACAGCTCCGAGACCGCCAGGTGCTGCATGCGAAAGCTGGTGCTCTCCGCGGCCAGGGCGAGGGCCACCCGGAGCTGGGCCCTGGCGCGCTCCAGCTCCCCGTCCGAAGGGCCCTCCTCCCGCATCCGCTCCAGCTCCCGGCCGATCAGGTCCAAGACCAGCCCGAAGTTCTCCGGCGCACAGCTTCCATCAATGACGAACAGGCCCGTCTCCCGATAGGACTGGAGAGAGGATCCCACATCGTAGGCCAGCCCGCGTTTCTCCCGGATTTCCTGGAAGAGCCGAGAGCTGTTGCCTCCCCCCAGGATGGCGTCGAGCAGGGTGAATGGGTGCCGCAGGTCATCGGTCCGGCCGCAGCCAGGGGCGGCGAGGCAGAAGTGGACCTGGGCCCCCTCCCGCGAGACCAGGCGGCGCTGGGGGCGGAATTTCGGGGCCGTCGCCTTTTCCTTCGGCGGGCCTTCGCCCGCCGAAGGGCTACGGCCCGCAGGCGGGCCGGGCTTGAGCTCCGCGCTCAGACTGGCGGCCAGCTCGAGCACGTGCTCGTGGTGCACCTGGCCTGCGGCAGAGACTATCACATTATCGGCCGCGCGGAGCCTTGCAATGTGCGCGAGCAAGGCCTCGCGGGTGATATTCTTCACACCCTCTCGCACGCCCATGAGCGGCCTTCCCAGCGCATGGTCGGCCCACACAGTCTGGGGCAGCAGCTCGTGCACCCACCCCTCAGGCACATCCTCCACATGCCCGATCTCCTGGAGCACCACCTCCCTCTCGCGCTCCACCTCCTCGTCTGCGCAGACCGAATGCAGGAAGAGGTCGAAGAGCAGCTCCAGCGCGGCCCCCGCATGCTCGCCAATGGTGCGCGCGTAGAGATACACCGCCTCCCGGTCAGTGAACCCGTTGACGTGACCTCCGATATCGTCTATGGCCTCCGCGATCTGAAGGTTAGTGCGAGTGTTGGTTCCCTTGAAGAGCATGTGCTCAAGGAAATGGGTGATCCCCTCCATGCGAGGGGGCTCATGTCTTGAGCCGGAGGCGACCCACAGGCCCAAGGAAGCCGAATCCACGTGATCCAGTCGCTCGGTCAGCACGCGCAGGCCGTTGGGGAGGACAGTCTTCTGGGCCTGAGGGCCGGAGCGATGGGGTCCTGGGCGCATGTGGGTTTGCTGTTTCGGCGCGGCGGCTTCCGGCCGGTGGGCCGGGGAGGCGGCCGGCGCCCTCAGCGCCGGCGTGGGCGCCGCTCGGGCCGAGTCGGCCTGCCTTCCGCGGGGCGGCCCTCTGTGGGGGGCCCGAGGTCCGTGCGGCCGAGGCGGATCTTGCCCTGAGGGTCTATCTCGATGACCCTGACCAGCACCTCGTCGCCCAGCTTCAGCACATCCTCCACCCGGTCTATGCGCTCGCGCGAGATCTGAGAGATGTGCAGCAGCCCATCCCGCCCAGGCAGCAGTTCCACGAACGCGCCGAAGGGCACGATGCGCACCACCTTGCCGGTGTAGGTCTCTCCCGCCTTCAGCTCCCGGGTGATGTCCTCGATCGCCCGCACCGCATGCTCTCCAGAGGCTTGGTCGGGGGCGGCGACGAACACCTTGCCATCCTGCTCGATGTCTATCTCCACTGAGAAGTCGGCTTCCAGCTTCTTGATCATCTTGCCGCCCGGGCCGATGAGGTCGCCGATCTTGTCGGGGTGGATCTCCAGGGTGAAGATGCGCGGCGCGTGCGGGGCCAGTTCTGGCCGAGGGGCAGGAATAGTTTCAGTCATGCGGTCCAGCAGGTAATCCCTGGCTCTGCGGGCCTGGGAGACGGCCTGCCCAATGATCTCCATGGGCAGCCCCCAGAGTTTGACATCGAGTTGCACTGCGGTGACCCCCTGGCGGCTTCCGGCCACCTTGAAATCCATGTCTCCGTTGAAGTCCTCCACTCCCTGAATATCGGTGAGGAGCTGGCGCCGCCTTCCGTCGGCCACCAGGCCGATGGAGATCCCAGCCACCGCGGTAAGGATGGGCACGCCCGCGTCCATGAGCGCCAGGCTGCTCCCGCAGACACTGGCCATAGAACTCGAACCATTGCTCTCCAGCACCTCGGAGACCACTCGAATGGTATACGGAAAGCTCTCCTCCTCCGGCAGCACCGGCAGCAGGGCCTTCTCTACGAGCGAGCCGTGCCCTACATCCCGTCGGCTCGGTCCCCGGATGGGCCTCACCTCTCCCACGCAGTAGGGGGGGAAGTTATAGTGGTGCATGTAGCGCTTCGACTCCACCACTCCCAGATCGTCTATGAGCTGCTCGTCCCCAACCCCGCCGAGTGTGACGACCGACATCACCTGGGTCTGACCGCGAGCAAAGAGGGCGGAGCCATGAGCCCGAGGCAGCAGCCCCACCTCACAGGAGACCGGGCGGATCTCCTCCGCGCTCCGTCCATCTGGACGCAGGCCTTCATCCAGAATCAGCTTTCGCAGCTCCTGGGAGGTCAGCTCCTCCAGCGCGGCGCGGATCTCCACCAGCCGCTCGGGAAACTCCTCCGCCAGCTCCGCGCTCAACTGCTCCAGCACCTCGGCCGTGGCATTCTCCCGAGCCTTCTTGTCAGGATGCTGGATTGCCTCCCGAATGGCATCGGAGAAACGCGCCACCGCACCTTGGAGATCTTCTCCCGCCGCCAGCGGTGCAAACTCTATCTTGGGCTTGCCGGCCTCCGCAAGCAGAGATCGCTGCATATCCATGACTTCATGCGCGTAGGGCAGGGAGAACCGAATGGCCTCGACGAGGATTTCCTCGGGCAGCTGGTCGGCCGTCCCCTCCAGCATCAAGACCCCATCTTCGGCCACGGCCACGATCAGGTCGAGATCGCTCTGATCACGCTCGGAGTAGGTGGGGTTGATGACGAAGCCCTCGCCCACGCGGCCCACGCGCACCGCGCCCACCGGCCCCAGAAAAGGTAGAGGGGAAAGGCAGAGCGCCGCGGAAGCGCCCACCATGGCGGGGATGTCGGCCGCGTTGTCGGGGTCCGCGGAGAGCACCGTGGCCACCACCTGGATGTCGTTGCGGAAGCCCTTGGGGAAGAGGGGGCGGATGGTGCGGTCTATGCGGCGCGCGGTGAGGATAGCATTCTCACCTGGCCGGCCCTCTCGGCGAACATACCGAATGCCTGGGATCTTCCCGGCGGCATACATCTTCTCCTCGTAGTCAACGAGGAGAGGAAAGAAGTCCACTCCCTCTCGCGGCGCCGCCATGGTAGCCGTCACGAGGGTGATGGTGTCCCCCAGCCGAACGCAAACCGAGCCATCGGCCTGTTTGGCTAGGGTTCCGGCCTCGATGGAAAGAGCTTTTCCATCGAGCTTACGTGTTGCAATTGCCACTGCTGTTCCTGCCTATCCGGGGGTACGGCTTCACAGAGCGGCGTCTGCCCGGCTCTCCCCCGACAGGAACATCCCCTGCACCGATGTCTGCCGAGAGCTCCGACGGCAGGCCCGCCTGAGGCGGGCAAGCTCTCGGCACACATTGGTTCAGGATCGTCCCAAGGGGAGAAAGCCGGTCGCTCCGCCGATGGCGGACGATGGCCCTGGAATCAGCACTCCCCTTATGTGTTTTGAAGGATCGTCACGGGCCCCCGACAGAGTCTGCGGTCAACGCTGTCCAGACCTAGTCTTGTCGCGGAGCCCGAGTTTCCCGACAAGTTTGCGGTAGCGCGCTACATCGGTGCGGCTCAAGTAGTCCAGCAGGCGCTGGCGTCGGCCGATCATGATGAGCATGCCGCGGCGCGAGTGGTGGTCTTTCCTGTGCTGGCCCAGGTGCTCCTGCAACTGGTTGATCCGCGCCGTGAGCAGCGCCACCTGCACTTCCGGCGAACCAGTGTCGCTCGCATGAACCTGGTTCTGCTTCAGGATACTCTGTTTCGCTTCCCTTGCCAGCGGCACCAGTTCTCCCTTTCCCTGCCTTCAGAGCTTGCGGAACGACCCGCTCCAGCCGCCCATGATAACATATCCCAACTAGGCATGTAAAGTGGCCAGCATGCGCCGGGCGCGGGCGCAGTCGCGGGCCAGTTGCTCTTTCAGCATCTCGGCCGAGGAGAACCTGCGGTCCCCTCGGAGCCGCCCCGCGAATGCCACCCGCAGCCGCCGTCCTAGCAGATCAACTCGCCGGCCATGGTCCAGCAGGTGGACCTCCATGCGGCGCCTCCCTTGGGAGGCAAAGGTGGGCCTCATGCCAATATAGGTCACGGCAGGCCACAGCCGCCTCAGGCAGGCCCAGCATGCGTAAACACCATCCCCCGGGATCACCTTCTCCTCCGGCAGCTCCAGGTTGGCTGTAGGATAGCCCAGTTGGCGGCCGAGCCCTGCCCCCGCCACCACGTGTGCGGCCATCTGATACTGCCTTCCCAGGAGCTGGCGCGCCGCGCCCACCTGCCCCTGCCGCAACAGACCCCGAATGCGGGTGCTGCTCACCTTTCTGCCTCCCACGAGCACGGACGGCACCACCTGCACCCGGAACCCCAATCCGCCGGAGGCGGACATGTGCTGCAAGAGTTCAGGTGTCCCCCTCCCGCCTGCGCCGAAGTGCCAGCCCTCGCCCACCACCACCGAACGCGCGCAGAGCCGGCCCACCAGCACCGCGCGCACGAATTCCTCTGCACTGGTATAGGCAAGTCTCCAGTCGAACCTGGCGATGATGGCCAGCCCAATACCCAGGCCGCTCAGCAGCTCCAGCTTCTCCTTGGTGGTGGTCAGCAGGGGAGGCGCTCCTTCAGGGTTCAGGATGGCGTCCGGGTGGGGCTCGAAGATAAGCGCCGCGGGCAGGGTTACCGTGCGCGCAGCTCTCTTCACCGCGGCCGAGATGACAGCTTGATGGCCCCGATGCACTCCATCGAAGACGCCCATCGCCAGACAGAGGGGGTGACGCATTGGCGTTCTCAGGCTGCGGACGATCCTCATCTCTCCGCATTCACCTCGCCCGCCGGCCGGCGGGCAGGCCTGCCAGCACCACCCGCGGCCTCAGTTGCCTCTCAGCCAGCACTTCTCCCAGACCGAGGAAGAGACCGTCTGGTCCGTACACCCGGACCGGCCAGCCGGGCGAGGCCGCCGCCAGCACGTGGCTGCCCTGCGCGAAGGCGCGCGCGGCGGGCTTGCTCAGCTCGACCGCGGGAAATCGAGCAAGCGGCCAGTCCATGGGCAAGATCAATCTTCCCTCCTCCGCTTGCTCACAGGCCGCCTCGAACTCCTCCCGCGTGTGGGCCTGCGAGAGCTCGAAGGGCCCGGCGCGCGTCCTCACCAGGAACCCCAGATAGGCTCCGCAGCCCGCGGCGCGGCCTAGCTCGGCCGCCAGCACTCGCACATAGGTCCCCGTCTCACACACCACATCAATCAGCGCGCGCGCGGTGGGGCCTGGCGCGAAGTCCAGCAGTTCCAGGTCTATGATCTTCACTCTTTTGGGTCGTCCGCTCTGAGCTTGTCCGCCTGAGGCGGGCGAGCCTCGCCGCGCCAGTTCGTGCAGGCGCTTGCCTCCCAGATGAGCGGCCGAGAATGCGGGAGGCCGCTGTTCTATCTCTCCCACAGATCTTTGGAGCAGCGCGCGCACGCTGCCCTCGGTGAGCGCGCTGGCGTCGCTCACCTCCAGCATGCGGCCTCCGGTGTCCAGAGAGTCGGTGGATATTCCGAAGACCACCTCTGCACGATAGGCCTTGTCCGGCCCGCCCGCAAATGCGAACAGGCGGGTGGCCCGTCCCAGGGAGATGGGAAGCACCCCCGCGGCGGCCGGATCGAGGGTGCCCAGATGCCCAGCGCGCTTGATTCCCAGGCGCGCGCGCACCCATGCGACCATGTCGTGAGAGGTCATCCCGGGCGGCTTCAGCAAGTTGATGAAGCCGTCACGAACCATTGGCAGGATGAGATGCGCCGAGGGATCTTCTTACCGCCGCGACTACCCGCGCGCGCACTTCGTCCACCTTTCCCGGGACCGTGCAACCCGCGGCCATCATGTGGCCTCCGCCACCGAAATCCAAGGCCACGCGGCTGACATCTACGCTCCCGTCAGAGCGCATGCTCACGCGCACCTCCCCATTCTCCATCTCCACAAACAAGAGCGCCACTCGAGGACCGCCAATGGCCCTCAGATGATCTATGATTCCCTCGGTGTCGGCTGAGGCCGCGCCGGTCTCCAGGAAGTCTCGCCGGGTGAGCGTGGCACTCACCACCTGAGAATCCTGATTGGCGTCGAGGCGGGAGAGGGCGAGGCCCAGCAGATGCACGGCGGCTACTGAGCGGCCCTCGTAGATGTGGCGCGCGGTGTCATAGGGATCGGCACCGGCCCCCACCAATTCCGCCGCGAGGTCCAGAGACTTGGCTGTAGTGTTCCCGTAGCAGAACCTCCCGGTATCGGTGAGTATGGCGGCATAGAGGCAGGTGGCGATGTCGCGGCTGCATGGGACGCCGAGGGCTCCCAGCAGATGATACACCAGCTCCGCCGTTGCCGCGGCGCGGGGATCTATCAAGCGCACCTCTCCGAAGGCCTGATCGGTGGCGTGGTGGTCTATGTCCAGGAGCTGGGGCAGGTTGGCGAAGGCCGGCTCCAGCTTGCCCAGCCGGGAGCGGCCGTCGCAGTCCAGCACGATGCCAAGCTGGGCGCGCCACTCCGGCGGGTCAGAGCAGACGCTGCCCGTCCCGGCAAGGAAGCGATAGTTATCCGGCACCGGGTCCGCGCACAACCGCGCCGCCCGCCGGCCCTGGGCCTCCAGACCCAGGGCCAGCGCCAGCAGCGATCCCAGCGCGTCCCCATCCGGCCGGACGTGGGTGCCGATGTAGATGCAATCACTGCTCTGAATCAGGCGGATCGCTTGCGCCTGAGCGCGACTGGTTGTCCTCTTGTTCATGGCGAATATGGTCCAGCAGATCAAGTATTCGCGCTCCTCGTGCCAGGGAAGGGTCGGCCTGGAACTCGAGCGTGGGCATGGGCCGGAGGTGCAGCACTTTCATCAGCTCGGCCCGGATGAAGCCTGCACCGCTCCTCAGCCCCTGGAGCGCGGCCGCCTGCTGCGCCGCATCTCCGTACACGCTCACGAAGACCCGCGCGCGCCTGAGGTCAGCGTCAGCCTCCACTTGGGTGATGGTCACCATCCCGACGCGAGGGTCTTTCAGCCTGCGTTGCAGCACCGCGCTGATCTCGGAGCGCAGCAAGTTCTGTACCCGCTGCAGACGCTGCGAGGGGGCTGGCATGGGCCTCCATCGCTCTCGATCAGAGGAACTCCAGATCCCGTGTCAGCACGGTCACCCGGGGCTCGCCCTCGATGAGGTCGGCCACCTTGGCCATCATTCGATCCAGGAAGGCGCGATCATTGGCGAGGGCCACTATGGCCAGGGTGGCATAGCGCACGGAATCGTTCTGTTCCACCTCGGCCGCGCTCACATTGAACCGGCCCCGCACTCGATCGAGCAAGCTCCGGATCACCTGACGCTTGTCCTTGAGGGTGCGGCCGTTGGTGATCTCCAACTCCACGTGCAGCGAAGCGATATGCATGCCCGCACCTCATAGCGCGGCCCGGCGGACCTCTCGCTCCTCCACGCACTCGATGATGTCGCCCACCTCAAACTCCCCAAACCCCTCCAACAATATGCCACACTCAAACCCTTCACTCATCTCGCCCATATCTTCCTTCAGGTGCCGCAGAGAATCGAGCCTGCCTTCGTGTACTATATCTCCCCCGCGCCGCACCCTCACCTTTGCCCCGCGCACCACCCGGCCCTCCAACACGTAGCAGCCGGCGATCGTTCCCGCACGGGAGGACCGGAAGAGCGCGCGCACCTCCGCGCGGCCCACCACTATCTCCTCATATGCCGCCTCCAACATGCCGGCCAGGGTCTGGCGGACGTCATCCAGCAGGTCGTAGATCACTTCATAGCGTCGGATCTCAACCCGCTCGTCCGCGCCCAGCTGACGCGCCTGCGCGTCGGCCCCCACCTGAAAGCCGATGATCACCGTGGGCTTGGTCACCGCGGCCAGGCTGACATCGGATTCCGTAACCTCCCCCACCCCGCGGTGCAAGATCTTCACCGATACCTCGTCATCTCCCAGCTGCGAGAGCGCGCTGGCGATGGCCTCCACTGTGCCCTGCGCATCGGCCTTGAGGATCAGGTTCAGCATCTTGACCTCGCCCGCGCCGAAGAGCTGCGAGAGCTCCATCATCGAGCTCGGCGCCACAGCTTGGAGCTCTGTTTCCCGCTGCGCCTCCTGGTGTGACTGGGCGAGGGCCCGCGCCTCTCGGTCGCTCTCCACCACCCGGAAGAGTTCACTCGCCTCAGGCACCCCCGAAAGCCCGATCACCTGCACCGGTGTGGAGGGACGAGCTTCCTTCAGTTGCCGGCCGCGATCATCGGTCATGGCCCTCACCTTGCCCGAGACCGGTCCGACCACCAGGCTGTCTCCCACTCGCAGCGTGCCTTCCTGCACCAGCAGAGTGGCCACGGCTCCGCGTCGTCTGTCCAGCTCGGCCTCCAGCACCACCCCTTCCGCGGGCTTGTCCCGCTCCGCACGCAGCTCTCTCATCTCGCTCACCAAAAGGATCATCTCCAGCAGCTCTTCAATCCCGGTCTGCTGCAGGGCCGAGATCTGGGCGTAGATGGTGTCCCCGCCCCACCCCTCTGGCACCAGCCCGCGGTCTGCAAGCTGCTGCTTGATGCGCTCCGGCCCGGCATGGGGAAGGTCCATCTTGTTGATCGCCACGATGATCGGCACTCCGGCCGCTTGGGCGTGATCGGCGGCTTCCAACGTCTGGGGCATCACGCCATCGTCGGCCGCCACTACCAAGACTGCGATATCGGTTACCTGCGCGCCCCGCGCCCGCATGGCGGTGAACGCCTCATGGCCGGGGGTGTCAATGAACGTGATCGCTCTATCATGCACCTCCACCTGGTAGGCCCCGATGTGCTGGGTGATGGCCCCTGGCTCCCGGGCGGTGACATTGGTCTGGCGAATGACGTCCAGCAGTGTGGTCTTGCCATGGTCCACATGGCCCAGCACTGTTACCACCGGGGGCCTGAGTGGCGCGTCGGGCGGGGCCGTGCGCTTCGGTATCACTCGCGGGGGCCGGGCTGGCGCCACCTCCGCGGGTTTCTCCTCCGCAGCGGCCACTGGCGCTTCGGCCTCGGGCGGCGGCGCCTCTTCTGGAGCCTCTTCCGGTTCGGGCGCCTCCACCTCGACGCGGTATCCCCACTGCTCCCCGATGAGCACCGCCAGCTCCGGAGAGATGCAATCTTCTTCGTTCACGCTCTCGCCCAGGCTGGTCGCGGCGCTGATCACGTTCTTGGCGTCTGTGTCCAGTGCGGTGGCGAACTCTCCCACCGTAACGGGCGCCTTGAGCCTGATCAGCTCTGGGCCTGCCTCCGCCTCCTCCTCGGCCGGCACGAGTTCCGCCGGTGGGGCTGTCTCCACCGCGGGCTCTGCCGCAGCGGCGGTCTCTTTCCGGGGCGGTTTGGCTGGGGCCTCCACCTCTCCCCCGAAGCGGGCGCGAATCTGGCCCAGATAGGTGGCAGGGACAGCGGAGCTGGCCGTCTTGCCTCCCACCCCCAACTCTTCCAGCAGCAGGAGGAGGTCCTTGCTGTCGACTCCTAGTTGCCTTGCGAGCTCATAGATTCTCATCTATCAGTCGCTTGCTCTCCGAAGGCCTGGCTTCCGCATAGTTGCTTGATTTCCTCGAGCAGTTCTCCACTCACTCCTACCCCCAGGGCGCGCCCGAGCTTTCTCTGCTTGACCGCCCGCTCCACACACCGCTCATTCTGACATAGGTAGGCGCCCCGGCCCGCCAACTTGCCCGTGGGGTCCACGCACACCGCCCCTTGGGGAGTCCGCACCACCCGCACGAGTTCTTCCTTCGGCCGCACCTGGCGGCACGCGACACAGCTTCGCTGGGGCACATGTCGGCTTGGTCTCATTCGCCTTCCTGGAAGGAGCTCGGTTCCCCCTCGCCGAGAACTGGTTCCGCCCCATTCTCCGCAACCTGGGCGCCTACCGCCTCCTCCTGCGCGGCTAGAGCAGGACTCTCTTCCTCCGGCGCCGCGACCTCGGAAGGGGCTTCCGCTGAGGTCGGCTCAGCCGCCACCGCGACCGCGGCTGCTTGCTCGGCCATCTGCGCCTCGCTGCGAATGTCAATGCGCCAGCCGGTCAGCCGCGCGGCCAGGCGGACGTTCTGCCCCTCCCGGCCGATCGCTAGGGAGAGCTGGTTGTCGGGGGCCACCACGGTGGCCGAGCGCGTCCCCTCGTCAATGATCACGCGGCTCACCTTGGCCGGGCTGAGGGCGCTGGCCACGTACCTGGCTGGGTCGTCGCTCCAGCGCACGATGTCCACCTTCTCGCCCCGCAGCTCATCCACCACCGCCTGCACCCGGCTCCCTCGATGACCTACACAGGCCCCCACCGGATCCACATTCTCCTGGTGCGAGGTCACCGCGATCTTGGAGCGCGTGCCGGCCTCCCGGGCCTGGACCTTTATCTCCACTATCCCCTCGTGCACCTCCGGCACCTCGAGCTCGAAGAGTCGCCGCAGCAACCCCG
>Ga0315314_1003173_pt1 | contig 13073 bp, 11 predicted proteins | sample TDP9_MG_FD_203631 | JGI IMG/M metagenome (GOLD analysis project Ga0315314, IMG submission 203631) | Freshwater sediment microbial communities from Lake Towuti, South Sulawesi, Indonesia - TDP9 | ecosystem: Environmental > Aquatic > Freshwater > Lake > Sediment | place: Indonesia: South Sulawesi...
TAGCAGTGGCGGGACCGACCAGGAACAGGAGGAGGAGTCCTACCTTTCGGATCATGGGCTGCCCCCCTCCGGCCGGCTCTGCTGCTGCGGCCGGACGAAAGCCTTCTCCGCTACCAGGATGGGCGCGTTTTCGCGCAGCGCCAATGCGATGGCGTCGCTCGGCCGGGAATCGAGAACCACCTCGCGTCCCTGGGTCTCCAGGATCAGGTTGGCGAGGTAGGTGTTGCCCCGAATTTCGGTGATGACGACACGCTTTACCCTGGCGTTCAACCGGTGGATGATTTCCAGCATCAGATCGTGGGTGTAGGGCCGGGGAAGGCGAACCCCTTGGAGGGCCAGGGCAATCCCCTGCGCCTCGAAGGGGCCGATGAACATGGAGAGTTCACGCTTGTCCTGGATGCCGCGCAGGAAAAGCAAGGGTGCCCCGGATTGTGGATCGGGCGCGACGCCCATCACTTCCATCTCGTGGAGGGTGCCGAGAGACTCTTGCGTTTCGGCCGCCAATGCTGCTCCAGGCAATGCCAGGAACGCGACCAGCGTTGCCTGGGCCAAGACCCTCCGCATGCGAAACATCGTGAGACCTCCCAGGGCATCTGCCATCATGACCAGGACGCCTGAGGACTTCGCCAGGGCTAGAAGAACTTGACCAGGACCCGCTCTCCCTTTTCCACCAGGTCCACGTTCGCCGGGATCTCGATGTAGCCCTCGGCGTCGGCCATGGAGGTGATGGCGCCCGATTCCTTGAAGACCGGAACGACCTCACCGTTCACCACCCGGATGGGGAGGTACTGATGCCGCCCGGTGGTGGAAGTATAGCGGCGTGACATGGGCAGTTCAATCGCGCCCGTGCGGGACTCGGGAAGGCGCCCCAGCTTTCGCAGGACCGGGACCAGCAGGCCGTAGCCGTTTGTGAGGCACGAGGTGGGATACCCGGGCATCCCGAGCAGCAGTTTTCCCTCGATCACTGCACATAGGGTCGGCTTTCCTGGTTTCACGGCAACGCCGTGAAATTTCACCTCACCCATGCCCTCCACCGCCTCCAGCATCACGTCGCGCTCGCCAACCGAGCTGCCACCGGACAGGACGATCACGTCGCAGACGAGCGCGTCCCTCAAGGTGCGGCGCACGTCCTCCAGCGTATCCTTCATGACCGGGAACAGCTTGGGAATTCCCCCCGCCTCGTGGATCAGCGCCGATAGGGTGTAGGAGTTGATGTCATAGATCTTGCCGGGCTCGAGCGGATCGCCGGGGTTCACGATCTCGTTTCCGGACGGAATCACGGCCGCAGTCGGCTTCGCGAACACGGTTCCCTGCGTGATTCCGAGGGCGGCCAGCACGCCGATCTTACTGGGGTCCAGCGGGGTGCCGACCGTAAGGACCTCTCGCCCCGCCTGAATGTCCTCGCCCTGGGGCGACACGTTCTGACGGGGATAGGCGGGCTTGTAGACCTTGATCTTCTCTTCCCCTTCCAGCTCGGTGTCCTCGACCTGGACCACGGCATCCGCCCCCGCGGGAATAGGCGAGCCAGTGGCCACCTGAATGCAAGTCCCCCGAGCCACCTCGTGGTTTGCGATCTCGCCGGCGTGGATCACCTCGATCAGGGTCAACCGGGCGGGGTTGAAGTTTCCGGCCCCGAAGGTATCCTCGGCGATCACGGCATAGCCGTCCATCGCGGCTCGAGGGAATGGCGGCACAGACGCCCTGGCCACTACGGGTTCAGCCAGGACTCGCCCCGTGGCCTCGAGGAGGTTCACGCGCTCTGTCCGGGTGATGGGGGTCACACAATCCATCAGGATGCGCAAACCCTCTTCCAGGGATATCAAGGCCTTCATGGGTTTCATGACCATGGCAGTTCTCCGAGAGACAGAAGGGCCCCGGGAGACAGCACCCGGGGCCAGATGAAGCCTCTGCGGTGCGGCGTGAGCCGCCTACCGGGGCTTGGTACAGCGAACCAGCCGCCACCCGTCCATCATCAGGACGTTGACGCGATGCACCTGATCCGGGGAAAGAGCCGCTTTCTCCAACAGCGGCTTGAGCTTCAAGTCCGTTTTGAACCCGATCCGGGTGCAGACCGGGGCCAGCGCCCATTCGACGGCGCCGAGGACCGGGTTCTCGCTTCTAAAGTGGTTCAGGATCACCAGGTGGCCGTCGGGCTTACAGACGCGCCGCATCTCGAGAAGCGTCTTCACCGGGTCCGGGACGGCGCTGATCACATACGTCGCCAGAACATGGTCGAAGGTATTGTCCGGGTACTCCAGGTTTGAGGCGTCCATCAGCGCCAGCGTAACAGCAGTCAGACTCAAGTCCCTTGCTCGCTGCCTCGCCTTTTGCAGCATCTCGGCGGAAATGTCGATGCCCATGACGATGCAGTGGCGGGGATAGAGGGGCAGGTTCAGCCCCGTGCCGATCCCGACTTCCAGGACGCGATCCCCTGCTTTGATCTCCAGGAGATTGATTGCGGCTACGCGGCCAGAATGAAAAATCCGATTGAAGAGAACGTCATACACCGGGGAAAGGAAGGCGTAGGCCCGCTTGATCGTGTCATAATCCAGCATCCGGGCGCTGGCGACTTCGTTCCTCTCGATCTCTTGCATTCCAATACTCTTCCCGTCTCCCAATTCACTCACCTCCTCGAAGGGCGGGATTATATCCCAATCTCCCGTCTGACAATAGGATTTTTTCCCCAAAGCGGACAGGAAGTCTCACGGCCCGACCCTGGTAATCCCGGTAGAGGAGGTATCCATGTGTCCGGCCGTACTCGAAAAGGCGCCGTGTCAGCTCCACATCGGCCCTGCAGTATTCGATGACCTTGTTGACCTCGCCTGCTTTCCACCAGGCCAGACTTTGCAGGCCATCCGCCAGCTTGGGCACGCCGAGGGTCTCCTGGGCAAGATGGTTCAGGCTCAACCGAAAGCCGAGGCCGGCTTGGACCTCTTCCAGGATGTCCAAGGCCGGAAGCGAGGCATAGTCCAGGTCACGGTACCCTCGCAGGACTCGGAAATCAAACCGCCGCAGGTTGAATCCAATGATGCAGGCGGCGGTGGCAAGGTGTGCCAGCAGCTCATCCACTTCGGCCTCGGTGTAGAGGCGAGTCTCACCTGTCTCCAGATCCGCAGTAACGGCCACGGCCAGGCCCATCCGCTCGCAATTCTCCCAACCACCGACCTCCTCTGCGCTTCGTTGTGTTTCCAGGTCAAGGACGAGGATGCGGGGGCTCTTCGGGGCGGGTGCAGCGGATTCCGAGCCCGGCCCAAGGGGCGTCAGCAAGACCGTGGGCAAGACAGAGGTCGGCGCGGCGGGGACCGCTTCAGGAATTTCGACAAGTCCGAGGAGCCCCTGGAGAACGAGGATGGCTGCGGCCTTATCCAGGGGTTTGTTGCCTGAACCGCATTTCGGCGAATGAATGCACGAGGGGCAACCCGCCTCGCAGGGACATTCCAGAAGGAGGCGAAGGGTGTGGCCCAAGAGATCTTCGAGGACGCGGTAGCAGCGCTCCGAAAGGCCGATCCCTTCGGGATAGCCGTCGTAGAGGAAGATGGCCGATCGGCCGACCTGCGGATGGAAGGTGTAGGAGATCCCGCCGACGTCCCCCCGATCGCACAGGGCGAAGAGCGGGAAGAGCCCGACCAAGGCATGCTCGATGGCGTGGATCCCCCCCATGAAGTGGAGACCGCCTGGTATCGAGTACCTTACCTGATCGCGGACCGGTTCGGGGATCTCGAACCAGAGGCCCTGAGTTTCAAAGGTGTGGGGCGGAAGATCCAGGGGGTAGCTTCCGATCCGGTCCTGACCGAAGATTCGTCGCTTGTCGAAGCCGGTGACGTGCTCGGTTACCTTCAGCCGGCCGAGGCGCGCTACGGTTCCCTTGACCTCGCGGAACTCCTGGCAGTGGAGGATCTCGGTTTCCTTCTCGCCGGTGGTCTGGGTGTAATAGTCCACCTCGACCGGTCGCGCGCGTACCCTGCGGTTCGCGAGGTCGAGGGCGGTCACCTCGAACTGACGGCCCTGGTGCAGATAGATGGCGCCAGGATGACATTCGTGGATGGCACGAAACCCATCCACGCTCCCGATCGTTTTCCCTGCCTCGTCGAGGATGGCAGACGACTCCCCGATTCCACGGATGCTAATCTCCCGGGCCGGGCTTCTCTTGCGCGCGTACCATTCCCGACCGTCCGCGCTCTGCACCAGGCGGCGCTCTGCCGAAAGCTCGGCAATCCGCCCGGCAAGCTCGGGACCGTAGGATGTCGCGTCGGATAAGCGCAGGGGTATCTCGGCCGCGGCGGCCACCAGGTGATCCAAGAGGATCCGGCGGTTGCACGGGTCGATCACGGCTGCCTCGGGACTCCTGGCGAAGAGGTCGCGGGGATGGCGCATGAAGTACTGATCGAGGGCGTCCGGCAGGGCGATGAGGATGATCAGCGCTTCCTGGCCCGCTCGACCGACACGACCACCGCGCTGCCAGGTGCTGGCTATGCTCCCCGGATAGCCGACCAAGAGGCAGGCGTCCAATCCACCGACGTCGATGCCCAACTCCAGGGCGGAGGTCGAAACCACGCCCAGCAGCTTCTCGTGGAACAGGCCCCGCTCGATAGCGCGTCGCTCCTCGGGGCGATAGCCGGCCCGGTAGGCACGGATCTTCTCTCCGAGGTGGGGGGCCGCCTGGCGGGCCCACATGGTGATCAGTTCGGCGATCTTTCGCGCCTTGGCAAAGGCGATGGTCTTGAACCCGCCCCGGATGCAGTGCAGCAGCAGGTCGGTTGCCTCACCGTAGGGGCTGCCGGCGGGATTCACGAAGAGGAAGCGCTTGCCCCTGGCCGGAGAGCCGTCGTCATCGACCAGGGCGAAATCACGGGCCGCCAGGGTGTCGGCGAACTCCACCGGGTTGCTGATGGTGGCCGAGCAGGCCACGAATTGCGGCCGACTGCCGTAGAAGGCCGTCACACGGTGCAATCGGCGCAGGACGTGGGCGATGTGCGACCCGAAGATGCCCTTGTACGTGTGGAGCTCGTCCAGCACGACGAAACGCAGCCTTTCCCAAAAAGCTTTCCAGGCGGCATGGTGAGGCAGCAGGGAGAGATGGAGGATGTCCGGGTTGCTGATGAGGATGTGCGGAAGATGCTCCCGCAGTTGCGCGCGGCGATGGGCTGGCGTGTCGCCGTCCAGGATTTCGGCCTGGATGCCCGAGCCCCAGGGGATGAGGTGCTGGAGGGATTTCAGTTGGTCCTGCTCCAGCGCCTTGGTGGGGAACAAGAAAAGGGTGCGCGCCTCCGGATCCTGGAGCAGCCTCTCCAGGACCGGGAGCTGGTAGGCCAGACTCTTGCCAGAGGCAGTCCCGGTGACGACCAGGACATCCCGGCCAGCCCGGGCATAGGTCAGCGCCTGGACTTGATGGGTGTACAGTCGGTCAATGCCGGATGGCCGCAGCACATCCTGGATCGCACGCGGCACCGGCGGGACGGCCTCGGCGTACCGGGGAGAACGTGCGGGAACCACCTCGACGTGAACCAGGTGTCCACGATCCACCTGGCGAGGCAGGAGAGCCCTGAGGAAGCTGTCCAGCGCCTCGAGGTTCGCAGCGTCCGGCCCGCCGTCACGGGCGACGCGCGCGGGCGGATGGTTCACGCTCGCTCCAGCCGCACCCGCGTCCCGGAGGGGACAGCCTTGAAAACGGTGGCGTCGCTCTGGATCCGGCCAAGGATGTTCACGGCACTGGCGGCACGGGGCCGGTCGTCAGTGCTGGCCGGCGTCCGGCCGAAGAAGATGCAGAAGGCGCTTCCCGGAGGCCAGTATCCCAGCTCGCCCACCGCCACAATCTCGCGGGCATCTTTTTCCTGCTTGGCCTCGACCGGGATGGAAAAGTAGATCTCGTCTCCCCACGTGTTGCCGCGGCCCTCGATGGGCAGCGCCTCCCAGATCTTGGTGGCCGTTGGCGAGTCGTCCAGGACCGCCTCGGCACTGACCTTCCCTGCGGTGATCCGAATGCGTCTCTCAGTCGCCATGAGGGAATCCTCCTGGTAAGGAACCCGAGCGGAATCTAACGCATTGGCGGGGGCGGGTCAAGGGGAGGACGCGACGCCCGGATGGCATGGAAGGAGACGAGGAGAAGAGCCATCGAGGTTGTCCGTCGGAATGGGCAAGCCGCAGAAAACCCTCGACGTTGGATTGGATCGGTAGGTATACTTACATTGATTTGAGCCAAACCTATAACCGCCATGATCACCCAGCGCCTGCGCTGGGTGCCCTTGGCGGTTGCGAAATTCGGATTGGGGCTAATACAGAGATTGAGGATGTCTTCCGGTGAAGTGGGAACGAGGGGGCGGCGATGGAAGCGCCATGGGAAAAGGCTGAGGTGAGCTGTCCAAACTGCCTCGAGATTCTGGTATTGCGCCCCGGTGTGGAAGAGATCTGGTGCCAGCGGTGCGAGGTGGGCTACGACGTGATGGAAAGCCGAAGCCCCAGGGACCCTGAGCGCACGGTCCTCGTCCTCTCCAAGAAGCGCCAGACGCCCGGAAGGACATGAATGCTCCACACTGATTGCTGACTTACCTTCGACCCCGCCGCACGGCGGGGTTTCGCGTTGGGAAGGATGGGGTGAGCACTACTGCATGGCGGGAATTACGTCGCAGCAGTCGTACCGCTTGCCGAGGCACAGGCGCGCGTGAACCGGGCGCCGGACCCCTACACGGATCATCCGGCCTTTCGAATGAACTTGCTGTCAAACCTTGGGATCGCCTACCTTCGAACGGGCAGGTGTAGTGAGGGGCGCCACTCCCTCACGCGCGCGGCCGATCTGGGGAGCAACCGTGCCAAGAAGTACCTAGCCCAACCCTGTATAGACCGCGAGACCGGGCAAACCAGGTAGAACGCGTTACCTTTTCTTCTCACCGCCGAAGAGTTGCTGCAGGGCGCCTCCCACGCCTTTGGCTGCCTCGCCTGCTGCCTCGACCCCCTTGCGCGCCAACGCCCCAGCGCCCTCGGCCACGCCACGGATACTCACCCCAAGATTTTCTGCGAGGCTAGAGGCAACACGCGTGGCGAAGGCTTCATTGAGGGCGAATCGGGGATTGTTGATGTCCCCCTCAATGATGAAGTTCACCGCGATCTTGTTGTCCTTGTTCTTCAGGACGTTGGCGACGGCTGCACGGGGGATCCCCATGAAGGTGTCCAGGGCGCCTTTGGCCGGGGCGAACTCGAGATCCGAGATGGTGATCTTGCCCGGCGCCCGGAGCTGGTTCCTGTTCACTTCCGATCGTAGATCGAGATCGAAGGTGCCTTTCTGCAGGCGTGTCTCGGTTGCCTTGGTGAGATAGGGTTGAAACGCCACCAGGTCCACGGATCGCAGTTCGGTTCTCACCGAAGAGTCCTTGGTGGCGATCTCGGCCCAGCCCGAGACGTTGGTGCGGCCGTCGCGTTGAACGCCCTTCACCACCGCGGCAAGATCAAACTGGCTCTTCCCTTTCAGGGTGGGGACGGTCAGGTTTCGCACGGTGGCCTGGATCTTTTCCATCCGGATCTTCAGGGGCGGCTGCGCAACGGTGGCGTCGAACAGCTCCGCAACGCCGTCTTCCAGCTTGATGCGCGAGATGGCGACGGAGCGGACCGGTGGGCCGGCCGGAGCCGTTGCTTTGGCGGCGGGCCGATCCAGCAAGCTGGGGAGGACCTGCAACTTTCCGTCCCGGGTCCGCAAGGCCGAGAGATACGGCCGGACGACGGTGATAGAGCCAATCCGGATCGTCTCAGACAGGAGACTGCGCAGGCTGGGGATGATCACCACCCGTTCGGCCCGCAGGGTGTCCGCAGCCGGCCATCCCTGACGTCCCTTGATGCGGAGGCCCTCCACCTCGACCGCAGACCAGCCAACCTTCAACTTCTTGATCTCGCTCTCAGGTCCGAGGGCTTCGACCACCTTGCCTTTGATGATCCCGATGGCTATCTGGAACCCGATAACACCGCCAATGATCAGAACCAGAATGACCACGAGGACGATGATGCCCCATTTCTTTGCAGTCGAGACGGCCATGATCCACTCCTACCCTGATTCCACTTCGAGACCACCGGCCCAATTCAACCCAGATTTTTCACCGCGGAGATCGCCTGTCTGCCCCGCTCTGCCCGCCTGTGCGTTGCACGCGGAGAGGGAGCGGGGCACAGGCGGGCCGAGATCGCAGAGCCAGACGCGATAGTTCCTTCCTTCGTCCAGGCTGGGGAAAAGCGTTCCGACCCTGAAGAACTGAGGAAAGCCCGATAAGGGTTCGCGGCCATCAGAGTCAAGAAGGGTTGAGCGCGAGGATTAAAGCTTGCTGGAGCTCCTCAATGGGGACTGGCTTTGGGAGAACCGTTGCCGCGCCCACTTGCTCTGCCCGGTCGATGACCCGAAGGTCCTTGGTTGCCGAGATGAGGATAACCGGGATGGAAGCGAGTTTGGGGTCTGCCTTGATGGCGGCACAGGTTGCATATCCATCGAGGCCCGGCATCATGATGTCGAGCAGGATGCAGTCCGGAGGATCGGTCTTCGCCCGAGCCAGGGCAACCTCGCCGTTCTCCGCGAGGAGAACGGTATGTCCAATGTCTTCCAAGGCATCCTTGAGCATGGCCCGAAGCAGGAATTCATCATCCACAACTAAGACTTTTGCCATCGCGACTCCTCTATCCCCCCCATATAAAGCCTACCTTCGCCAGCCTATGCATGTCAAGGAAATCAAGACACACCCTGAGCCCTTGACACCAGGGGTCGCTTCGCATATGTTCACAGCAGTTCTTCCCTCTTCCCTTTCGGGCCATGGCACCTGGTTCCAGAACTTGTGGCGTGAAAAGACAAGCATAGTTACACATCGCGAACACATAGGAGGTGGGTTATGAAACACAGAGCTACTATCCGAACGGTCGCGCTCCTCGTGGTTTTTCTGTTCGCCCTTGCCGTTCCCGCCCTCGCCCAAACACCAAAGAAAGGCGGCGTCCTGCGCGTCGGCATGCTGGGCGAGCCCCCAGCGCTGGATGCACACTGGACGACTGCCAGCATCACCGAGACGCTGACCAACCACCTGTACGAGGGCCTCTACAGCCTGGATGAGAACTACCGGCCGATCCCGATGCTGGCCGAGGGGATGCCCACGGTGTCTCCCGACGGTCTTACCTATACCTTCAAGCTGCGCCGGGGAATCAAGTTCCACAACGGGAAGGAGATGACCTCCGAGGACGTGGTCCCGTCGATCAAGCGCTGGAGCCAGCAGTCGATCCGGGGCAAGCCCCTGTTCGCCTTGGTGGAGGATTTCCGAGCAGTGGACAAGTACACCGTCGAGATGAAGCTGAAGCAGAAATCCCCGATCGTCGTCATCTCGCTGGCTGTCCCCGGGAACTTCGGGGCCATCTACCCCAAGGAGATCGCCGAGAAATTCGCCCCCCAGATCAAGGCCACCGAGTACATCGGCACAGGCCCATTCAAACTGGCCGAGTGGAAGCCGGACCAGTACATCCGGATGGTCCGCTTCGACGACTACAAGCCGGTGAGCGAAAGGCCCCGGGGCTACGGGGGCGGCAAGACCGCCTACGTGGACGAGGTTCGCTGGATCCCAGTGCCGGATGTGGCCACCCGGGTCGCCCAAATGGAGACGGGCGAGATGGATATCGTGGACGACATCAACATCGAGGCCTACGACCGCTTGAAGCGGAATCCCAATGTCCGTCCCGTTCTGATCAAACCCTACTACTGGCTCGTGGCCGTCTTCAACAAGAAGGAAGGCCTTGGTACGAACCAGAAGATCCGCCAGGCCTGGCAAGCGGCCATCGACATCGAGCCTATCATGAAGAACGTGGCGGGCGGGCGGCCCGAATTCTACCGGATGGACTACAATCTGAGCGTGGCGGAACTCCCCGAGTGGCACGTCAAAATCCCGGGGCTCCCGTGGAACGAGCGGAACAAGGAGAAGGCGAAGCGGCTGCTCCAGGAGGCCGGGTACAAGGGCGAGCCGTTCCGGTTCATGACCACCCAGGAGTACAAGTGGATGTACGACTTCGCCCTCATCACAAAGCAGCAGCTCGAGGATGTGGGATTCAACATCGACCTCCAGGTGGTGGACTGGGCCACGCTGGTCAAGCGACGCAACAACCCCAAAGAGTACGATGCCTTCACCACGGGGATCGGCATGGGGGCGATGTACGACCCGACCCACCACGATGTGGTGAGCTGCGGCTGGCCCGGCTGGACCTGCGATCCGGAGATCCAGCGGATCCAGTCCGAGCTTGCCCGGGAAAGCGACCCGAAGAAGCGGTACGCCCTGTGGGAGCAGCAGCACCGGGTGTTCTACGAACAGGCCCCGGTCATCCGCTACGGCGACCTCTTCGGCCTGCGGGCCATCCGGAGCATGGTAAAGGGCTTCGACGAGAAGACCGAGCGGGTGCGGGTGTACAACGTCTGGCTGGACCGTTAACCTGCCGTCCGGGCGGGGGCCGCCCCACGAGGCGGCCCCCGCGATTGTCCCGTGGCCCGCTACCTCACTCACCGGCTTCTGGCGCTGCTGCCTGTGATGGCGGTGGTCGTCACTATCGTCTTCCTCCTCATCCACCTGATCCCCGGTGATCCCGTCAGCGTCATGCTCGGCCCCGACGCCACCGAGGTTCAAATCGAGGCCACCCGGCGCGCCATGGGCCTGGATCGGCCGATCCACGAGCAGCTCCTGCTGTTCTACTCGCGGATTCTCAGGGGGGACCTGGGTCAGTCCTACTTCCTCGACCGGCCGGTGACCACCGCCCTGTGGGAACGGGCCGAGCCGACGTTGGTGCTGACCTTCTCGGCCCTCCTCGTCGCCGTCATTATCGGTGTTCCATCCGGGATCCTGGCCGGCGCCTACCGCGGCTCCCTCTGGGATCGGACCTTGATGACCGGTGCCCTGATGGGGGTCTGTATCCCGGGATTCTGGCTCAGCCTCAATTTCATCTATCTGTTCGCCGTCCAGCTCGGCTGGCTCCCTGCTGCGGGTTACACCTCGCTGTTTGTGGATCCCATGGCCACACTCCGGCACATGGTTCTGCCGGCCGTCTCGCTGGGATTCAACCAGTCCGCGCTGATCGCCCGGATCGCCCGATCCTGCATGCTGGAAGTCCTCCAGCAGGATTACATCCGGACGGCCCGCGCCAAGGGGCTGTCCCAACAGGCCGTCGTATACGAGCACGCGTTCCGAAACGCCATGGTCCCTGTGACTACCGTCATCGGCATCACGATGGCTATCCTCATCGGCGGCGCCGTGGTGACCGAGATCGTGTTCAACATCCCGGGGCTCGGCCGCCTGATCATCTCGGCCATCCTGCGCCGCGACTACCCCGTGGTGCAGGGGGTGGTCCTGGTCACCGCGGCCGCGTACGTGCTCATCAACCTGGTAGTGGATATGGTCTATGCCTTCATTGATCCCCGGATCCGCTATGAGTGACATGATGCAAGAGCGCTCGCAGAACCAGCCGCCAGATGCCACGGCTGCCACCGCAAGGAATCGTCGTCCGCGCTGGATGCGGCGGCTCCTCCGCCACCCCAACGTGGTTTTCGGGTCGCTGATTTTCCTGGGGCTGCTCCTGGTGGCGCTGTTTGCCGACACCCTCTCGACCCACAAGCCGACGCGCCTCTTCCCCGCCAACCGGCTCACGGCACCGAGCGTCCAGAACTACCTCGGGACCGACGAGTTCGGACGCGACGTGTACAGCCTGGTCCTGCACGGAAGCCGTGTCTCCCTCATCGTCGGGGGCGTGACCATGCTGCTCACCTCGCTGGGCGGCGTCGTCATCGGTCTGGCCGCCGGGTATTCCCGCCGCCTCGACCCCGTGATCATGCGCTTCATGGATGGCCTGATGGCCTTTCCCGCCATCCTGCTTGCCATCGCGCTGATGGCGGCGCGGGGCCCCGGCGTTTGGAACGTCATCGTGGCGCTCTCCATCGTCTACATGCCGCGGACCGCCATGCTGATCCGCAGCACAGTGCTGAGCCTTCGCGAGCTGGACTACGTCCAGGCGGCCCGGGCGCTTGGCCGCCGCGACCTCACCCTGGCCTACCGGCACATCCTCCCCAACTGTATGGGCCCCCTGCTGGTGCAGGGCACGTTCATCTTCGCCTATGCCGTCCTGGCCGAGGCGATCTTGGGCTTCCTCGGCGTGGGCGTGCCTCCCTACGTCCCCTCCTGGGGGAACGTGATCGCCAGCGGCAAGAACACCATCCGCGAGGCCTACTGGGTGAGCTTCTTTCCGGGCGCTGCCCTCACCCTGGCGGGGCTGAGCCTGAACCTCCTGGGCGACGGCCTCCGCGACACCCTCGACCCCCGCCTGCGGGTGCAGTAGGAGAGAAGCGCCGGAAGTTTCGACCTGACAATTTAGGCCCGATGCCGCTGATAAATTGCTGGAGCTGAGCGCGAATTACCCCCCCACTCTCCTGGGTAACCGGGACGGGGGGTAATTACCCCCTCGGCCTCCCGAAAGGGATGCCGGGTTTTTTACGGTTTCTCACTCGCCTCAAACACGTTCAGGAGGTTCGTCTGTGGACAGGCCGGATGGCCCGGGCGAATACGGTTTTGCAGGGAAGGGACGTTGCGCTATAAGTGCTATTTCTTATCGACACCACGCTTGGATCGCCCTTTGCCACGAGCGAACCGCTTCCGCGCCCCTCTTCGCCGCCCACGTCACATTCGTCCGCGACTGCCCCCAGGCACGGCCCAGTTCGCTGGCGGGCCGCCCGAGGCGCTCCACCCACAGGTAGGCCACAATGTGCCGCACCCGAGCCATGCGCCGAGCGCGACTCGGCCCCGCGACAGCTTCGGCCGGGACGTCGAGGTCCTTTGCGACGCGAGACACCAGCGTATCAAGGTCGAGTTGCCGTCGCTGGCGCTGGGTGCGCATCCGTTCCTGCTCCCCTGATTTCTGGAGCAGCTCCTCAACGAAGGGGCCGGTGCCGAGCACGCGCGCATCCGCCGCCACGTCCTTTCGCTCCTTTCCGCTCCGGCGAAGCCGCGTCGCGGCTTCCCAGCCGCCGACACTCCGGACGAAGCCACCCCCCTGCAGCTCGGGTCGGCTTCCGTGCGGAATTCCCGCCGCCACGA
>Ga0315314_1003174_pt1 | contig 13072 bp, 14 predicted proteins | sample TDP9_MG_FD_203631 | JGI IMG/M metagenome (GOLD analysis project Ga0315314, IMG submission 203631) | Freshwater sediment microbial communities from Lake Towuti, South Sulawesi, Indonesia - TDP9 | ecosystem: Environmental > Aquatic > Freshwater > Lake > Sediment | place: Indonesia: South Sulawesi...
TAGAAACACGGACATCGAAGTCACGATCTACTATAAAAATAGGCTTCTGCCCATCTGCAGAGAATGCTGGCGTAATATAGCAGAAAAAGACCTCACATGGTGAATTTCTTAAACCCCGTATCCTTCGTCCCTAGCCACTTTTCGTATGGCTTCTTCACGATTTAAGCCCAGGTTTATGCATGCGTTTATTTTCTTTTCTAAGAGCATTTCTCCAATTCCACTGCCATAAGCACCAATATATGTGTCCAACATTTTTTCATAGAGGTTCTCTGGAGTTGAGGGTAGTTTGACCCTTTCTTCCATTCTTTCGTGAACAGTAGGCTTTTCCCGGAGTTGAACTGCGTAATAAGCGCCAACACCAACGGATATAAGTGGTAAAGAAAAAAGCAAAACAAAAATAACGCCCCACATTAAGGAGACACTCATAAGTAAAAACCCCAAGAAAAGATCGATAAAGCCAAGGATAATGAGAGCTTGAATAGATCGATTACGCCGCTTTTCTAGGCAAGCTGGACATACGTAAATATTCAACCCGTGTTCCGCAGTTAAAATGCGAAGGCAACGATCACAGTAACTTCCACCGCAATCGTTACACAAACCTATGGCTAAGGTCTCTGGATGATTTGGGCAGCGGCGAACCAAACCTTTCAACCTAGGCGAAACGAGAACCATGCCGCCGCAATATCCGCACTTTACCTGAGTTACGCTGGGTGGAATAGCCTCTCTAAAAGGCGCTCCGCAAAACGGACAAGCAAAAGCTTTGTGTTCCATTGATTATCACCGCAATTTATTCTGCAACACAATAATAAATTTTTAGTTGATAGGTATTTACATGAATTGCTTTACTTAGGTTCTTGGCTTACGTCTTTAAAACGCATATTTTTAAAAAAACGCCTAGATAAAGGATGGAAAAAGGCTGTTTTTAATATCCGTGGATACTTTAAGATGTTAACAAACATTATCTTGCAGGTTCGTTGCACAACAATACCTATAGAATAATCAGCCAAGTCCAAGGGGTTTTTAACTTGCCTTTCGGGTTGGACGAATTCCTAGAGTATCTCGCCATGGACGGAAAATGGCACAGCTTAAACGAGTTAGTTGCATTCACCCGCTTAACGAAAGAAAAAGTGGAGAAAATCGCTCAATTTTTCGCGCGCTATGGCTTCATTCAACTCGACGAGGCTAAAAGAAAGGCTAAAATAGATCCAGCATTTAGGAAAATCGTCCTCTCCACCTTAGGCTTAGAGGAGAAAGCCCCAGTCATAATTTTGAAGGAAACATAAACACTTCGGATTCAACCTTTCAGAGTATATGATTATCCACAGCCAAATTCGGCAAAAAACTCAGATAACTCCAAACGATGAAGGCTTTAGAGGCTAAGCCTTATTATAACGACAAAGACCATTGCATCAGTCTAAAAATAACAGAACCCTCCGTAACAAAGAGAAGAGAAAAGAAAGGGAAGGAGATTTTACAGTTGCTCGGATGTCGCCTCTGCAGTGGATTCCGTTGCCATTTCACCTTGACTGGTCGCTTCACTAGGTGGTGACGCGGGCTGGGCTGGCAGGGCCGAGGCTGCTTCTGGAATGAGTTTAACTAGAGCCTCTTTGATGTCATTTAGCTCTTGCTTCGTGGCTTCAAGTCCGAGGCTGATGGCGTTGCCCTGATGCCTATATGTCTGCTCGTCGATTTCTCCGGCGGCGTTGTGAATCTCTAGGTCTGCGAGAAACATCTCCAAGGATTTAATCTGCTTTTCAAGTTCGTTGGCTCTAGCGGTCATTTTCTCAGTGAGCGCTTTTTGGTCGGCTTCAATTGCCGATATGGCGTCTGTAATCTCTTTGCTTAAGTACTCGTAGGTTGATGGCGAAATTTTGCCCGTGTTAAGCAGCGTGTCTAAGGCTTGTTTCTTCTTTTTCACCATTCCCAATTCTTTGACTGCTGTTTCAAAAGAATACTTCCACGAAATCATCTCATACACCTCGATTGGATTTAATAAAAAGACAAGATAACCTTTGTTAACATTTACATGTATCTTTCACTATTAAATTTACGGCAGACTCTGAGAAAGCGTTTCAATCGCCCCTTTTATCTGCTGCCACTCCGCCTTGCTATGAATAATAAACTTGTTCTTCCGTTTCCATTGACCGCCACGCTTAATCCAAAGATAAACCGCAATCTGCTTCCTCCCAAAGGCGTCTATTAAGGCTACGGCGGACCACCACTTCTCCGACCTATAAAGCGTAACTCCATCAATCACCTTCAGGCTTTCAGAAACAGGAAGCCTCTCATCGCTCACCTTTATTGTCCTCCCAGACTTTTAGTTATCCAAGAGCGTTTAAAACTTATGTTTGATTTCAAAGGAAATTAATTTGCTAATAACAGACGCTCGGCTAAAAGCTTCTCCACACGCACGCGAGAATCTAGCATATTGGTATTTTTCCGTGGGCTAGGTCCTTGCAGAATTTGTCTATGTTTTCGAGTTCGAAGTCTATCACTTCCTGTATATCCTTTCGGGTGTCTTCGATTGATGTGCCTGGCTTCATAATTGTTTGAGCCGCGGCAATGGCTGGCTGATCAATGGATTTGCCTATTTGGCTTAGTAACCATATGTAGACTTCCTCTATGCCTGGCACTTTTTCGTATACTTGGTTGGCTATTCGATGCGTTAGCAGATTGTATATTTTTCCTACGTGGCTTACTGGATTTTTTCCAGCCGCCGCCTCTGAGCATACGGGTCTGTTTAGGGGTATTACGCCGTTCACTCTATTTCCCCTTCCGACTTGGCCTGAGTCTGCGCCGTCTGCGCTTGTGCCCAGCACGGTTAAGTAGACTCCGCCTATGCCTCTTCCCTTCACGTCTAGCGTGTTTAAGTCCACAGTGACCTTGTCGAAATCCATGTTTTGCTTCAGGAACCCGTTTATGTCTTCGAGGATTTCCTCCTTTTTCTTGAAGTAGTCTTTCTCGCTTTCAACGAATCTGTCCACGAGCGCCATTGAAATGGTTAAGCTCAGCTCATTGCCCCTTCTTAGCCCCATCACCTTTACGTCTTCTCCTGACTCTGGGAATCGTTTCTTAAAGTCCTTAGAGTTCACATACTTTTCAGTCTTTAGAACGGTTTTCTCGGTTCTTGTCATGGGCGCATAGCCCACCGCAGCCGAGGTATCATTTGCGCCTAGGACCCTTCCCTTCCTTTTGAAGATGTCCACAAGCTCCGGGGAGCCTGGCTTCAGTTCCACTTGGTATCTTACGTGTTTTTCTGGGTCCACAAACCGTAGGTTTTCCCTAAACCAGTCTTTGGCTGTTTGAATGGTTATTTCCTTAACGGGTATTTCCACCCCCGCAGCCTTAAAAATGGCTCTGTCGCCAAATATGAGAAGCATGGGTTCCTTCACTAGGCCGCCTCCAAACTTTGTTTCAACTTCGCCAGCCACTAGCAAGGATTTGTCGGCGTTATGATGCATAATTGCTCCAACTTTCTCTAGATACTCTCTGCTAAGTTTCACTGACACTTGATCCATTATTGAATCGCACATGGAGTCGGGGTGCCCTAAACCCTTTCTCTCCACGATCTCAAGCTTCTGTTTTTCAAGGGGAGTTTGGTTCAAGCCATTAACCAATATGTTTCTCATGGAACCGCCCTGACTAAGGTTTACAAGCGCCTTAAGTAGGCATTTTGTTCTTTTAACATTTTGTATTAAATGTTTTATTGATATTTTTATTCCAATCAGAATAAAATGCTCAAAATTTAAACATGACCAGACTTACTAGAGGACCTGCAAAAACCATATCTAAGCCTTATAACCGCCATCCACTACGATTCAGATCATTTTTGGTTCGTTTACTTTATACCCAGAATTACCGCGATATGGTAATATTTCCATACGCATTCCACCATTTTAAATCCAGCTTCCTGTAGCCACATGAGTTGATCTTCTATTGTTGCAGGTTTATCGCCTTCCCTTTCTAGTGCCGCATGCATTTTCTCTATCGCTTCCGCCATAGATCTTTTAATGCCAAGAACCTCCTCAGTTTTCTTCCGTATATAGCCAGCCCAAATATCGTTATAGTACTTCTTGTTCAAGATTTCGTATCTAGATTTTATCATATCTCCGTTAATGAAGTAACCGCCTTCCTCTAACACCTGGAAGATTTCTTGGAAAAGGGCCCTCTTCCTTTCATCGGCTAAATGATGAATTGTGCCCGCTGATATTACAACATGATATTTGCCTAGAGACTTTTTCCAGGATGAATTCTCAAAGTTCCTTTCGAGAAATCTGACTCGACTGCCATATCTCCTCAGTTTTGACCTTGCGCTCTTTAACATTTCTGAAGAACCGTCGATGGCCGTGATGATGGCATTTGAAAAATTTTTGAGAATTCTCTCGGTTTGACGACCCATACCACAACCTAAGTCAAGTACGTGGAACTCATCTTCTTTCTTGTAAGGGAATAGACCAATCATAATTGAATCGCGTTCATCCCTTTTAATGGCTATTATTTTCGCTCTTTTCTCGTACCAATCAACTATATCCCTGGCTTCATAAACTGACTTCCAACCGCCCATGGCCATCAACTTTCGCTTAAACTTGTTTCCATACCTAAAACATCATGGTATGCGTGTATTAAAGCCATATTCTAAATTGAAATTCGAGTTAGAAGCTAGCTTAGCTGCAATATGTGCTAAATTATCTTATCCATAAAGCCTTCTATGATTCGTAAGCAGGTTAAAGCCTTTTCCTTCGGTCTCACCTCAATTGTATAGTCTATGTTCCAATCGCCGAGAAGATTTAGGTAACGTACGAAATCTATTTTGCCTCTGCCGAGGATTTCATGGGAGCCTCTATCTGTTCTGTCATGCAAGTGGCATTCACGGACTTTATCAAGATGCTTGAGAAAGAAATCCTCAACTTCTAATATTAGGCTTCCGTCTTGACGATAGGTTTTAGCGATGTCCCAAGTTAGAAAAACTCCTTCTTTGGAGAATAATTTATCCAAAACTTCCATAACAATTTTGTTGAAAGGAGCATTTTCTACGCAAAGCAATGTCTTTCCTTCAGCATAGCTTGAAAGCTCACGTAAAGCCCCTTCTAAAGTTTCTTTATGAATGTCGGAATACTGCTCAGAAATTGGAACATGCCCTATTCCCGGCATAGTGAAAACTGGGACAGTTCCAGGATGAATGGTCATTCGGATAGCGTGAAGGTCTTGAGCGAAGTCGATGAACTCCTTTATTCTGTCAATGATTGCGAACCTTATTCTAGAGTGGAGTGTTTGCAAACTGAAGTCCTCGCCAGAAACATGCAACGTTAAATCAACCTTTTTCCTTTCTGCATATTCTCGAATCTCCTTTCTAGCAGTTTGATCATATTTTTCTTGGAAGAATTTAGGCATAGCCAAATCTATCTGAATAAAAGCAAAACCGTTCTTGGAAGCAAAGTTAATGGCATCCGCTATGCTCTTATCGTAGACAACATGATACCCCAACCGAGACCTAATTCTTTCAAATTTGCTCATGTGATCCCTCCGTTATTCTATACACAGAAAATACTTGAATTCTTATTTCGTTTTAGGAGAAATTAAGGTTCAGTTGTCCACCCAAATTTCATTGTTCCGTTAACTCAACTTCTCTTCCGTAGATGAACCTGTTTAATGCCTTCGCTTCTAAGCGCACGCTATGGAGAATAGGTTCTTCAATTTTTCTCAAGAAATGAAGGATCAATGTTGTTCTATCCTTTTCTTCCTCAAACCACCAGGTTCCCACAATCTTTCCGTCAACCAATATCGTCGGCGACGCCTATGCAGAAATAGGCACAAAGGTTATTGGGATCTTTTGTTCATTCCTCTCCTTTCAGAAGCGCCTAGTGAAGTCTAACAAATACATTCTTGGCTTTACTGACATGTCTCGAGAGGTTCCAGGCTATGGACAATTAGGGGGTTTAGATGGTTTTTGTTATGTGTTTTCTTCTGTAAACCACTGATGCGACAGTTGTTGCTACCACGGCTAAGGCAATCCATGGTGCCATCAATGCAAGTTTATCTAATGGAGCGATGAAGCCTCCAACAGCATAGGGGACATCTCCGGAGCTACTGAAATACACATCTTTATACTTGTTGATTGCGACGAGCGAGCTGAAACTATCCAATAGGGCTTCTTGTTCAGCTGTGTTTTTAGTGAAGGCCATGTCTATAATGTTTGGGTCGCGTCCCATATTGGGTGGGTCTGAGCCTTCGCCGCCTATGAACCTAAACATGTATGGCCAACCCATACCTACAGCTAAGGTGGTGTTCCACACTTGACGCCAGTTTCCTTCGTCGAAGCCGCCCGCAACCACTGTGAATCTCCATGTTTTACCTCTTGGATCACCTATCTCGGAGAAGGGCACCTTCATTTCTATGGCGGAGGGGTAGATATCGCAGTTTGCGTAGCAGTCGGTTGATTTATTATGATAGTAGGTTGTTCCGTCAGCAAGTTGAACCCTCGGGAATCCCCTTAAGAGATCACCAGCAACGTCGATAACAGCCTCCCAAGCGCATTCTGGAGCAATTCGGAAATTCCCCAACATCGTTGCATCCGTGCGACCTGATCCTGGAACCCTATCTTTGTCGATGTACACCTGAGCAAGTATTTTTCCGAAGGTATCCTCCCTTTCCGGTATGCCGATTACAGGCTTGTTCCATGCTATCGCGATCACCCGGCTGCCCATGTTCTCAAACCTTAACAATATGTAAAGATGTGAAGAGTCCGCCGTAATCCTGAACTCCCTGAGGTCAACCATTCCACCATGAGGATAACCCGTGTAAGCATATGCGTATCCCTGCCATCCCTTCGAGTCATAAATGGGAGGAATGGTATGTGTGCAATTTGGATATATGTAGGAGCCGTTTCCCGTGTCGTCATTATGAATGTCCCTCCATATTCCTTCTCCATTGCTTACAGTCCACGTGTTGTCCGGCCCTGGAGTCCCAGTCCAATCAGCTGGGTTTCCATCTATGGTCTTTGTTGATGGCGCAGAAACAGTGACAGTACCAAGGAAAAGCAAAAATGCTAAAAGCAATGCAAATTTTCCTTTCATATGAATGATCTCCATAAAAGTGATAAGAATTTAAATATTTAAAAGCTGCGAAACAATATTCTATAATTATTCTAAAATAAAATTACATATCTTGGGAAGAATTTTGCAAAAAATAGAACCTAACTCCTATTAAATGACATTTTGCTCAACCTGATAACCTAATCGAACCCGCTGGAGACCATGCTCAGAGCTTCATAACCAATGCTTCATTGAAAAGAAGCCTCAATCGCCTCTTCAACCGCTTCTCTGATTAAGTATTGTGACTTATGGAGAACCGTGTCTCCTAGCTCCAAGTCCATGGTCATGCTGGCGAGGCATGGATACGCATGATGTGCTTTGGCTATTTCGTCTCGAATCCTCTGCCTAGAAACTTCCACTCCAATTAGCTTTTCAGCAATGAACCACGTAGAACCGCATGGGCAGCCACGCCTAACTTGAACCTCCCTAATTATTCCTTCTTCCACCTTTATCCCCAGGTTCGGTCGCCCAAAATGCTCAGCAAACATAGCTATGTAAGGGTTGCCAGTTTCTTCTAGGGCGCAGAAAGGTTTGGGAAAAGCCGATGCGACACCGATTTCCGCAAGCTCCTTTTCGATTTGCCCCCTTAAGCCTGGAGGAATCCAGTTGGAGTTGTCAATTGGCGCTATAACTGCCTTAGCCCTCATTTTCTTGGCGAGAATTGGTAAAGCGTACTGCAGGTCGGAAGGCAATCCTAAGGACAGGATTAGGTCGCATTGTGGCAAGTTCTTAGGTAAATGTTCTTCTGGGTCGTCTAAGAAACCTGCGCTTGGGGGTTCAAACTCGTGTAGCCAATGAATCCAGTGGGCGAAACCTCTTTGGCATATGTTTTCAACAATTCGACGCCCATAAGCGTCCTCCTTCATTGTTAGGACGCATATTCGCATTTGTTGTGCCTCACACCGCACTCTGAATGGAAACCGCGCTATTAATGGCTTCTCTTTACGATTTAGAAAAGTTGGCACAGCAATTTCTGGTGTTTGTACATATGCACGGACAGAGACACGGGTAGAGGGGGTCTTTTATAAGAATATTATTTTGATTGTGCACCTCCTCTGGAGACTTGGTTTCGACTAGGGCTTTATCCCGCCTTTAGGGTCTTAGATAGCTTCTGGATGAACTCCTTATCCTTCCTTATTTTTCGCCATACCACTCAATTTCGTCGATGAAGCTTGTGCCCATGTAGAAGCGGTCTCTCGCGGTATAGCGGTGTCCAAGCTCCGAGGAGAGAAGACCTCGAACAGCTGGGCTCATAACATTTTCGGATGGAATAAGGTTTAAGCATTGTTTTCCACGCCACTCCTCATGCTTCTCAACAAGACTTAAAATTTCATCAATCATATCCTAACCTCAAAGTTTAGGTACATTACCCCTTTTATACATTTAAGACAATAGCACGCCGCTTTAACTTTTTAACCAAATGATGCGCGCGCACTGCCCACGAACATCTCCATAGCCCTCAAGTCTAACTGAAGCCATGCCAAAATTTAAGTTGCCATTCCTATTTAATGCGTAACAGAGGAAGTGTAAAATGCTATTATGACATAAAGTTGTTTATTTTAAATTGTTGTGTGAAAAAGTTTTTGGCTCACATAGAAAACGATATGGAAAAAATTTGAAAGTTTCACGAAATATTATATTATGTTGTATATCTTAGCTTGACATTTGAGATTAAAAGTTAAAGAGTGTTCATGATTTGTTAAAGGATGTGAATGAAAAAGAGTAATTTGAGTTTTGTGAGCCCAATAAATGTTCTTTTAATTCCCGACGGCAATAGAAGGGCTGCGAGGAGCGCTGGCTTAAGTTATAAAGAAGCCTATAAGCTGGCTGCAAAGGTTGCTTACGAAAGCGTATTGTTTTTTCTTTCTCGACCTTTCATAAAAACTTATGGGGTATTTGGCTTGTCCTATGATAATTTTTTTCGATTAGGCGGAGATTTGGCACCCATTCTAGAGGCTCAAAGTAAGTTATATCACTATTTGGTAGACAACCATGTCTTTTCAAAACGGGGAATAAAAGTCAATTTCATCGGGGAACTTGAAGTAACCCCTCTCAAATATCAGGAAGCTGCAAGGAAATTGGAGAAAGAAACTGCTGACGGAAACAAACAATTTTACGCATTAATAGCATACGATGGGCAAAGAGAGATAGCCAGAGCCCTACGAAGGGCTAGATGGGCGAAAAGAGTTAATCTAGACGAAAAGGAAATCTTCGAATTTTTAGACATTAAACACCCCATAGACCTGATAATCAGAACTGGAGGAGAAAAAAGGATCTCTGGCGCCCCATTGTATCAAAGCAAATATGCCGAATTTGTTGTAGTTGAACAGTATTTCCCTTTCTGCGGAGAAAATGAATGGAGAAAAGCCTTAAACGATTTTAATAACAGACAAAGAAGATTCGGAAGATGAAATACACGGCTATGCTACCGTTTTTAGTGGATTACTGATTGGAAGTAATTCCCTTGAATAAATCTAGATTTTTGGCACAATTAAGTTTGAATAATTTGATTTTACATGATGAAGCTGATTACGAAGGAATACGCAAAAATATATACAAAATTCTTAAAGAAAAAGGTTGTAGCAATGAACGAATACCGTTAATCGCTCAAAAGGTTAAAGAAATATACATGTTGGCTGACATTGCGAGAAGAAATCGCGTAAATGGAAATTATAGTTTAGAGGAAGAAACATATAAGAAGATGGAGAAGATTGCCGATGAAATTGATGATGATATATGTCAGAAAAAATATTCAAAGTTTGAAATTAAATGGTGGAAATACTGGAGACAAAATAAGTTTTTAAGAGCCACGATTCAACTCCTCAGATATAATTTACTTCAACTTGGACCTCAGCATCCTATAGGGGCGGTAAAAAATACATATTACTTAATAAATGCGGGTATATGTCATAATAATAAAGATTGGAAGAAAGCATTGAAACACATGGAAAAAGCATGGGAAACATTCATTTTGAGTAAAGATGAAATGCCATTCGTTTTTTAACCTTACTAACAATCCCACTTTTGTTAATTCTATGGAATACATTAGTTCTACATGTGTTCTTTTAGAGCGCATCCAGCAACATAACCCATGTTGGCATAATGGAAAGATAAGGTTGATTTTGCGTTTCGTGTTAAGAAGAACAGAAAGGAAAAAATTTTAAAGTTAAAAAAATGTTATTGTCTGCGGGTCTCTGGCCTCATCACATGGATTCCGTCGTCCATTATGACGTAGGGGTGGACCTCCCGACTATGCGGCGTCATCATCATCTTACTTATCCATAGATAGTAGTTCAGCTTGCCATTCTCTAAACGCTTGTCGAACTCAATTACACCATCAACCATCTGCATAAGCGCATTCTCAAGGAGTCTATTTTGTCCACCTTTATGCATTGGGCAAAGACCAATAGCATTGTACGTTTTAGCATAGGCAAGAATCCGTCTACCAATTCTGAAAAGGGTTGGTAGATCCCGCATATTAGGCAATGGAGCTGAGTCGTAGGCTACTCTAACTTTGATATCATGGCCTAACGTATTTGACACATGGTTTACACATCTTTCAAGAACATAAATTTGTTCGTTTACATCAAGAGGATTCTTTACGTAGTATCTTTCATCGGTTCGTATCCCTAAAGTACCGTTGAAACAATCAATAATGATAAACATGCCTTTATCCTCATAGGGAGTAACATCCCATCCAAATGCCGCCATGGATTCCCTAATTTCATTTGGAGGATGGTCAAGGGCTACGTAGAGCCCAAATTCACCGTTTTTTAATCCTTCCCATATGAATTGCTTGCAGAAGAGGCTTTTCCCACATCCTGAAGGACCCGTTAGGACGATACCGCAATGGTTCGGAAAACCGCCATTTACGAGTTCGTCAAGCCCTATGACGCCTGTGCTTTTCCTCTCAACTACCCTTCCTTTTTCACGCAAACTTAAAATTGCCATTTTTTTCCCAGAATGGAATCAATGGAGGAGCACATTAATTATGGAAAATCATGTCACAACTGCTATTCCTTGGTCTGTGATAACGTAGGGGTAAGTTCTTATGCTGTGATTGGTGCCTCTCATTTTGCGGATCAATAAACTACGCTGCAGTTGTCCACTTTCCAATGAAGTACCCAAAATAACTATTCCATCGGCCAAAAATTCCTCTAGTCCTGTTCCAATATTCTTTGAGCCTATTGAGATGTCTACCACCATGATGGTTGTGCAGTTTATTTCTCTGAAGAGCTTTGTGAGCATGTGTAGCGTGGTTCTAACATCGACTTTTTCGCCTAGGGCTAGGGCTATGGCGCTGAAGGAGTCTATGACCAGCCTTCTGGCGTCTAGTTCCCTTACTTTCTGCTCTATGAGGTCTAAATTTGTTTCTAGTCCAAGCTTAGGAACCGTTAAGTCCAAAATTACGGCTTTTCCGTCTTTCTCAAGTTTTTGGAAGTCTAAGCCAAATCTTTGCATGTAATCCTTAAAAATCTCAGCTGTTTCTCCAAAGGATACGTATACTCCCTTCTCGCCATTTAATGCGCCATGATGTATATACTGAGCTGAAAAGATGGTTTTGCCTGCGCCTGGTCCGCCTGCGACGATTATGACGCTGTTTCTTGGGAAGCCTCCTTCAACTAGCTTGTCGAAGCCTTCGATTCCTGTTAGAACGCGATCATTTAAGCCCATGTGCTTTTTTCCTCCGCATCAATCTGTTTAACTGTTTAAAACATTAAGCATATTATTTTATAAAGCTTTCTCTCTCCACAAAAAAGCACTAAACTACCATGAACCTAAGAAGCGAAAAAGACACGCAAATAGAGGATATTAGACAATCGGCGTAAGTTTAACTTGGCCATATCCCTTAGAAACATCAACCGAAATATTGTAGATTTCCGTCCTCGGAACCACCCCATACATAACAACTGCGCCATCAACATTCTTAACCTTAAAATGCGTAGACGAAATCTGACTAAGCTTATCTATCAATTCCTGCCCCTGCCTCGCTATGCCAATAACAACATTATCCGAATCCTTTATGGCTGAAACCCCTATGGCGATTTCCTTCTCTATCTCGCTTATTCCATGCTCATACTCTAATGCGTCAAGCCCCAAAACGCCCAAAACAGGCTTACCCCTCGTTTCCTTCTCCAACTTACGTATTGTTTTAATCCATTCCATATGCATCGAACGATCAATCTCTCCATAGGTTTTGCCCTTCAAAGGAACAGAAACCACGCATGGTCTCGTCTCTTTCTCCTCTGCATTGCCCCTCTCGACAACTTTAGCGTATTTCTCGAAGTTTTCCGTGAAGGAGCCGATCCCCTCATAGAAGGTTTTTGCCGTCGTCCCTTCGGATGGAAGTATCGCGACTCCCCTAGATTGGTTCAAAAAATTGACGATCGCTGAAAATATTAGACAGTTGTAAGCTGTTCCCACGCCGTATTCTATTTCCAATAAGTTGAAACTACCCTTTTGGTATCCACCATCCAACAGCTTATCAAAGTCTTCGGTGCCAGTTGAAACTTCATCACTTTTGTCAAGAATGGGTTCTGGCTTCACAGGTTTGGCTGGAAGCTCCATTTCAAAGGGCTCAAAAAATTGGAACCTACCTCCATTTAAGGTGAAAAGATATTTGAATTGTCTAATTGTTGTTCCCCTAGCCTTTTGTATCTCAATTTCTCTAATGAGCCGAGAGTGAAAGGGGAGTTCTTCCTCTAAATCTCTTCTATTCAAAATTACGACGCCGTCCGCCAGGTAGTCTAAAACCGTTCGCTGAGGCTCCTCACTAATAAAAATTAAGTTCGCATCCGCCTTCTCAATTAACGCCACTAAAGCGTTTTCAGTTTTCATTCTCTCTTTCTCCGCCATTCTTTTGGCTATGCCCTCCCAACTGTCCACCACAATCATAGGGTCCTTCAGCCTACAAGCCCGCTCATAAAACTCCTCGAAAAACTGAAAAACTACACCAAGGCTTTCAAAGGCGCTGAACTCAG
>Ga0315314_1003176_pt1 | contig 13067 bp, 11 predicted proteins | sample TDP9_MG_FD_203631 | JGI IMG/M metagenome (GOLD analysis project Ga0315314, IMG submission 203631) | Freshwater sediment microbial communities from Lake Towuti, South Sulawesi, Indonesia - TDP9 | ecosystem: Environmental > Aquatic > Freshwater > Lake > Sediment | place: Indonesia: South Sulawesi...
CTTCGAAGCGAAAAAAGGGAGTCTCTGAAAAACACGGAGAACTCAGAGAGCTAAAAAACTTTGAACAACCCTATCCAACCCTTCAGATTACTGTCTCTCGTCGTAATCCAATCCCTCTACAGAACTTAACGCATCACCCATAGCCTCAATTAAATCCTAATGTAATCCAAAAACTCTCTTTTCATAGGTACACAACTTCTTCCAAGATGTGTTTGCCTATCCTTGGTTCTAGCGTAGTTTTCTCAACCAGATCAACTTGAGTCCCCAATTCTTGACCCAGAAAATTCTCCAATCCAATGAAATCCAAAAGGCTTATCCTTGCTGACTCTTCAAACTCAACCAGAATATCGCGGTCACCTCTTTTTCTCTCTTCAGCCCTTACATAGGAACCGAAAACTCCGATACTCTTCACTTTGTCTCTCTCTTTCAGTATTGGTTTGAGTCCTTCTAGCTTGACTTTTATCTCTTCAATGCTCTTCATATTTGTCTTCCTTTGGTTTGAAATGGGCTTAGTGACCTCTAAGAATATTGGCCCCTGAATCTTAACCTTTTCTCCATAAATTCTCTAAGACTTAATTCCTCAGCTAGTTCTGGAATCGGGTCTGGAGAATTCTTAACCCATCCTTCGTCCAAGGTCGCCTTCAGCCTTTCCTCTGGAATCAGAAAATAAAGGGCGAAAGCCTCGGCTCGAGAACATGATCTTTCAACTGTTGAAAGTCGAAGTTCTGCAGCTATGCACACATACATCTTCAGGCATACTCATCGAATCTGAAACCTGGACTGAAAGGCATGATGATGGTAGAAATAAGGAAGGCCAGACCATTTAGTTTCCAAGTTCCTTCGCAGATTCAGGCTTTGATAAAGGCTCTGTCCACTAAAACCATAGGGGGAAGGGGGTCTAGTAGCGAATGACTCTCTCGGTCAAGAGCATGTATCAGGACAATGCTGATAGATAATTGGCCAAGGAAAGGGAAAGAGCGAATGATCTAGCTTGCTAATCTGGCAAAAGAGGCTTTTTCCAACTCGAGCATGTCAGCATTGTCCCGAATCCATAGTCGTTCAAATGAGGCTGCCTTAGTGTAAAAAAGGAGGGATCTTACTTCCTCAGCTTGTCGAGGACCCTATCGACATCGTCTAATCCCAGCCTTCTGAGAACCTCTGACTTCGGGACACCTTTCTCATCCCAACCAACGGTCTCATAGTACTGCTTCCTCATCTCCTCAAGAGCCTTCCTATCCGTCGTCTTATCTTTATACGGTCCTGAAGGCAGTGGCTCGTAAAACCTTGGCGGCAAGTCATCGTCCGTCGCTGGATCCCATCTTATGTCCGGACCTCCGAGAAGCAATGCTGCTCTCTGGATATGGATGATCCTGTGCCCCAATACACGATTCCAATCTTCCTCTGTTGTATCCCAGCCGGTAACAGCTCTGTAATAGTCCCAAATAAGATCTGAATCCATGAAACTGCACACCACAGCCGAGTCTAGGAAGACCATGTCCATGTCCTTATAGGCATCATACACACCGGAAGTGTGGTCCCCGCATTGGGGAGAACACGCATACCCAACCGGCCTGAAGTCTTGCCCGCTTCTCGTCCCGTGAGCGCCTATCTCCACTCCTTTGACGTGCACCGCATACCTTGTCACATCTACTCCCCTCATCTTAGAGATCTTCAGTGCGGCTCTGTAGGTTCCTTCAGCTAGAACGTCTCCTATTCCCTCTCGCCGGACTATCATCCTTGCTAAAGCTTCGAAACTCTTGACATCTCCCCAGTTCAACTCGAACCCCAGATCGTCCTTGGTGATTATTCCCCTCTGATATAGCTCCGCTGCAAATGCTAGGGTGTTTGCACCGTTTATCCCTGAATAACCAAGGTAGTCAATGAGGGCTGAGAGGTATATACATTCGCCTGGATCAAATACTCCCAGGTTCGGCCCTAGGTATGCTTCCAGTTCATAGTCAGGATTGTCCGTGAACGTCCCCTTATAGGGACCTGTTTTTATCACAGCGAGCTTCATGCAGGAACCGGAGCAGTTAAAGTCACTCCAATACCTTTTCACCCAGTACCTGAAGTCGAATTTTGGACCGCCGAATCGCTTCTCATCATGCCACTCTTCCTGCCAGTTTCTGACAGGCTCCGAACTGCTTCGTGCGCCAACCTCGTACCCCGCATAACCCGTTCCCCAAAGGCTAGGCCAAGTTCGATCTCTCTGACAGTATCGACTGTCAACCTCCCGCCACAGAAGCTTCAAAGCCCCTGGACTTGCTACGTCAGGCAACGGTTTCCTCCCCTTCGCGACGATAGCTTTCAGATTCTTCGATCCCATAACAGCACCGTAGCCTCCGTATCCGGCTGCATGGCTGATCTTCTGAAGCACCGCCGCTGTTCTCACCATGCTCTCGCCGGCCGGGCCGCAGTACACCATGGCCGGCTCCTTCCACTTCCCTACGTTCGGTTTCTTCTTCTCAAGTAACTCCCTGACCTGTTTTGTCAAAGTCTTTATCAACTCTGGAGCTTCTTTACCCCAAACGTCTTTCGCATCTCTGATCTCTCCTCCATCATCTGTTATGAGAATGTATACTGGCCTGCTTGCCTTTCCAGCAACGATAACTCCATCGTAGCCTGCGCATTTCAGTTCTGATGGGAATTCGCCGCTCGTCGTTGATCCTATTATGCCGTTACATTGCGGTGACTTGCCTGATATGCACACTCGGGCTCCGGGGTAGAGAGCTGTCAAGGGTCCAGTTAAAGCCAAGAAGATATTTTCGGGTCCAAGAGGGTCAATAGTTTCCCATTTCTCACCAAGCCTATCCCACAGAATCTTGCTTGCCAGTCCCCTGCCTCCAACATAGTTCCTCAGGATCTCCTCGTCAAAAGATACGTCTTTTGTCGTCTCAGACGACAGGTCGACCTCAAGAAGCTTTCCAGCGTAGCCCCGAGGCATTCAGATCAACTCCTCGGCTTTCTCGCCGTAGATGTTCGTGGCAACATCCTCCGTAAGCTCCTCGGGGGTCTGAGCGAAGAGCTTCCGACTCATGTTTCCCCTTCGTCCTCTGACGACCCCAAGGGCATTGAATTTCGCCTCCTGGCACACCTTGGTACATTCCGGATCTCCACCACAGAGATCACAGATTACTACCTTATTGTCACCGGGATGGAGAAATGGTATCTTTCCTGGGCATGCGTCTATGCATATTGCACAGCTGGTACACTTCTCTCGATCGACCAAGACTGCACCAGTCTCATCGCTTGCGGATAGAGCATTAAACGGACAAGATGATACACATGGATAGTCGTGACATTGTGCGCAGAGATGTGGAATCTCAACCCCTGGAACCAGCATAAAGACCCTTACCCTTGAGGCTTCAGGCCAGATCTTGCCCTCGTGACGCCATGAACAGGCAACCTCGCACCTTCTACATCCGCTGCACCTAAGATAGTCCCTTATGATCCAGTTGATTTCTTCTTTACTCATGTCGCATCGGACACAGATTATGATTTGATGTTGATTTAAGACTATCGATCAATAGGCAATGTCTAGAAGATATGCCAAGTAAGCTTTCACAGGAATAACCGTCTTTTCCCGAACCTTAATTAGATTCGTACTTGGATAGAGGATCTAAGGAAGCTTAAACCATAACGAGATGCTGCAAATGGAGTTCATCACCAGACCGCTAGTTATGGGTACCCATGGCGTTGTCTCATCAGGCCATTACCTAGCAAGCCTCATTGGCCTGAGGATCCTTGAGAAGGGCGGGAATGCAATAGATGCCGGAGTTGCTAGTGGCCTCGCATTAGCAGTCCTCGAACCGCATAACTATACGATAGGAGGAGAAACCCCGATCTTAATATACTCAGCCGATGAGCAAACGGTATACGCCATCAATGGGCAAGGCACGGCAGCCAAAGCAGCCTCGATAGAATGGTACAAGAACCGAGGCATAAACATCATTCCAGGAGACGGTTTCCTACCAGCCACGGTGCCAGCCAGTTTCGACGCTTGGATAACTGCGTTGGCAGTATTCGGAGCCCTGAGCTTGGCAGATGTACTTACGCCCGCAATAGAGCTTGCTGAAGAAGGTTTCCCTGTCTATCACTATCTGCATTCGGTACTGCGGTCTAGTTCCGATCGGTTCCGTAGGGAATGGCCTACAACAGCGGAGGTCTTTATGCCGAATGGTGAACTCCCGGAAATCGGGCAGATCCTTATTCAGTCAGACTTGGCGAAGACCTTCAAGCGTCTCCTCGAAGCTGAGAAGAAAAATCTGCATTTAGGTAGGAAGAGCGCGTTACAGGCCGCGCGAGATTGCTACTATAAAGGTGAAATAGCCGAAAAAATCGTCACGTTCATTCGTGGGAACGAAGTTCTCGATTCAAGCGGTATGCGCAACAAGGGAATACTCGACCTGGAAGATTTCGCGTCATATAGGACGAAAATTGAGGAGCCTGTTGCTGCGGATTATCGCGGTCTTAGAATCTATAAGTGTGGACCATGGACCCAGGGACCGGTCTTCCTGCAGCAACTGAACATTCTAGAAGGGTTTGATCTGGCTTCCTTAGGTCACAATTCTCCTCATTATATACATATTGTAGTTGAAGCTGCTAAACTGGCTTATGCAGACAGAGAGCAGCATTACGGTGACCCGGATTTCGTCCATGTTCCACTTGAAAGGCTTCTATCGAAGGAATATGCCGAAGAAAGGAGGAAGCTGATAGATCCAGAGAAAGCTTCCTTAGAACTGAGGCCAAGCAACCGCGATACGATTCAAAAAATCGTGGAAGACACAGACAAAACTTTCAATTCCGACACAACGCATCTGGACGTGATCGATGGATACGGAAACATGATTTCGGCCACGCCAAGCGGCGGATGGATACAGTCTTCACCGGTCATTGGGGGCCTAGGTTTCCCATTAGGCACTCGGGGACAAATGTTCCACCTTGATCCGAGCCATCCTGAGGCTCTCGCACCGTGCAAGAGACCCAGCACTACTCTGACGCCTTCACTCGTGACGAAGGATGAGAGACCTTTCATGGTATTTGGCACCCCCGGCGGGGATATGCAAGACCAGTGGACCCTCCAGTTTTTCCTCAACTTTGTTGAATTCAACATGAATCTGCAGCAAGCTATAGATGCTCCGACATTTCATACTTTGCATTTCCCGAGTTCATTCTATCCCCATGGCGCTCATCCGGGATTGGTGGCTGTTGAGGAGAGGATACCTGAGGAAACCCGCAAAGCTCTAGTCAGCCGTGGACACAAGATTCAGGTTGACCGGGCATGGTCACATGGACGGGTCACAGCGGTAATGGTGGACGAGGAGAAAGGTGTTATCGTAGGCGCGGCATCTCCTCGTGCAGGAATAGCCTACGCTGTCGGATGGTAGGAAGACATGCAAAAGATCAATCCTCAAGGTTGCAGCGAGAAGATCGACGCGATAGGTTGCTGGCTGACTTGTGGAAAAGCAGGAGAATAAGATCTGTCTCTTGCTTCGAAGGTTCCCATTGCCGGTTAAAGATCTGCAACCTTTATTAAGAGGCTGTGATCGTGTATACGTGAAAAATTGTCGAAGGAAGCAAATCTAAGATGACAGAGCTAGAAAGCAAGGTGCAAGAGCAGGTTGAGAGGCTGATCGATCCAGAAACTGGCTTAACCTTCGGCCAGATGAAGCTTATCACAGGTCTAAAGGAAATTGAGGCTGGCGTGATAAAGATAGATTTTGTTCCTTCGAGTCCCTTCTGCCCGATTGCCTTCAGACTCGCTATGGACGTGAGAAGGACGGCTGAAAAAATCAATGGTGTAAGGAAGACCATAGTAAACTGCCATGGACACATGATGGAGAAAGCCATAAACAAAATGGTCAATGAAGAGGCAACTTCGTAATGAGGGTAAAGGTACGTTTCTTCACAAGGTTGAGAGAGATAACGGATAAGAGGGAGGAAGAAGCAGAGGTAGAAGATGATATCACTCTGCAAGATCTTCTGAAATTGCTGGAGGAGAAATATGGGTCAGAATTCACGGCTTACATAAGGAACAAATGGGGAGAATTGAGAGGAGACCTACAATACTTGATAGACGGTAGAAGCGTCGTATCGCTACAGGGACTTAACACCAGGCTCAAGGAAGGTGACAGCATCGCGATAGTTCCGCCTGTGGGTGGGGGATAAGGTTCAATCTAGTATCCTGGCCCTAAGGTAGGTTGAAAACGCATCGGTAACTTGTACATAGACGAACTTACCCAAGAGATCTCCTTGTCCGTAGGCTACAATCGGTTTGTATGCAAAGTTTCTCCCGATCCACGCATCCCCTTTTCCTTTCTCATCGATCAATATTCTTCCTTCCCAGTTGATCCAAGCCATGTTCCTTTTACGGGAGATCTCTCGTGCAATATTGCCTAGGTTTCGGCTTCTGTTCTTTATCTCGTCAGCTGGTAGTGGAGTCATATTTGCAGCAGGTGTGTTTGGTCTGGGGAAGAATTTTGAAATGTTCACTATGTCAGGCTGGGTCTCTTCGAGTAGTTCGATTGTTCTTTGAAAGGCGTCTCTGCTCTCTCCTGGAAAGCCGCAGATGACGTCTGTCGAGAGAGTTAGTCTAGGAATCTCACTTCTAAATGCGGCGACGATGCGGTTGAAATCCTCCACGGAGTACAAGCGGTTCATCCTTTCTAGTACTTCGTTATCGCCACTTTGGACTGGTAGATGGAGGAACTTGAAGATTTTCTCGTCCTCAAAGGTGCTTACTAGGTCTTCCATTATTCTCAAAACATTGTTAGGGTTCATCATTCCTACTCTTATTTTGAAATCTCCTTCAACCTGGCAACATTCCTTTAGGAGTTCTGCAAGGTTAGTTCCGGTATCCATTCCGTAGGCGGCAGTATCTTGCGAGGTAATCCACACCTCTCTAACACCTTCTCGAACAGCCTTCCGCATCTTCTCGTGCACTAGCTGTTTCGGATAAGAGAACAATACGCCCCTTGCAAACCTTACGCAGCAAAAGGAACAGGAGCCGGTGCAACCCTCAGAGATCTGGATAATCTCCAAGAAATTGTTCGGTCCATATTTGGGCGCAAACAACTTAATCTTGGGCCTTTGAGAGAAGAAGAGCCGATTTCTCTCACCGTTTTCAGCGGCTCTCACAGCATCGATAATCTTGTCTAAGCTGTGGGGGTCAAGAGCTGCACTGAACGAGGGAGCGCTTTTCCGGACGACATCCAAATTGATCTTTGGCAGACAACCGGCAACTATTTGGGGCTTCTTGAATCCGCTGAGGTTTCGTAACCGCTCTCGCATCCTGTCCTCGGTGGGCTTCTTCACGCCACATGTGTTGATCAAAATCATATCAGCGGACTTTGGATCAGCGGATATCTTGTATCCAGCACCGATCAGAGAAGCAATCATGACCTCGAAGTCGAATCTGTTCGACGCACAACCATGATTCTCGACATAGATACATCCTGACAGATGTGGGCGGTTCGAAAAGGTTCCTCCAGTTTGGTCTTCACGCACTTTGTCCCCAAGCCTCATCGAATGAGTTTTGGACACCGTCTATCGTCTGATGAGAGATCTATCTAATAAAGGTCGCTCTCTCCGCATGTACGGATTTTGAGCAAAAAAGAGAAACGCCTCATGCTTGGCACGCACCTGTTTAACATGTTAGTGAAAGCGTATATTAGGGACCCGGGGAAAGGTTTATAAAAAGGAGGAACGAATATATTTGAATCATATTTAATTCATAATATGCAGCGATTTATCTCCAAGATGTCAAGGACGTCTTGCGAGGTGACATCTGGTGAAACTTATAACGCTGTATCTTCCCGAACCATACCTCGAAGCGTTGGATAGGCTGGTGGACGAGAGATATTACCCACATCGCGCCGAGGCCATCCGCGTCGCTGTACGTGACTTGATTAACATGGAGTTACGAGGAAGGAGAGCAAATGGCAAGCCTAGCAGATAAAGCATTAGAGTACGCACTGACCGAGGCTGTCCATGGAGGCATCAAGGATCCCGCATCCTGCCACATTATGGTGCTGGGGGTTGGCGGGGCAGGAAACAACACTGTCAATCGCCTAATGGAATCTGGCGTGTTAGGGGCTGAATGCATAGCCATCAATACTGACATGCAACATCTGAACGTCGTTCATGCCGATCACAAATTGATGATCGGAGAGAAAACTACGCACGGTCTAGGTTCCGGTGGTGACCCAAAGATAGGCAGAGCGGCGATAGAAGAATCAAGAGAGAAGGCTAAGAATCTTCTATCCGGAGCTGACATAACTTTCATTACAGCCGGCCTAGGCGGCGGAACCGGAACAGGAGCGGCACCCATTGTAGCTGAGATTGCGAGAGAGAACGGCAGCATTGTGGTGGGGGTTGTGACGATGCCCTTCAAGATGGAAAGAGGGAGAATCGAGATTGCGAAGCTAGGCCTAACCGAGATGCGAAGAGCATGTGACACGGTCATCGTTGTAGATAACAACAAGTTGATGAGACTGGTTCCCCAGCTCCCTCTGAATGACGCATTCAAGATTGGCGACCAAGTCTTGGCTAACATGGTCAAAGGAATAACCGAGACCATAGCTGTGCCCAGCTTGATCAACGTAGATTTCGCAGATTTCAAGACGATCATCAAAAAAGGTGGCGTGGCAGTCGCCGGCATAGGCGAGTCTTGCGCACCAAATAGAGCCGAGGAGGCTGTAAAGAATGCCCTCAGTATGCCTCTGCTTGACATCGACTATGCGGGAGCAACAGGAGCGTTGATTCACGTATCAGGAGACGAGTATATGAGCATAGACGAAGCAAACCGCGTCGGCGAGATAATCACCGAGATGATGAGCGATGACGCGCTCGTAATATGGGGTGCTAGGATAAATCCAAAACTGTCTGGCGTCCTCAGAGTAACGCTTGTCTTGACCGGTGTTCATTCACCGCACATATTAAGTGGCTACGGCTCGGCCGCCCCACAGCTATACAACATGGATGGCCGTGCAGGACCTGAAAAAACTCTAAACATTGACTTGGGTCTTTATCAGCTCGAGAGCTTCTAGAAGGGTTTTTTCCCAACCTTTTTTCTTTCGGAGATATTCCTCAATCTCAATCTTATAGGCGTTGCGTATCCGTAGGGCGTTGTTGAACCGCTCTTTATAGCTCCAACAATGCTGCAAAGATCAGGCTCTGCATCGACAATTGTGTACGCCAAACCTATTGTTTCGGGGATATGTGAGTCGCTTCCAGCCGTTTGAGGAAGCTGCAAGAGGGAAGCCAGTCTTCTGTTTTGCCATGTCGACAGAAAAAACGGGAATGTTGAAGAGTTGATCACCTCGAGGGCGTCTATTCTTGTGACGCCCCTGAGGATTCCTGAACCCAGACTTTTCCTAAAGACTGCTCCGGGATGCGTAGCAACCGCTACCCCTTCAGCCTCGTGAATTCTTTCAACGGTCTCGAGAACGCCGAGTCCCTTGGGGATGGAGGTTGTAACGTTCAGACCTAATATGTGACCATTAGTTGTTGTTACTTCTACTCCTGGTATCAGTATTAGCCCTTCGGCTTCGCTATTTTCTTCTGGCGAATAAGTTGTGTCATGATCTGTTATTGCGACTCCATCTAGACCTCGTCTCTTGGAGTAGAGAACCAGATCCTTAATGGTTGTTGTTGCATCTTTTGAGTGAGATGTGTGGACATGTAGATCTATTCTTAGACGCACGCCTCAGTCCACTTTCAGCTTATCTTGCTCCCTGTTTCGACATGTTTATCAGGCTGAATGAGTGCCAGCCTGTTGCCCTTGTCAAGAGTAGCTAATATCATTACTTCGGATTGGATGCCAAAGATCTTCCTCGGAGCCAGGTTGGCTATCACCGCGATCTGTCTTCCTTCAAGTTCATCCGGCCTATAGTATTCGGCTATCCCAGCTATCGCACGTCTGATCGCGTTAGCACTAATATCGATTGAAAGCTGGAGGAGTTTCTTTGAACCAGGAATAGGTTCGGCCTTTACAATCATGCCGACTCTCAGATCCAACTTGGAAAATTCATCCAAAGGAACAGTTTCAGGTTCAGATCTCAGCTTCTCCAACATTTCTTCTATCTCTTCCTCCGAGGCTTCAATCTTGTGGAAAAGAGGTTTTGCCTCTTTAATCTTATGGTTTGGAGGGATAGGATCGTAGGCATCCTCCCATAGGAAATTGACAGGCAAGTCTAGAAGGCTTCGCAGATCTCTAGCAGCGAATGGTATGAAGGGCTCCATGACGACTGAGAGGGCTTTAACGATCTGGACTGCTACATAGAGTGTGCTGGCCGCTGATTCGGGGTCGGTTTTGATAGTTTTCCAAGGTTCCTTATCATTGAGGTACTTGTTTCCTAGGCGGCCTAGGCCTATGCCACCGCGCAAGGCACTTTGCAGGCGCAATTCCTCTAGGTTTCTGGCAATCCTTTCAACTCTGTTTCTTGCCGTTCGTATGATACGTTTATCATCTGCGGTCAATTTTCCCGAGTCTGGTATGACACCGTTGAAGTATCTGTTGATGAACGTTAGGGTTCGATGTATGAAGTTCCCAAGAACATCATTTAGGTCTGAATTGACCTTTTCGAGGAAAATCTTCCATGTGAAATTGGTGTCTCTTGTTTCAGGCCGGATAGATAAGATAGTATAACGCCAATAGTCCACTGGGAATAGCCTTAAAGGCTCATCCAACCATATGCCAACCCGCCGGCTCTTCGACATCTTAAGACCTTTGAATGTTAGGAACTCGTTGGTGCAGACATTCGTGGGGAGGCTATAGCCTTCATTGGTTGCGAGAAGAAACGCTGGAAGAAACAGTGTATGGAAGGGTATATTGTCTTTCCCTATAAAGTAGAGTGTTATTGCATCTTTTTCAAACCAGTAATCTTTCCATCTTTCTGTTTGGCCCTTGCTCTTGAAGAATTCCAATGTTGCTGATGCATATCCTAGAACGTTTTCACACCACCCGTATATTGTCTTGTCGTCTGCCCCTTTGAATGGTGCTCGTATCCCCCACTTTGTGTCTCGTGTTACAGGTTTGGGCCTCAGTCCTTCTTTTAGAAGATTTAGACTGAAGTTTCTTGCGTTGTCCGGCAACTTCTCATTTTCCTCTATGTAGGCGAGGAGCTGATCTGTGAACGCGGCCAGATCGAAATACCAGTGTTTCACCGTTCGTATTTCAGGCTCGGTTCCACAGATCGTACATCGAGGTTTGACAAGTGCAGTAGGTTCAAGCAGTCTTCCGCAACCGTCACACTGGTCACCACGTGCCTCTTCGTATCCACAATGCGGACACTTGCCCTCAACGAATCTGTCTGGCAGAAAGCGCTCACATTTCTTGCAGTAGGGGAGTTCTACCTCTCGCGTGAAGACGTAACCATTTTTTTCGATCTTGTTCCAGGTTTCCTTCACGAAGTCTATATGGTTCTGATTCTCGGTACGGGAGTAGTTATCGAAAGAGATTCCATACTTCTCGAAAAGGTCGGAAACTATCTTATGGTTTCGGTCAGTGAGCTCTTTCGGATGGATTCCTTTCCTTATCGCCTCAACCTCTATTGGCGTCCCGTGCTCATCTGAGCCGCTTACGAAAACAACATCGTCTCCTTTGAGTCGATGGTAGCGAGCTATAGCGTCGGCTGAGAGCGGAGGTAACAGGGTACCCAAGTGCGGGATGTGATTAATGTATGGCCATGCGCAGGTGACAAGCACTTTGGCGAGTTTGACACACCTCCAACAACCGCATATAGAATTGGAACTCAGGTACTTAAATGCACCGGGTTCCTCTACTCTTCAAAACCTTATGAATAGACCAAATGACCTCTCTCGACGAGACGAGCAACCAATGCGTATATCACAACTCAACTTGGCTGATAAGCACTCTTATTGTCATCGCACTTCATCTACATTCTGAGATCGGTGATTTGTATCCCGCGCAGGTATTAAACAATGTATAAGCTTTGTTTTGCTTCTGCCGCTGGAGCTAAACAATCGATAGAGGTTGTTCTCAGAGCCGATTCTCCGGACTCTCCACTAAGAGAATTCTTGAAAGATACGACCTCCACTTTCTTTCCTTTGTTCACAATCATTCTAGTTCGGAAAAAGACAAGATCTTGGCAAGAACATGGGACAATCATTCTATGCATTCCGCAAAGTGGTCTTTTCGCCTACCTTCACTATCGTTTCAACGGCTGTATCCAAGCCGTTCATATTTGAAACGACCTTGCATACATCTTCCATCCTCTGACCGTATTTTTCACCTTTCAACATATTGCTTACCGTTTTGATCAGAATATCCCTGTTCAAGATATCTTGTTGAAGCACTTCAGCTACCCCCAGCTCCGCAACCCTATTGGCGTTGTTCAACTGCTCTGTATGGCTTGGCGTAGGAACGAGGATCAATGGCTTGCCATAGGACATGGCCTGCGTTATTGTTCCGTGACCAGCTCTGGATATGACAAGGTCACATGCTTTCAAATACTCGAAGCGATTTGAAATCCATCCATAGATGCTCATTTTTCCGTACCTTACAGGCTCTATGGAAGCGTTTGGGTACCCAAGCGACATAACGACCTGGTAGTCTCCGGGAAACTCCTTGAAGATTTGCCTAAGAACCCCAGTAAAGTAGGCACGTTCTTTTATAGGACCGCTTAACGGGACAAAGATGAGAGGCAACTCTTCATCCAAGCCAAGTTTCCTTCTGAGATCCTCTTTCTCGGGTAGACTTGCTGGATGAACGGGCAATATGGGTCCAATCAGCTGAACTCGCCTCTGGTACGATTGTGGGATCCCAAGATTCCCTAGGGATAGGGTATATGGAGGAGGAAAATCCGGTATCATCAGGTGCGCTGCTCCACTGGTCCACAACTTGCCAATCATCGCCAGAGCACCAGTATCGACAAGCTTGGCCAACCTGAGGAATTTCTTTCTTCGCGGTATTATGATCTGGAATTGATTCAGTATGCAGACATCTGGTATCTTCAGAATCTTAGCAGCGATCAAAGGTGAGACCCTAGAGTCTGAGATGACTACGTCAGGGTCGAATGCCCTCATAAACTGGATCTCGGCTTCAA
>Ga0315314_1003177_pt1 | contig 13063 bp, 10 predicted proteins | sample TDP9_MG_FD_203631 | JGI IMG/M metagenome (GOLD analysis project Ga0315314, IMG submission 203631) | Freshwater sediment microbial communities from Lake Towuti, South Sulawesi, Indonesia - TDP9 | ecosystem: Environmental > Aquatic > Freshwater > Lake > Sediment | place: Indonesia: South Sulawesi...
ATATCAATGGCTATTTTCATTCCATCTCTCATGGTCAGATACTGGGAGCTTCTTACCCAGGAATCGTAAAGTTCATCGGAATAACCTTTGTATTCGCCAAACTTGGAGACACGTCCTGCTTCCTGAGCGTGCAGGCTGAGGACAACTAAAAAGAGTATAAAGAGAGGAACGAGAAAGAACTTAGATTTTGATGACATGAAAATCCTCCTTTCAAATATCAACTCAATTTATTTAATACGTTCTTATAGAATCTTGGTTTTTGAAATTTTTATCGATTAAATAATCTACAGGATAACTGAATCAATGTCCAGGGGTTACCCACGATTTCCGATAGAACTCTCGAATCCTTCCAATGTCATTCATACCTGCGAAGTGAAAGGCTACAAGTTTACGCATTCTTGCTTAATGATACGAATTTAGATAGAAATCGCAGGGACATTGCAGAGTCAGGATTCCAAATTTTATTAATGATGAATCAAATATAGTTGGAATTCTGGCGAATTTTGAATCACGACCGAAAAGATGTTAACGGCGTCTTGAGATCGCGAGGATGTGTCTTTAAGGTCGTTTGGGGCTCCTAAAAAGCTTACCTTGTCGTGGACGTTGAAGCAGGAGAGTTATTTCGGCCTGGCGTCAGATTCGGGATCCGAGGCGGGAAGGCGCATCTTTTTTAACAAGGCCTTATATCGCACTTCGGGTTTCAGGTTTTTCAGAAAGGGATCAGCCTTGACCAGGAACATCCCGCCGTCATGCTGAGCATAGGCCTGCTCCAGCCATTGGAAAGCTCGGTCAGCTTCCCCTCGGAAGGCATACACTTGAGCGACATTATAGGCGCCGCCAGCTTGATACTTTTCGATAAACTCATTTAAAGCGGCATCTGATTCCGTCTTTCTTCCCATGAAATGATAGACCATCGCCAGCCCCGGGAGTCGCCAGTAAGGATCTGTAATTTGGTCCAGTTCGGCCACCGCCTGCTGTGGACTTGACTGGGCGATGTAGATTAATCCGAGCAAGCCGTGGATGGCCTTATTTCCCGGGTTGAGATCCAGAATCTTCCCATAGGTGGCAATGGCCTCCTCGATCCGGCCGCCATACCAGTAAGATAGGCCTAGGGTAGCAAAGGCCTGGACACTGATCGGGTCAAGCTCCACAGCCCGGCGAGCCAAAGCCAAAGCGAGCTCGAAGCGGCCCAAGGCGACGGCCAGCTGCGCCGCTTCCAGCTGCCCTCTTCTCGGCTCAAGAGACATGGCCCTCTGGTACGAGGCTTCCGCTCCGGCCCAATCCCAATCGTAGCTCATCTTGATCCAACCGAAGACGCGGTGGGCATAAGCGAGGTTCTTATCAAGTGCCAGTGCCTTTTTCACCACTGCCTTCGCCTGGTCATAGCCATTCTTCGGGACGACATATCCGAGACCGGCTTGAAAGGCATAAGTCGCGGCCAGCCCCACCCAGGCCCGGGCAAACCTGGGATCAAACTTGATGGCTTGTTCGAAATAGCCGATAGCCTTTTCCAGGCTCTCTCTGGTTTGTTGCCTGTAGAAATACTGCCCCATCAGGAAGGCGTTATAGGCTTGGCTGTTTCTTGTCTCCGAAACAGTCTCTTTTTCTCGCAAAAGCGTTACCTTAAGCGTCCCTGCGACCGAACGCGCGATCTCGTCCTGCACGGCAAAAATATCATCTAGATTCCGGTCGTAGGTCTCCGACCAGAGGTGATAGCCATCTGCAACATTGATCAACTGGGCCGATATCCGGATACGGGAGCCGCTTTTCCTAACGCTTCCCTCGAGGACACTATTGACTCGAAGCTTTTGTCCCACCTCATGAATATCCACGTTCTTTCCCTTGAAGACAAAAGCGGATGTTCGGGCGGGAACCTTCAACTCCGGGATCTGGCTGAGCTTGGTGATTAACTCTTCCGTCAGGCCATCGCAGAAATATTCCTGTTCCTGGTCAGCACTCATATTGACAAAAGGGAGAATTGCCAGGGAATCTTTCCAGGCTGGTTCTTTGAATATGGCGCTGTCGAGGTCAGCTCTATCTTCACTTAGATGGAGAAGAAAATTCACGTCCAGGAGAACCCCGACGAAGATGAAAATCGGAAGCAGCACGTATTCCCACTTGACCTTTCTTTTTTCGCCGCGGAACCATCGCCAAGTTAGGATGCAGAGAAATCCGCACAGAATGCTCACTACGGCAATGTCCTTCAGTCTCTCGGGAAGGTGATAGTGCTCGACGAGAACTAAGTGCACGATTTCATAGATCACCCATCCGCTGCCGATGAAGGCCGCCGACGCTCTGATGATCCCCCGTCTTCTCAGTTTGCCCAGGAGCGAGTGGAGCGGATATCTCTTGGTCCGAGAAGCGGGACGTTTGGCTGTTATCATTGCCTTAGTAGCGGCGAATCCTGGCTCTTGTTAAACATTCCCTGGAAGCTAACGAGGCCTTCCAGCTTTTGAAGCCTGAGGATTATTTTTTGCGGCCGGCAGGCTCTATCGGTATTTCTTTTTATGAGCTTTATGGTCTACCTCTTCCCTTTCTTCTGAGCGAAAGCAGCCGGAATATGGACCAAATGGCACTTGTGACAGCTCTCCATCCCGATGCCCATGACGATTTTGCCGGCTCTTTCAGGAGAAGATCCAGCCACTGCTTTCCCTAATTCTTCCATCATGACCCGGACGCTATCGTCCACATAATATTTTCGCTCATCTTGAGCGTGGCATTCCTGGCATGTGCCGGCCATCGTTTCAAACCTGGCCTTGAATCCTTGAAACTGTTTTTGGGCATTCTCGGCTTGGCCCTGCTCTATGTTAGCACCTATGCCGGTGAAATTGATGTCGAGGAAGATCATCAACTCATGCAGGTTAACTTCTTCTCCTGTCAGGGGATCCTTGGCCCGTATCTTCGAGAAGTCTGGCCAGCCGTACCGATACTGGACCCGAGCCATGTTTTCAACGTGGCAGGCCGTGCAGACTCCGCCCACCTTCTCGACGGCGGCCAAGACCTTATTCTGGTCTCCTGCCTTTAGAGAAAATCCGAGCTCTTCGACAGGAGCGGACGGATACAAACTCTTCCACTCTGGGACAAGGCCGGACAATTCGCCGTACTGAGCCTTGAACTTTTGAAAGTTGGCCAGGGCGTTCGGCAGGTCATTCTCGGACAGGTCGCTCAAGATTCCGCCGAAAGATTCGGTCAGGCCGATCATCTTGATAAGAAAGATCGGCTCCTTGGCCCTGGGAGGATACAAATCATCGAGGGCGGCTGGAAGAGAATCGCCTTGTTTTAGCTCCAGTCGGCTTTCAGCAGGCTGCTCGTTCTGCTGAGGCAGAAAAGAGAAATGGAGAGTGGTCATTATGAGGAGAGCAAAGAAAGTCATGCCAAGTATATAAGGTTTTTTCATCACTAGCCTCCATACAGGACTCAATCTTTCATAGTGATACTTATGAAATATCATTTTGTCAAGTCATGGGTTTTTCCTTGAGAACCGCTGAAGGATGGGGACGAAAATTTGGTTTTCTTGGGTATGAACGTCGAACTAAAGGGGATGATGCGCATCTTCGGCTGGCATTTGGGTAAGATATTAAGGAAAAAAATCACTGGATTTAGCTAGAGGTATTTTTTCAGGTAGCGGCCGGTTATGGATTTTCTGAAATTGATGATTTCCTCGGGAGGGCCCTTGGCCACAATTTCTCCGCCCCTTTCTCCGCCTTCTGGCCCGAGGTCAATGATGTAATCAGCACATTTGATTACGTCCAGGTTATGCTCGATGACGATAACTGTATGGCCTTCATCGACAAGCTTCTGGAACGAGTTGAGAAGGACGGAGATATCATCCAGGTGGAGTCCAACTGTCGGCTCATCAAAGAGATAAAGGATTTTTTTCTCCCTTTCATGGATGAGATGATAGGCGAGCTTTATCCTCTGGAGCTCGCCTCCGGAGAGAGTCGTTGTCGGCTGGCCCAATCGCAGATATCCAAGGCCAACTTCAAGAAGAGGGGCCAATTTCTTTGTGATCTCTGGACTGTCGGCAAAGAATTCACAGGCCTCAGCCATACTCATATCCAGAACCTGGTCGATATTCTTTCCTCTGTATTTAATCTCGAGAATCTCGGTTTTGAACCTTTTCCCCTTGCAGGCCTCGCAGGTCAGGACAACATCTGAGAGGAATTGCATCTCCACAATCTGCTGGCCCGCGCCTTTGCAATCCTCGCACCTTCCTCCGGATGTATTAAAAGAGAAATAGCCAGGCCTGTATCCCAGAGCCTTTGCCTCTCTTGTCCTGCTGAAGACATCTCTTATGCCGTCCATGGCTTTGGTGTAGGTGGCTGGGATCGAACGGGGTGAGGTGCTGAGCGGAGACTGGTCGACCATGATGATTTTGTCTATCTTGTCTTTTCCGCTAATTTCCCTGAATCCATTTTTGACCTCACCGGTCCAGCCCTGATAAAGGACGTCATTGAGAAGCGTGCTTTTTCCAGAGCCTGAAACTCCAGTAAGACAGCTAAAAACTCCAAGGGGAATCCTGATTTCGAGATGCTTGAGGTTGTGCTTATGAGCATCTTCGATGTTTATGGAATTTTTTGAAATCCTCCTTTTCTTCGGAACCTCGATCTTTTTTTCGCCTCTCATATACTGAGCGGTGAGGGACTTACTTGAGCCGAGGAATTTTTCCATCGGGCCAGCAAAGAGAACCTCGCCTCCAGCCTCGCCTGCCCTGGGACCCAGGTCGATCAGATATTCAGCGGACTTTACGATCTCCGGGTCATGCTCGACAACAATCACTGTATTTCCGATGTCTTTTAAAGATTTGAGAATTTCGATCAGGCGATGGTTGTCCCTGGCATGGAGGCCGATACTCGGCTCATCCAGGACAAAAAGGGTCCCGACCAGGGAAGAACTCAAGGCGGCAGCTAAATTAATCCTCTGGGCTTCACCGCCGCTCAGAGTGAAAGTCATCCTATCAAGGGTGATGTAGTCAAGCCCGACTTCAAGCAGAAATTCAAGCCTGTTCAGGATTTCTGCGACCAGCTTCTCAGCTACTTTTTTTTGGAAAGAAGAGAGTTTGAGCTTTCTGAAAAAATCGTCCGCTTCCTTGACAGTGTATTGAACGAGCTGGCCGATAGAGAGGCCCTCGATCTTGACGCTCAAGGCCTGGGGATTGAGGCGCATTTTCTGGCAGTCCGGGCAGGCCACAAATTTCCGGTAGCGGCTGAGAAAGACTCTGACCTGAACTTTGTATTTTTTTGTCTGAAGCCATTCGAAAAAGCCTTTAATCCCGTAGTAGCCATCGCCTCCGTCAAGGACAAACCTCTGCCATTCCTTCTTTAAATCTTTAAAGGGGGTCTTGGTCGGAATTCCCTTTTTTCTTGCCTCATGAAGAAGCTCCCTCATCATTCCCCGCGAGACTGGCTTTGTCCAGGGTTCGACAGCTCCCTCCTCCAGAGATTTGTTCTTGTCAGGAACAATCTTGTCTTCATCCAGGACAGCCAGGTCGCCAAAGCCATGGCAGGTCGGGCAGGCGCCCTGAGGGCTGTTAAAAGAGAAAAGATTGGGAAAGGGCTCCTCATAGACGATCTGGCATCTCTTGCATTCCAATTTGTCCGAAAAAATAAACTCCCCCTGCTCCTGAGCCTGAACTTTGACTTTGCCTCCTCCCTTCTTCAAGGCCATCTCCAGAGAGTCGACTAATCTCTCCCTCTCCTGGCGATCGAGAGTCAATCTGTCGACAAGGACATCCAGAGCTTTGCTCTTCTTCAGATTGACATCATCCAGGTTAAGGATTTCATTGTTGCGGATGATCCTGAAAAAGCCCAGTTTTTTGAGCGGGCCTATCCCTTTTTCCAGGGGCCAGGAGAAGGAGATCAGAACTCTTGTCTGGGGAGAAAGCTTGTAGAGAGCCTCGACAATGGAATCAATCGTATCGCGCTCGACTGGCTGGCCGCATTTTAGGCAGTGAATTGTCCCGATCCGGGCGTAGAGGACTCTCAGAAAATCATAGATCTCAGTCACAGTGGCCACGGTTGAGCGGGGATTCTTGGTCACAGCCTTTTGCTGGATAGCAATGGCTGGAGGGATTCCTTCGATGAGGTCAGCATCTGGTTTATCCATCCTTTCCAGGAACTGGCGGGCATAGGCGGAAAGGGATTCGATGTAGCGTCGCTGACCTTCAGCATAGAGGGTGTCAAATGCCAGAGAGGACTTTCCTGAGCCGCTCACTCCAGTGACGATGATCAGTTTATGGAGGGGGATGTCGAGGTTGATATTTTTCAGGTTGTGGACCCTGACTCCCCTGAGAATAACAATCTCTTTAACTTTTTCTTCTCTGTGGATGTCAAGTTCGCTCATTTTTACCCATAAGCATCTCTTTTTGTTTGATTTAATCGGGTGCAGGAGGCTGCCTGGAAGCCCCCGTAGCGGAGGGGGGACCTGTTGGGTCCTCTGACGGGGGGAACCGACGGGACTGGTTCCCCGGGGTGCGGGGGCCAAGGGCAGCTTCCTGCACCCATCCTAAAGATCACATATTTAGAGATGCTATCTTTTAACCATTTATTATATCTTTTTTTCTTGTTTTGTTATAATGGTCAACTCTCGAAAAAGGAGGTCTGGATGCAAAAAGGGACAAGACTGGCTTTGATTCTGGGGGCTTTGCCTTTTCTGACTCTTGTCTTTGCCCTTCCTTTTGTCAACCGCATCGAGCCTATGGTTTTGGGCTTGCCTTTTATTCTTTTCTGGATCCTGTCCTGGGTCATCTTGACCCCACTCATTCTCTTTGCCGCTTATCTTATTGAAAAAAAATTCAATCCTCCTGAAGAAGGAGAGGAAAAATGAATGCCGCTCTTGTCATCATCTTCGGCACGATTCTCTTTTCCTCCCTGCTTGGCATCTATGCTGGCCGCAAAGTGAAGATGAACCTTGAGAACTGGACTGTTGGAGGCCGCCGCTTCGGGATTATCATCATCTGGCTGCTCATGGCAGGAGAAATCTACACGACCTTTACTTTCCTTGGCGCGAGTGGCTGGGCTTATTCCAAAGGAGCGCCCTCTTTTTATATCCTGATCTATGGAACTCTGGCCTATACAGTTTCCTTTTTTCTTCTCCCTGAAATATGGAAGATTGGCAAACGCTATGGCCTTCATACCCAGCCTGATTTTTTCATAAAGATTTATCGAAGCCGCACTCTGGGAGTCCTGGTTGCACTCATCGGAGTCTGTTCCATCATCCCTTACCTTCAGCTCCAGCTTTCAGGCCTGGGCTTCATCGTTGAAGTGGCAAGCAATGGAGCTTTCAGCTCTCATTCGGCCATGGTCATTGCCTTTGTTCTGACCTGCGCTTTTGTCTATACCAGTGGTATTCGCGGCACAGCTTGGGTTGCCATTGTCAAGGACATCATGATGCTTGTGGCAGTTTCGGTTGTCGGCATCGGCGTTCCCTATCTCTATTTTGGCGGCTTCGGGAAAATGTTTCGGGCTCTTATTGCCTTGAAACCTCATCACCTTGTCCTTCCCGGTGCCACCGAACACATGAATGTTCTCTGGGTCATGTCAACTGTCCTTTTAACAGGGCTTGGCTTTTACATGTGGCCCCATGTTTTTAGCTCAGCTTTTTCTGCAAAAAGCGCAAAGACCATGAAGAGAAATGCTGTTATCATGCCCTTTTATCAGATACCGGTCCTTCTTGTCTTCATGGTCGGCTTCACAGCTTTGCTGGTCATTCCTGATTTAAAAAACGGCGACCTCGCTTTTCTTGCCTTGGTCAATAAGACTTATCCCTCCTGGTTCATGGGATTTGTCGGCGCTGCAGGTGCAGTTACGGCCATGGTTCCTTCTTCTGTCCTTGTCCTTTTTGCCTCCGCGTTGCTGGCGAAAAATGTCTATCAGGCTGGTTTCAATCCTTTGGCAAGTGAAGAGAGAGTCATGCGGCTTTCTCGATTTTTTGTTTTTATCATAACAACGCTTGCCCTTGTTTTTGCCATCTTTTTCCCTTCAGCCCTGGTCAACCTCCTCCTCATGGGTTACGATGGAGTCACCCAGTTTTTCCCTGGAGTTGTTCTGGGATTATTCTGGAGGCGAGTCACTCGCACTGCTGTTCTCTGGGGATTGGTCACAGGGATTGTGATTGTTGCTATTCTTGTCAGCGGTCGCCACGATCCTTTCTTGGGAATGAATGCTGGCTTTGTCGCCTTAGTTGTCAATGCTGTGGTGACTTTGGTCTTGAGCTTTATGACAAAGCCCTCCGCTCCTGCAGGCCAGCCCAATCCAGCAAAATAGAGGAGAACGAAATGATTGATCAGTTGAGAAGAGATGCTCAGAGCTTGAGAGGGGAATTGGTGGCCTGGCGCCGGGATTTTCACCGCCATCCTGAAATTGCCTTTGAAGAGCGCCGGACATCTTCTGTAATAGCCAAGTTTTTTGAGAACCTCGGCTTGCCTGCCAGGCCGGCTGGAGGAACAGGGCTTGTGGCTCGGCTTGAAGGAAAACCAGGCGGGAAGACTGTATGCCTCCGGGCTGATATGGATGCCCTCCCTCTCAAGGAAGAAGGAGACAAGGACTATATCTCCGAGAATCCCGATGCCTGTCACGCCTGTGGCCATGATGGCCATATGGCCATTCTGATGGGAGTGGCCAAGCTTCTTTCGGAGAGAAAAGAAGAGTTTCGAGGAAAAGTTGTCTTTCTCTTCCAGCCCGCCGAAGAAAGAATCCCGGGCGGGGCCAAAAGGATGATCGAGGAAGGAGCTCTTCAGGGTGTGGATGCTATCTTCGGGCTTCATCTCTGGCAACCTCTTCCGACAGGGAAAATTGGCATTGTCAAAGGAGCGATGATGGCTGCTCCTGATGAATTCTCGGTCACAGTCATTGGCAAAGGAGGCCATGGCTCCATGCCTCAGACCACGATCGACCCCATCCTTGTTGCTTCTCAGCTTGTCATCAACCTTCAGAGCATTGTCAGCAGAAATGTCGACCCCCTCAAATCCGCTGTTGTCTCTTTGGGGACGATTCAAGGAGGGACTATTTTCAACATCATTCCCTGCGAGGTTAAGTTGACTGGCACTGTCAGGACTTTTGATCCTGAGCTCAGGCAGTTTATGGAGAAAAGGGTTAGAGAAGTTGTCCAGGGAACATGCCAGACTTTTGGAGCTAAAGGCGAGATCAATTACATAAGAGGCTATCCTGCCTTGATTAACGACGCTTCCATGACTGAACTTGTTAAAGAAGTCGCTCGAAATTCTTTGGGAGAAAATTGCCTGAGAGAGATTGACCCGGTCATGGGTGGAGAAGACTTTGCCTATTATCTCCAATGCATTCCTGGCGCCTTTCTCTTCTTTGGAATGGGCGACGGCATGATCTATCCTCATCATCATCCTGGTTTTGACCTGGATGAGAAGTCATTGCCTCTGGCCACCCTTTTCATGAGCTCTCTTGCCCTTGATTATTTGAAGAGAAATGCTTAAAAACAGATGAATTTCTTTCTTATCTTGGCTATTGCTTTAGCCCTGGCCATGGATGCCTTTGCTGTCTCTCTGGGAATAAGTATTGCTTTCGCAGAGGTAACAAAAAAACAGACTTTCCGCCTGGCCTTCCATTTTGGCTTATTTCAGTTCTTGATGCCAATTGCTGGCTGGGCTGCAGGAGAGAGCATCCTCAAGTATATTCAGGGCTTTGATCACTGGGTTGCCTTGGTGCTTCTCTTCATTATTGGTGGCAGGATGATCTATGAATCCTTCAGGCTTGGAGAGCGGCCAAAAAAATTTGAGAAAGATCCGACAAAAGGAGCTTCTTTACTCATCCTCTCTCTAGCCACAAGCATTGATGCCCTTGCTGTCGGGCTGAGCTTGGCTGTGCTCGAGGTCAGCATTGTTTATCCTGCAGCAATTATAGGCCTTGTCGCTTTTCTTATGACTGGATTGGGAATGAAGATTGGGCCATTTCTTGGAAAGCTTTTTGGGAAAAGGGCTGAGCTTTTAGGGGGAATCATTCTCCTTCTTGTCGGATTCAAGATCCTCTTTGATCATCTCTAGAAGACACCTCTGAATGTCCTTTTCTTAATGTCGCTTGAGGATTGCACAGCAGACAGGTCCCTGACTTCCTTTCAAGCGTTGTCGACCCTTTAGGCGATCTCGCAGAATCTGATAAAAAGGATTGAGCCGCAATCTTTCGATAAATTTTCGAAAAGAAACATTGCCATAGCTTTTGACTTTAATAAGCAGATTGCCATCAGAGTCAAAAACCTGATATTTTTCCAGGTCATGAATACCCCGAATACTCAGGTATCCATAATTTTTCTGATAGAATTCCGCAAAATCGATAAATTCCAGGTCCAGGTTGTTTTCTGCTGCCAGATAGGCAAACGACTCTTCCCCAAACCACCAGAGATGGACTGGTGGCAAATCCGTCTCCCAAACCTTGCCCTTGAAGAGAGATTTGTTAGGAGTCGTGAGGACCAATTCTCCCTCATCCTTTAAGAGTCCCAGCGCAGTCGCCAATAGAGCTTTGACATCAGGAACATGCTCGATGAGCTGGTTCATTATCAAGGTGTCATATTTGCATCCGCAGCTCTTGGCATGTGTGTCAAGGTCAGCACATTGATAGAAATCGCCAAATCGGTTCCGGGCGGACTCGACTGCCTCCTGGTTGATATCAATTCCCGTAGCCACGAAACCATCCCTCCTCAGGGCATAGGTGAAGTAACCCATTCCGCACCCGATTTCTAAGATATGCATGTCTCTGCGACTAATTCGCTTTCTTCTTAGATAAGTTGCAACAGCCCAATAAGATTCCTCTTGGCGGCACAAGTAATCAAGCGGTGAACTCTCAGCAGGAATCTCGATAAAATAGCGGTAGTATCTGCTGTAACCAGGAATGACTGCGACGTTTTTATAAATGAGTCGGTAGATCCTTTCGTCGACTGCCATTGGCTGGATAAAAGAAGACTTGCAGAGAGGGCATTCATAAATATCATAAAAGAGCTCTTTTTGGTATCCAGGGTATCGAGCGAATGTCAGCTCTGCCTCACTTCCACAAAGCGGGCATTTCCTCTTTTTCATATAGATCACGCTAAGGAATATTCTATAAGTGATTATATATGCCATACAACCAAAAAAACGCCATGGACAAGAAGGGGAATTTAATAGAAATAGAAGTTGACAGGAATCTCTTGGATTTGTTATCATGTAATCAAATATGTAATCATTGGAGGCATTATGGTTAGAACACAAATTCAGCTGACGGAAGATCAGGCCAAAGCCTTGAAGAGAATATCGGCGTCCCAGCATCTGTCCATCGCCGAGCTGATCCGGCGCGCCATCGATGCCATGATCAGAACGAGTGCCTTGGTTGACCCGGATGAGAGGCTGAAAAGATCGCTGGAAATCGTCGGAAGATTCAGCTCTGGGAAACGGGATGTTTCCAGGAAACATGACGTCTATCTTAGCGAAGCCTACCGCAAATGAAGATCTTCATCGACACCTCCGCTTTCTATGCCTTGCTCGATGGAGACGACAACAACCAGAAGGCCGCTAAGGGCATTTGGACTAAAATATTGAGCGCCGAGAACACTCTTGTGACAAGTAATTATGTTCTCGTCGAAACATTCGCTCTCCTCCAAAATCGGCTGAGTGTGATCGCCGTTCGAGCCTTCCAGGAAGACATTGTACCCATCCTCAATATAGAATTCGTCAACCTCGAGGCACATCGCTCCGGGACAGCTGCCCTTCTGGCCGCGTCAAAGAGGAATCTTAGCCTGGTCGATTGTGTCAGTTTTGAAATCATGCGCACCCTGGGAATCAAAACGGCATTTACTTTTGATGTTCACTTCAAAGAGGCGGGATTTCAGGCAATACCTTAAGCTTATAATTCTGAGCATAAATCCTGATCTAAACCTCATAGTCCAGATGCATGCCTCTCCTGAAGTCTTGCCTGCTCAATGTCAATATAAGCCTTCTTGCGTCTTTAGGATCTTGAAAACGGCCTTTGCGGTAGCATTCAGAGTTTCAGAATGTAACTCTGACACCTCCGTATGCGGAAAAACCTGGAGTTCCGTAGCCAAGGACCATCTCATATTTTTCATCGAGGATATTATCGATGCGGCCAAAGATATGGAGAGTGGAATTCAGGTCAAAGGAGAGACTGGCATTCAAAAGGGTGTAGCCGGAAAGAGTGAGTTGAGGGTAAGGCCAGGAAGAGAAGTCGACATCATCCCTTTTTCCGATATAAAGACAGGAAACATTGGCCGCCCATTTCTGGAGGAAAATCCAGTTGAGGTTTGCGGCAAATTTGTCTCTGGGCCTCCTCAAAAGATAAACATCTTTCTCCTTATCTCTGGCCTCCATTCTGGTGTAGGAAGCTCTGAAGAGAAATTCTTTTGTCGGCCTCGCTTCGCTAAAGATTTCAACTCCTTTTGATTCAGCTTTTCCTATATTTGTATAGCCTTGAAGGAAATCAAAGATGATGAGGTCTTCGTAAGTGTTATGAAAATAGGTGGCCCCAAGCCTCAGTTTTTCCAGAAACAAGAGTTGTTCGATTCCCGCCTCCCAGCTTTCACCTTTCTCAGGCTTTAGCTCTTTATTTCCTATCGGACCCCAGACTGTGGCTGGAGCGTAGAGCTGATAGAGAGAAGGAGATTTGAATCCAGTCCCTAAGGTTGCCTTGAATTTTGTCCCCGTCTTTTCGATAAAATAAGCTGGCGCCAGCCTATAGGTTATCGCCTGGCCGGACTGGCTGTGATTGTCGATCCTCACTCCAAAAGTGGCAAAAAACTGATTGGCCAGCCGGACCTGATCCTGGACATAAAATCCTGAGGTTTCAGCTCTCCGGGAAGGAAAGATGCTTGAGGAAGGACCCCAGACTCCAAAATACTCGTATTCTGATTCCCCCTTTTCCCCTTCGCACTCGAAACCAAAAGTCAGAGTGTTTGTCTGATGGAGAAAGAAATTGTTCTGCCAGTCTATCTTGAGCAACCTGCTTGAGAAATGCCCTTTTTCTGAGTCAAAGGGATGAGAGGAATCTTCGGGATTTTTATGATCCCGGCTGGAGCGAACAAGGGAAAGACCGATTTTTTGCTCCCAGCGATT
>Ga0315314_1003178_pt1 | contig 13061 bp, 11 predicted proteins | sample TDP9_MG_FD_203631 | JGI IMG/M metagenome (GOLD analysis project Ga0315314, IMG submission 203631) | Freshwater sediment microbial communities from Lake Towuti, South Sulawesi, Indonesia - TDP9 | ecosystem: Environmental > Aquatic > Freshwater > Lake > Sediment | place: Indonesia: South Sulawesi...
AGAGCCCGTAGAAAAGTACGAGAAGGATCAACACGACTAGAAAGATTCGTGAAAGCCTTCCAACGGAAGGTCGCGACATCCTTTCCAATCGATCACGCTTCGAACAGGCTTCTTCTCAGTCTGACTCGTGAAGATGGGACATATAGACATTCCTGATCGACTCCCTCACTTCAGTTCGGCGCCACAAACACAGCTGCAGGCGGATCCGGAGAATCTGTTAGGGCTTCACAATGCCAATCGTGGAAGCGAATGAAGCGAAGGAATGGAATTGCGCCTACTTCATATCACGGACTAGATCTAAACCCTTACGCAGCCAGAAGAGGTTCAAGAACCCAGCGGCGCTTGCGGAGATGAGCGAGCATCGCCTCGGCTCCCGCGAGCTTTGCAAGTCTAAGCAGCTCCTCCTTTTCCTTTCTTGAAATGTCGGAGCGGCGTCGCGAAACCTGAAAGAAACGCGGCGCGAATCCCTTCTTCAGCGCAACCACGTCTATTGGCTTAACGGGACCGGGCAGGCCTCCTGCAGACCCTTGTAGTCGAAAGGCTATCCAGCCGTCGCGGATCAACTTGTATTTCAAATTGTTCTCGCGGCTGCGTCCAAGCACATATCCACTCCGCAAACTCTAGCACTTCTCATGTTGCCATAGTCTCTGAACGACTTCTTTTCCTTTTTCCAGGTGACATGCATGTACCACAGCGTCATGTACACGCTGGCGAAGATGAAAGCGGCAGGAAACTAACTCGTTCGTGTACATAGTCGCATGTAGCGAACCCAACTATGATCAGTGGATCCTAAGTCGCATTACGATAGAGAAACAGAACTAGAGGCACCTTTAATAGCCAAAAAAGGCTACGATGCAGACAGGTCTATTGCTCAGCTCTCTCTACGGTTACGGTGCAGTCTGTGACGATCGCGGCCAACGCCCCGACTGCCGCCAGTACGGGAGCCAACACTACTCCCACTACTGCAACCGCCAACGGGATATCGAGAAGAACTCTTCCGTTCTGTTTTATGACTATCCTTCTGATGTTTCCTTCGTGAATCAGCTCCTCAACCTTTCGAACCAACTCTCTTCCTGTTACCTGAAACTCTTCAACGACCGTTCTCTCTTGAGGTCTCGCCCTCGCACCGCATGTGGCACAGAAATTCGCGTTTTCTTGTAGAGCGGCGCCGCATATCCGGCAGAACACTCTCCATCCACACCATGAAAATGTTTCTCCGATGGAAGCATTAAGCCTATCCATGTCTACGGAGCATCGTTCAACACTGGTCGCTTTATCCTCTTTCTCGCTATCTTCAATGGATGTCTAGTATCCTTAGACATAGGAATCGACTCTTCCCGGCTAGAATCTCGTCTCACATTTCTGTAGAATTATCGCAAGCCATTTAAGCCCTTGATCGCGAGTCTTGATTTCGGAGATAAACGTCATGAGTGAAGATCTTGCAAGATTAGCTTTACGAACGGTTCAGAAACTCGGAGCCTCATACGCCGACGTACGATATGTCAGGATTGAATCTGAAAACCTCCATGTCAAGAAGGGCGTCCCAGAAGAGATTCGAAAGGGAGTTCATGCCGGTGTCGGTGTCCGAGCGATAGCCAAAGGCGCTTGGGGGTTCGCTGGAACAACAACACTCAAACGCACGTCAGCCGTCGACGTCGCGAAGAAAGCCTACAAGGTTGCTTGTGCAAGCGCAAGAGCAAAGAAGACAGACGTGAAGCTGAGCCCGACACCAGCAAAGAAGGCGAAATATTCAACGCCTTTCAAGAAGGATCCGTTCAAGGTCCCGCTTCAGGAGAAGCTTGATGCACTCAAAGCCGCGGAGCGGACCGCTGCGGCGGAGTCGAAGGATCTTATCAGAACCTCGTCAAGCTTCTTCCGCGCTCATAGAGAGAGGAAACTGTTCCTGAGCAGTGAAGGGGCGAAGATAAATCAGACAATTGTCTGGTGTGGTGGGGGCGTCTCAGCAACAGCCATCAAGAATGGCGACGTACAGGTACGATCATATCCCGCTTCCTTCAGAGGGAACTTCAACACCGCGGGGTACGAGTTCTTCGAATCTCTGGACTTGGCCGGTCACGCATCTGAAACTGCGAGAGAAGCGATCCAGCTGCTTTCAGCAGAAAAGTGTCCCTCGACTACAACAACGCTGATCACCGCTGGAGACCAGTTGGCGTTGCAGGTTCACGAGAGCTGCGGTCACCCAACTGAACTTGACAGGGCTTTGGGGACTGAAGCCGACTACGCAGGAACAAGCTTCCTAACAACAGACAAACTTGGCACCTTCAAGTACGGCTCACCAAAAGTCAATATCTCAGCCGACGCCACAACTCCCGGAGGTTTAGGAACATTCGGCTACGACGACGAAGGCGTTCCAGCAAAGAACATCCCCCTGATCAAGAGGGGAGTCTTCGTAAACTACCAAAGCTCTCGCGAGACCGCGGCCCTACTCAATCTGCCTAAAGGAAGCAGCGGCGGCATGCGGGCCGACTCTCCTCTCGCCATGCCCATCGTCCGCATGACCAACATAAACCTCCTACCAGGAGACTGGAAGGTCGAAGAACTCATCAGGGACACGCAGGAAGGCATCCTGATGCTGACCAACAAGTCTTGGAGCATCGACGACAGGAGGCTGAACTTTCAGTTTGGGACCGAGGCAGCATGGCTGATAAGGAGCGGAAGCAAGGAGCAGATGATCAAACAGGCTACATACACTGGGATTACACACCAGTTCTGGGGAAGCTGCGACGCCGTCTCGAAAGATGACTGGCATATGCACGGAACGCCGACATGTGGCAAAGGCGTCCCAGGGCAGGTTATGTATGTTGGGCACGGAGTATCCACTGCTAGGTTCCGTAACGTTCAGGTCGGGATAGCATAGGAGGCGATTGAATTGTCGCTTGAAAACCTATCCGAAGTGGCGCGAAGAGCCACAAGGCTTGCAATTAGGAAGGGAGCAGATCAGGCCGAAGCCACAGCTTACACATTCGTCGAGGATCTCACAAGATTTGCCAACTCGCAGATTCATCAAAACGTGGCTACCCACAAGGAAGGGCTTAGGGTTCGTGTGGTTCTGAAGAAGAGGATCGGAGACCTAGCAGTGGGTGCGCTTGATCCTCCCTCCATTCTAAGTGCGGTGAGAGATTCAATCAAGATCGCGAAACTTTCCCCGCCAAACGAACTTTTCAAGAGCCTCCCTGAGCCTAAGAAATACACTGCTCTGAGAGGAACTTTCGATAGAAGGACAGCGGCCTGCGATCCGAACTTCAGGGCTGACAATGCGAAAAGAGCGATCCAGATCGCTCACGACAAAGCCAACTTCGTCAAGGCAGTTGCCGGCTCGTACATGACCGGATCATCAAGCTTTGCAGTATCAAACAGCCTAGGCATCGATGCTACGGCACAAGTATCCTTAGCTCAGATGGCAGTGACAGTGATATCAGAGAAGAAAGGCTCAGAAGGCCACGGGTACTACTCCGGATTCGCACGGAGCACAAAAGAGATCGATGTCGATACGATTGCCGAGAAGGCGGCTGACAAATCCGTGAAGAGCATTAAGCCGGCTCGCCTTGAGCCCGGAGAATACGAAGCAGTATTGGCGCCAGACGCGGTCGCCCTATCGCTCTACTACGTGGGCAATGGGTTCCTGGCTACATGGTTCCAAGACGGGACCTCATTCGTCAAGTATAATCTGGGCAAACAGGTCTTTGACGAGAAGTTCAACTTGAAGGATGATGGCAGGGACATGGCGACCCTCTACGTATCTCCTGTCGATGGCGAAGGGGTTCCGAAACAGGCTCTCAGCCTAGTCGAGAACGGCTTTGTCGACGAGACGAGCATAAGCTACGATTCTTACACGGCTGGAAAAGAGGGAAAAAAGAGCACGGGACATGCCTCGGTCCCGTTCTTCGAGGCTTTCGCTGCTGGCCCAGATCTTGTGAACATGGTTCTAGCGCCCGGAGACGTTTCGGAGGAGGAGATGATCAAAGAAACCAGCCGAGGAGTATACGTCTCAAGGTTCCATTATGTTAGAACAGTCAATCAGCCTCGAATGATCCTGACGGGACTGACAAGAGACGGAACATTCCTGATAGAGAACGGAGAGATCACTAAACCCGTCCGAAACATGAGGTTCACAGACAGCTTCCTAGATGTCTACAAAGGAACGGAGATGATAGGTAAGGATCAGGAAAGACAAACCCTCGCCACGGTCCCCACCCTCAAAGTCAGCAAACTGCGGTTCACAGGCGTAAGTGAAGAATAGGGCCCTCCCGAAGAACCCTATTCTTCTAGCCTTTTCACATTCTCAAGCTCCAACATTCCATCCAAGATCGTATCTCAAATGAACGACCGCTTTCAAGGATACGCGAATAGATGGCTGATTCTGATAGTGACGACCCTCGGAGCTTTCATGACCCCATTCGACACCAGCGCAGTCAACTTGGCGATTCCCTTCATCGGCTCCGACCTTGGAGGCGAACTCGTCCTACTGTCGTGGGTTTCGGTCGCATACCTTCTCTCTCTGACCACCTTTCTTCTCGTCTTCGGCCGGCTCGGCGATATGAAGGGCAGAAGACCCCTGTACATTATAGGGACACTGACTTTCACATTATTCTCTATCTTATCCAGCCTGTCGGGTTCAATCTACCAATTGATAGTGACTCGACTAGGTCAAGGCCTAGGTGCATCGATGATGTCAGGAAATTCAGTGGCCCTGGTCACCTCAGCCTTTTCATCCTCGGAGCGCGGGAAGGCGGTAGGGATAATCACCGGAGCCACTTATACTGGACTATCAGCCGGCCCAGTGCTCGGAGGATTCCTAATCTCCCACCTCGGCTGGAGGTCAATCTTCTACGCCAACGTTCCAATCGGCCTCGCCTCGGCTTCGCTGTGCTACCTCAAGACATCCGAAGCATTTCACGCCGAGCGCAAAGTTGGACTCGACTTCTTGGGAGCTTTCGCATTGATGATATCTCTGTCATCGGTTCTAGCATCTGTATCGTTCAGTCAAATGGCTTTGGTTGCACGAGAATACACGTTTTACCTATCGTCGCTTGGAGCGCTTTCTTTCCTGTCCTTCATAATTGTGGAGAGCAGGGTGGCGTCGCAGCCTCTGGTTGATATTAGGCTCTTCACAGAGAACAGGATGTTTGCTCTTTCGAATCTAACTGCTCTTTTGAACTATCTTGCGTCCTACGGGGTGGGATTCCTGCTCTCTCTGTATCTGCAGACCGTTCTGGGACTTGACCCGCGCTACGCCGGATTGATAATGCTTTCACAACCGCTGTTGATGGCCGTGGTTTCACCCTTCAGCGGTCACCTTTCAGATAGAATAGAACCAAGATTTCTCTCATCGCTAGGACTAGGAATAATGTCTCTCGCCATATTCTCTCTATCCAGCGTCACCAATGACACGAAAACAATTGCCTTAGTTTTGATGCTTGTCGCCTTAGGATTCGGATACGGCCTTTTCAGCTCACCAAACACAAGTGCCGTAATGGGCTCCGTTCCAGCCGAGTCGCTGGGCATAGGCGCTGGAACACTTGCAACTATGAGGTTCTTGGGTCAATCCCTCAGTATAGCACTTGTCACCTTCATCCTGACGAGCGCGGTTTCGGCTGAAATCTTGGTTGTGGGAAAGGAACAGCTGAACATTCCCTTGGAAGAATTTCTCTTCGGTCTTAGGACAGCACTTCAATTATGCGCAGCGATAAGTGGAATGGCAGTAGTGGCATCCATGGCCCGGGGAAGGCACAGCCCGAGAACCTAAACGTAGGGCCTTCTCAGACCAGCCCAGTCTACCACGACTTTCAGAGAAGAGTTCTTAGCTCGGAGAGACACGTCACTTCATAATCGGCTTGGACCGGGGCATTCCACCGTCTGTGTACAACCAGAATAGTAACCATCCCTGCCTTTCGTCCCCCCTCAATGTCAGTGAAAGGCTTGTCCCCAATCATGACACATCTGCGTGGCGAAGCCTGAAGCTTGTCCGCAACCAGTAAGAAGGGTACAGGGCTTGGCTTTCTCTCAGCGATTTCGTCTCCAGCTACAACACACACATCGAAAAAATCCTTCAGAGGAAAGCGGAATATTCTCCGGCCCTTTCGTCCCACAATTCCGTCGTCATCAGTAACCAACCCTAACTTGTATCCTTCATTCTTCAGGTAATCGAGTGTAGAAGTAGCATCAGGATACGGAAGGCTTTCTTCCTCGTATGCCTTCCAGTACTCGGCGGTCATCTTCCTGACAAGTGATACTGCAAGCTTCTTGCCTGGTACTAGCTGATCGGCGACCTTTTGCCACCAAGTGTTTCTGTCGTATAGAACCTTTCGGTTCATCTCATCATCTAATTGCCTGATGGTCTCCTCCAGTTTGCTGCGTTCAACGACTTTCCTGTTCTGCACGAAAAATCCCTCAAATAGGTCTGCTACTTTTTCATGAGCGACTGTAAGGCCTCTCTGTGCGTCAATTAGAGTCTCATCCAAGTCGAAGATCGCTGCTTCTATTTCGCCAATCTTGCTGACCAACACGGATCTCGCTCAGGTCATCTTACAGTGTACTGAAGTAGCTGCATCTCACCATTCTCAATCTTGAGATATGTGTTCTGCAGCGGAGCGTCGGACACCCAGCAGCCGACATTGGCAACAGAGCCCTCAAGGAATGGGCGATGCGTATGTCCATATATGAACCTATCATTCCTTCCTAGGCCGAGGAACATGTCTTTGGCCTTGGATCTTGCGAGTCTGTCTATCTTGTGCATATCCTTCCTCTTTTCTGGCGCTTCACCTATTGATTGAATCATGTCTCTTCTCCTGTCTCCCCTTTTGAACGAGAGGTGGATGCTGTCCCAAAGGAAGGATAGAAGGTCACCTATGAAGTCTCCAGTTCTCTGGCATAGTGACACGCACAGTTCTTCGTACTCCTCAATTGTGAGCGGCTCGAGATTCGAAAGGACCTCGAGTTGATAGCCATGCATGAAGACGAAGGTGTCTCCAGCGTCCTGAAGCGTAAGCATCCTTTGAATGTTGAATGGCCCGCCTCCTGCTGGCCTGAGATGGGCGAACGTATAGTCGTGATTTCCAGGAACATAATGCACGTTGGCAGGCACGACTTCGAGCTTCTCCACGACATCTTCGTTCTCTAGGACAACAGCCACGTTGTTGCTTCTCCAGAAGTCGAAGATGTCTCCGAGGAGCACGAGGTGATCTGACCGCCCAAGAGATCTTCCCATTTCATCTAGGAATCCCTTGAAGGGCTCCTTGTTTGATCGGCCATATCCGAGGTGGACATCTGAAACCGCAACAATCAAGCCTTTTCTCCCACGTACTATCAGTCAAAGGCATAAAGAACTGCTTCCTGACATCAATGGTGTCGTTGGCTTGAGGAGCAAAGACAGATTGGCCTTCACAAATGGTTATCGGCAAGAGGCTATTCGTCGTCGATGTTCATCTATGTATAGGTTGTCAATGCTGCATATTTGCATGCTCTGGAGGATTCGGCGAAGCAGGTACGGCAAAGTCTGCTATTCGTGTGAGGTCCGGGGGCGGCCTAGAGAGAGGGTTCGTGGTCATCGTCTGTGGAGTCTGCAAGGACCCGCCGTGGATGAAGATGTGTCATACCGATACCTCAGAGAGACGGACCCGTGATGGAGGCGTCGTTCCTGTTGCCGGTACGGTCTGTTTCGATGTCAGCGAGCTAGCTAACTGAGGTTTCCTCAATTAGCGTTGAAGCCTCAGCAAGCGTCGGTGGTCTCTTATGGATGATTGTATGTCTTTCAGGCCTTATACTCGATCCTTCTGCCAAGGCGCGGGCGGCCAGGTCTCTGCTTATGCCAAATCTTCCAAGACTAGGATTACTTCCAGAATCCTCCAACACGCGCTTGATATTCTGCCATCGATATTCAGGTCGTCTCCACCAGTTGGGATTGTGCTCTTCATGGTATCTTGCTAACAGTATTGCTCCAACACCGCATTGCTCGCCGTGCATCGCTGGCCTCTCCGCATTCATGTCCAAGAAGTGTGAAAACAAATGTTCAGATCCTGAGGCCGGCCTAGACGAGCCTGCAAGGATCATTGAAACGCCACAATTCAACAGTGCCTCCACAAGGCTCCTGAGTGCTTCCGCCTTTGACCTCGTCCTAGAGGATTCGATCAGGTCGGTCACAGCGTGAAGCGCGAGCCTCGCAGCTCGATCACAGTAATATTCACCCTTATCATCTCTACCAAGCTCCCAATCCTTCAGAGAAGTGGCCTTGGCCACTACGTCTCCGTATCCGGCGGAAATCATTCTGCCAGGAGCTTTCAAGAGAATCTCCAGATCCGCAACGACCGCTACTGGAGGATTAGCCTGTAGAGAGGCTTTCCTGTGATTCTGAATGATTGATGCAATAGGTGAGGCTATGCCATCATGGGACAGAGCAGTTGGAACAGAAACAAACGGAACTTTATTTTCGTACCCAGTGATCTTCGCCACATCTATGGGGGCCCCGCCTCCCACGGCGACGCAGAAGTCGTGCCCATGTAGCTGGGTGCCAACTCTCCTCACATTCTCGAGGTCTGCCCTTTGGATTACAGCTTCATCGACAGAATAGTCGGCTTTCTCGAGAATCTGCTTCACACGCCGGCCGGCGATGGTCCTAGTAGTGGAATCCTCGACGACAAGACATTTCGTGCCTACGTCAAGATCGTCCACAATTTCGTATAGTCTGAGTAGACATCCCTCTTCAATGACTATCTCCTTCAGAGGTATCTGATGCTCTCTCCCACACTGGCACGTCCAAACATATGGAAACTTGAATCTCAAGACCATTCGTGGTCAACCCTGCTTGTCGCTTTCCGTTACTTCGTCGGTTGACGTATAACATGCGTTCGTTCCAACAGGTTCATTTACTCGTCATACATGACAGAATTCTACCGATAAAGCTTTCAAATGGATCTTTCCGTGCGAAGAAGCATGTAGAGGCTCTGGAATTTTGCCAGTAGGGATGTGCTAGGGCAAGCCTTGTGAGGCCGGAGCCGATGCTAGTGCGAGCGCACATCTGCATGTTCCTCGGGGATTCCCGCTCCAATGACAATCGCTGCTGAAAAGAAGCAGACGGGCTTTTCGGTCCACCTTTTGATCGGGTCTGTCTGGCAGGGATTTCGGGTCCATCCTTTCGTATGTTCGGCCGCAAATTAGTGAGAGGATGTCACCGACGATACGAAGGAACGCGTCTCAAACACCTATATGTTTATATGAACTCTCCATCGCCCTTGTTGCGGTTCCGGGGTTTATCTTTGGCCTACGATGTCGTGGTTGTGGGTTGTGGGCCTGCGGGAATATTCCTAGCTCTTGAGTTGGCAGAGATATCCAAACTCTCTATACTAATGCTTGACAAAGGGCCTGACATAGCCATGCGTAGGTGCCCCGCCAGCAGGGGACTTGGATGCGTTAACTGTGATCCCTGCTCTCTTCTATGTGGTTGGGGGGGAGCTGGAGCCTTCAGCGACGGTAAGCTTACACTTTCACCCGAGGTGGGCGGTTGGCTCAGTGAATACGTGGGAACCGAGAAACTTGTCAAAGAAATAGACCACGTAGATCAAACATACCTCAAATTCGGTGCTCCGGCCAAGCTGTATGGAGTAGACCCCGAGAGAATCGAGGAGATTGAGCGCAAAGCCGCGTTGGCAGGACTGAAACTTGTACCCGAGAAGTTGCGGCATCTTGGAACAGAGAAGTGTGCTCATATCCTTCGAGAGATGAAGAGATCTCTGAAGCGATCAGTCGAAGTAAGGACAGATGTTGAAGTCAGCAAACTCCTTGTAGATCAAGGCCGATGCATCGGAGTTCAGACAGCTTCAGGGAAGAACATCCTGTCAAAATACGTGGTCGTGGCTCCAGGAAGAGTAGGCGCCGAGTGGCTTAGCTCAGAAGCTCAGACGCTCGGCCTGAAGACGCTGAACAACCCGGTAGATGTAGGGGTTCGAGTAGAGGTTCCGGCCGCTGTCACCGAGGAATTGACGGAGGCGCTCTACGAGCCAAAGTTCATCTACTTTTCAAAATCGTTTGACGACAAGGTCAGGACCTTCTGTTTCAACCCATCTGGCGAAATCATAACAGAGTCTTACAACAGCGTAATAACCGTCAATGGCCAAAGCTATTCTGAGATGAAAACTCCGAACACGAACTTCGCAATCTTGGTGAGCACATCGTTCACTGAACCTTTCAAAGAGCCGATCGCATATGGAAAATACCTTGCGAGGCTGGCGAATCTTCTCAGCGGTGGAATAGTCGTTCAGAGACTTGGTGATCTTGAGGCGGGAAGGCGGTCTACCAAAGATAGAATAGAGAGAAATCTTGTAAAACCGACGTTGAAATCTGCAACTCCAGGAGACCTAAGTTTTGTTCTTCCATACCGATACCTGTCAGATATTAGAGAGATGCTTCACGCATTGGACCTCGTCTCACCAGGAATCTGCGCGAAGCACACCTTGCTGTATGGAGTCGAGGTCAAATTCTACTCGTCGCGTCTTGAGTTGACAGAGAACCTTGAGACAAGAATCAGTAACCTTTTTGCCATTGGAGATGGCGCTGGCGTAACTAGAGGATTGGTGCAAGCGTCAGTTTCAGGAATCATCGTGGCAAGAGAGATTCTGAGGCGAGAGAAGTGAACAGAATGAAGGTATGATCACGAACTTGTCCAAACCATGAAGGGTCTTTAATAGCTTTGTGAGTCATAAATGGAAAATGCTTTATGAACGGTGAGTCGAACACGAGAGGTCCAAGGAGCAGATAGTCATGGTAGAGATGTTCTGCGTCAAGTGCAAGAAGAAGGTCGTTGTCGACGACAAGAACGTCAAGAGAGACGTGACATCCAAAGGGAGACCAATGCTGAGAGCAACCTGTCCGAACTGCGGAACCAAGATGACCAAGTTCACAAAGTAACTATTGCGTACTTTTTCTTACAGTCTCCTCTAGTAATCGAACAGCTTTCTATTTCATTGCACAGAAACATTACGACTGGCTAATGTCTGCATTTGCTACTCTCAAAGAATACAGTTTATCACGTTGTTCTTCTGAGGCGTAGCGTCTTTTCCCATTCCAAGAGATCATCGACGTACTTTCCCTATCCCGTTAATGATGTCCAGCTCAGTTCCATATTGGAGAGAAAGTCTTCTCAGCCTTTCCAAGATTGCTCTGGCTTGCCTACCTTCAGCCAGTACTGGCCTTCCCCTCTGGGATCGAGGCCTCTCAAATCCCAATGTGACAGGATATAGTTGCAGCTCTCGAAGGACGCCGTCTTCAAGAGTAAACTTGGCGATTGCACTTTCCCAGTAGACTCGATCATAGGTGAACCACCTGAACCCTCTCTCATCTTTCTTTCCCTTTCTTCCTCTTGCATCGTAAAGATCAGCAGGAGTCGCGTTCCAAGTCAATCTATATCTCTCATAGATCTCTGAAGGCAAGAAGCGAACCGTTTCGTTCATGAAGACGAAATTTCCGAGGCTGTACATGATGGGCTTCCGCTTGTAGATTTCGATACCTCTAAGCAAGTGAGGTCCATGGCCGATTATTGCGTCTGCACCAGAATCCAAACATTTCTTGCAGAAGATTCTCATGAACGCTGCTGGGGCTTCTCTATTCACTCCGTCGGCCTCATGCGCGTGGAGGCTCACAAGAACACAGTCGGACTGTCTCTTCGCATCCTTGATAGAGGCAACAATCTCCTTCACATCGCCCTCGTTCGGGAAAGTCACAATCTGTGACTTCCTTCCTCCAGCCAATTTCAAACTCATCAGCGAGATTACTCCGCCTTTCTCCTTACGGACAGGAGCGCCCGCCTCCTTGAACACTCGCTTCAATTGACGCATCACCCTGTGCGGTACGAGAAGCTTCGCCTCATATCTCAAGGGGTTCACTCCAGGCCTTCCGATCATGTCACGTCGAGCTTCACCCGCCCTACCAAATGCGGCAAACGTGGAAGATGCAGAGATGAGAGCCACTCGCCCGTTCTTGGTTTCCAAGTATGCTGGGCTCCTGGCCTCCGCCAGGTTTCTGCCAACACCTGCGTGAGCGAGTCCCAACCTGTCAAGAACGCGCGTAGTTGAGAGTAGTCCCCCTTCTCCATAATCCATCGAGTGGTTGTTTGCCCTTGCATAGAGGTTGAACCCCATCCATTTCAATTCCTCAGCCATGAAGGGTTCAGCCATTGCATAAGTTCCCCCACTCTCAGCTGCTGGCGGTGACTCAAAGTCACCTAGAAGCATTTCGAGGTTCGTAAAAGAGACATCGGCTGACCTCAAGATTCTCAACATCGAAGTGTAAGGCTCATCGTCATGAACTGATAGCCTCATTGTGGCAAGCGAATCACCCGCGGCAACTATCGATACCATTCCGAATCCCTGAGACTTGGCCTGCAGAATTTCCATATCGTCCATTGAAATAGCTGTCGGGCCCCTTGGGCGCCGCCACCTGGGATAGGCGCAAATAGCCCTCAAAATCGTATTGTTGTCTGTATTGGGGCACTTGTGGCGTACTCTCATCAGGTTTGGGCTCTGAACCTGACCTGCGTAGATGTTTTCTAGGATGGCGTAGCCGCATATGTCTGTCAAGACGGTTTTGGAGGTTCCGAGGGACGGTCACAATCAGGTATGGCGTATTTCCAGACGTGAGGGCGGGCTGGGAGGCTACAAAGTTCGCGGTTCAGGAGTCTGAGCGGCTAGGCTATGACTCTGTCTGGTTGGCGGATCACTTGATGGGTCAAAAGCCGATTCTGGAGTGTTGGACCGCACTCTCCGCTCTATCGAGCTTAACAAGGAGAATAAGGCTCGGAACGATGGTTCTATGCAACTCGTTTCGCAATCCTTCCGTGCTCGCCAAGATGGCCGCGACTTTGGATAATGCCTCTGGGGGCAGGGTTGAACTTGGCATTGGGGCTGGGTGGAAAGAGGACGAATATTCGGGATATGGATACGAGTTTCCTAGCCCGGCCATGCGGGTCCACCAGCTAGAAGAAGCCTTGATCATAATGGATAGGCTGTGGAGTGAAAGTCCGGCAACCTACAAGGGGAGACATTTCACAATTC
>Ga0315314_1003179_pt1 | contig 13060 bp, 17 predicted proteins | sample TDP9_MG_FD_203631 | JGI IMG/M metagenome (GOLD analysis project Ga0315314, IMG submission 203631) | Freshwater sediment microbial communities from Lake Towuti, South Sulawesi, Indonesia - TDP9 | ecosystem: Environmental > Aquatic > Freshwater > Lake > Sediment | place: Indonesia: South Sulawesi...
GAAGTGGGACAGAATTATGATTGACTGGATGCGAAAAGGAGGAAGATACTACGTGGCATACGTTGATGGAAAGCCTGTAGGAACCAGCTTCCTGTTTTCTTTGGTTAAGACTGGTGGAATATTCAACGTTGGAACATTGAAGGAATACAGAAAAAGAGGTATCGCAACAGCGTTAACAATTCATGCCGTCAATGAATCGATTAGAAAAGGAAATGACATCCATACACTGCAGACAGATAAAGGAGGAAATGCAGAGCGACTCTACAAGAAGATCGGGTTTGTAACTGATCACACGGCTTCTTGGTATGTCAAGAAGCTTTGAAACACATGCAAGAAGTCGTGCGCGCCTCAAAAAAAGGGGAGTTGCGGGAGATATCTCCACTGTGGTGAGGGTGCAAATCCCCCCCAGTCCACCATGATTTCATGGAGAAATTGGGATGGAGAAGAAATCTCCCAAGTTAAAGAGGTTGTTCGAACCGTCGGTTAGAATTTCACGAATGATAAAGTAATATGTGAGAATGTTTTGATCTTGAAGAGGAGCGGGTGGATAATAGGTTATCGAGGGTTGATGAATTTTGCTTACAACACACCAATCACTCTGATTGAACCAAAAACCCATTAGATCTATCCCATAGTCCATTGGGGCGGCTTCGGCGGGGAAAAATGTCCATCCCCCCACCATTGTAATTGGGTCACCAACCTCCCAATGAATAACTTTGACGCTGGACATAACGCTCTCGTTCACGTAGGTTGGCTTGACAAGGACAGTTATGTTGTAACTGGCTTGACTGCCTCTTCTCCATGTGCCGTCGGTTTCTGTCTCGTAATGAATAACAATGTCAAGGCTCAGAAGCCCCCGCACATCAGTAAATGATTTTTTGTAGAAATTCTGCTTGAGAACTCTGTGAGGCGTTGGAAAATATGCAGCAGAGAGTATAGCCACCGTTACGATTGTGGTGAGGGTTCCGACGATTAGAAAGAGATGCTTTCTTTCCATCGCTTCTCGTCTTACATCGAGTTTGGCGTTCTCTTAAACCTTGTGTTGGGTGGAAAGTTACACCGGAAATCTTAACCAGAATTCTTCTTTGCTATTTTGTGGTTATTGTGTATCTGCACCCTGTTGGAGCCAAAGCCTCGTCTATTTTCTGCACCAGCTTGTCGATTTGTTCCGCGGAGGGCACGCCTATCCACTCGAAGACGAAGTCGTAATCGCCTAGCAAGTCTCGACCGTGTTTTATCATCGAGCTGGTCAGCAGGTCCATGGTGGGGTCGATGGTGGAGACGATGCTGCCGTAGTGTATGGGGTCCAATTCCTCAACTAACTTCTTCAATGCCGCCTGCGCCTTGGAAAGCGACGGACCGTAGAGTTTTATGTAGCTCTTCATTTTTCCTCAACCCTATTCTAGTAGTAGTATTTGTAGCCTAGAAAGCGTGTGGTCTTTCCCCTCTTGTACCATTGTTCCCTTCCCTTCTCGGTGATTGGCATGAACAGCTGTATCATCCCGAGGCAGTTCAGCCCCATCTTGTGGTAGAAGTTCAGTGCTTGAACGTTTCTGGCTGCGAAGCTAACCTGAATCTCTCTGCATCTTCTTTCTAGCGCTGTCTTCTTTGTGTAATCGACGAACATTTTTCCGATTCCCCTGCCCCTCTTGTCTTTCGCAACTAGTATCTCGTCGAGCTCGCAGATTCTGTCCTTGATTTCGATTGTGAGCAGCCCGACGATTCGTCCCTTCTCCTCGGCTACCATCTTGATGTAGTTTTGGTCTTTTCGCTGCAGTTTCTTCTTTAGGGTGTCGTCTGCGTAGGGGATTGTGTCGTCTCGGTAAATCTCCCTGTGGTGGTCCACCATCTGCCTGTAGAGTCTGACGCACTCTTCCACGTCGCCTTCACTCATGCTTCGAAGCCTGAAAGCCTCGTGCGCCACGCAAATCACCTCGGTTGGTTGACTATCCTTGTGCGCTCGTTTTCATCCACTTTGCCGCTTCTCTCAGAAGAAGGTTTGGGCTGACGTCTATGACTGGAATGTCCAGCGTTCCCACCCTGATGGTTGGTTGGTACTGAGGCATCAGCGCGTACACGACGTCTGACCAGTAGACTCTTCCCTCCAAAAACTCCTTCATCAAGGTGTCCGAGGTCGGCGTCACCATGCTGTACGAGAAGGCTACGCCCTCAGCCCACTTCAGAACCATGGACTCACCCACGCTGATGATGACCGCCACGGTCTTGGCTAAAGCCTCGATGGAAGGATACTGGGTGCACTCCAGAATCACCAACTGTTTAGGCGGACGGCAAACAATCTCGACCATAACAGAAGCACCTAGTCCATTGTAGTGGAAGTCTATCGCTTATCTCTTTTCATTTTAACCCTTGTGATTGAAGGTTGTATTTTGGTAACAACTAGTTTTCGGCTTCGCTTTTTGTCGCGGGTTCGTGTGGCTCTATTCTCACCTTTATCTCTGTTATCTCGTCGAATTCCTGCTTCACCTGCTCCTCTATCCGAGTTGCTATGCTGTCGGCTTCTCTCACCGCCATGTCGCCGTCAACCACAACGTGCATGTCGCCTATCAGGTAGGGTCCCAGCTTTCGCATGCGGATGCTGTGCACTCCCTTGACGTGCTTGACACTTTTCGCTATGTTTTCGATATCTAACAAAATTTCTGTGCATTGGCAGGCGTCTGTCAAGACCAGAGAAGCCTCTTTTATTATAGAGTAGGAAACGGTGAAGACGAAGAAGGCGATGATGATTCCAGCAACAGAATCTGTCTGAGCAATTTGGGAGTATTTGCTGAAGGCTATACCGAGAAAGGCTGTTACGGACGTGAGCACATCCTTAACCGAGTTGAAGGCTTCCGTTTTGAGCGCCAAAGAAGCGTACTTTTTGGCAGCTCGAATCTTGTAGATGGATTGAACAAAGGCAATCGCGGCTGCTGAGAAAGCCACGGTCATAGCTACCTCTGCGTTGACTATCTCTCTTGGGGCAAGCAGCACCAGATAAGACTCGTAGAGGATTACTCCGCCCAATATCGCCATGAAAAACGCCGCGACAAAGCTGCTGAGGGTTTCAACTCTGTAGTAGCCAAAGTGGAACTTGCCGTCGGGTGCCTTTCTAGACAAGTGTAAGCCAATCCAGACGATGAGGGAAACCACGGCGTCGGCAAAAGAGTGGACGCCGTCAGCGATCAGTGCCATGCTTAGGGAGAGTATTCCCACAAGCACTTCAACTATGCCCACTAGCACGAGGATTATGAAGGATTTTTCTGCGACTTTTCCGCCCTTGGCGAGTTCGGTTGGCTGCAATCTTTTGGTCTCGTCTTGAGACGTAGATTTACGTGTTTAATCGTGTGAAGTCTATTTAAACTGTGTGTCACTACGGAAACTTATGATGTTTGTGAACGGGGAGGCGCCCACACGAGTCCGAGGATGCTTCCAGCGAACATGAGCAGTGACCCGATCATGAAGCCCCACATTGTTGGGAAGGCTATGATCGAGGCGATGAGCACGAGTGTGGCTCCCGTCCGCACGCTGCCCAAGTTCGTGCTGTTCATCAAGACGATTCCATAGGCGCCTATCGCTATGACTGCCACAGCGGTGATTATCCAGACGAGGCTCCAGAGCGGGTGAAGCGTGTAGGGGTAGCCTCTCATCCAGTGCCCCATCATCCACGGTCCCATGTTCTCCCAGTGAAAACCCCAGTCAGCAGCAACCGATGAGAAGAAAACAATCATGTAAACAATGTATACTGCGGCGACCACTTGGAGACACAAGCCTATCATGGATAGCATGTAGGCGGCTACGGGGCGTTTTTCCACGCGACTCACCGAACCCTACTCTAAATTAAGCAGGTTTGATAAAAGAGTTGTTTCAAAACCGACTCTTCTTTTTCGACTAGAAGGGGTCTGTCCGTCATGAGGTCCTCATCCCCGCATAAAGGTCGGTCTGGGACGGCGACATCATCCCCTAGTTAGAAGACTCATCCCGAACACTTAAGAGTTATCCGTATCTCTTGTGAAGCGCCTTCAGAGTTCCAGAGACCCCTAAAACACGAATCGCAGCCGATTTTCCGTCTATTTTGGTTATAGAAGCTATGGACGCTTTCACCATGGGAACAGCCTTGTGAGAGCAGCGCACGACACCTCGACCATTCTGCTCGTCGTACTCGATAACGACCAAGCCGACCTGACTCGCGCCGTACTCCCCGAACAGCTGCGTGACGGCTCTCCAGACGGCGTCTGTCAACTCTTCCCTGTTCACAGAGGCTTCGCTCTCCACTCGAACAGCCAGATAGCGCCTTCTCACCCGCTGCGACAGCAGTCTCCCCTCCTGACAACCCTTATGCCCGGAGCAACGAAATCTGGGCTCAGCTTCTCTCTGTTTCGCCTCACGATGGCAAACGGAACCTCTGAGAGAGCCTCCAGAGCCCTCTCCGAAGCCATGTCAAACAGCGAGGCTAAAGCAACGAAGTCGCTGGGATTTCTCAACAGTTGCTCACTCGTTGCTCCACTACAGACAGTGATAGGCACTTTGAAGCCTTCAGCGATTGCGACCTCTCTCCGCAGACACGAGAGCAGACGGGCTCTCTGAAAGCCCTCAAGCAAGAGAAGAGGCGCCATGTCAACCTCGAGAGAAGCCAGAGCCCCCGAAGCCAGCTCCGCCTCGGCTCGGTCGAAAAACCTCTGGCGACGCTCTGAAGACGGGAACGAGAGCAGGTCCACTCGGCGGTCTTTCGCCGCCTGCCTCGCCACAGACTTGGACGTGCACACTACGGATACCAGTTCGAACCTGCGCCTAAAGCGACGCAGATCGTCGAGCAACTCGTTAGAGGCCTTCGGAGCCAAATCGATTCTGGTCGCCAAGTCCACATCCACCTCTGCGCAGATTTTTCGCAGCTTTTCAACCACTTCCAGTGAGGCGTTGTACGGGAGCGTTACCCCCACCAGCCGAAAGCCGAGCTCCGCCGACTTGGCAACCATTCTCTTAACTCGCTCCATGTCACTCAGTGGAGGGCGTAAGTGTAGATCTCCGAAGCCTCTCGTGGCAGTCAAAAGTTCAACCCCTCTCCTTCGGCTATAGCCCTCTCAAGCGTAGACAAAGCCTCATCCAACTCGTCAGCCTTCAACTTGCCGACTCCCAGCCTGACCGCACTGGATTTCACGATTTTGTAATCGTTCTTATACAGGAAGAAGGCTCCGGGAACGGTGGCTAACTCCATTCTGGGAATCGTGAACCCGTTCGTCCAGCGGTACGTGTCTCTTATTTTTCGGAGCTCGAGCCAGAACACGACGCCGATTTCGTTCTGCGTGTAGTTTATGTCTTCTGCGTCTCTGAGCCATTTCACGGTTCTCTCACGGATTTCACGCCATCTCTGTTTGTGCCTCTCCATGGCTTCTCTGCCTTCTGTCAGGAGGTCTATGAGGGCTAGTTCAACAAGGTTGGACCCGCTTCCGGTTGTGCTCACCACGTTGGAGAACAGCTGTTCAACCAGTTCTTCGGAGGCGAGCGCTATGCCCGCCTTCAGCCCTCCAAGCCCGTAAGCCTTTTCGAAGCTGGTTGTGGTTATTCCCCACTTCGGGTTGACGGAGAACATCGTGGGAACCTTGCCGCGGTCAAACTCTGCGTAAATCTCGTCACAGACGACATAGAACCCATACTTTTCGGCTAACTCCCCTATTTCCTCAAGTTCATCTCCAGAAAGAGTCACGCCAGTAGGCGCGTGTGGATTGGTTATCACCAGCAAAGCTGTTTTCTTCGAAACAACTTTTTCCAGTTCGCCTAAGTTTACCCTGTAGCCGTCTTTTTCTCTTCTCTCAACACGCTTCACGAGTGAAAAGTAGCTCTGCGCCTGCCTCAACAAGGGTTCATAAACAGGAAATTCGACAACCGCCTCCTTGCGCTTTCCCGAAGCCAAGCGTTTCATCGCTCTAGCGTTGACGCCAGAAGCGCCCTCCGGCACCATAAAGACGTTTTCGGGCACAACCTTGAATCGCTCAGCTACTGTCTCTCTCGCTTCGGGGTTGCATGGGAAGAAGTTCTCGCTCAAGTTTATTTCTCTGAATTTGGGGTTCCACGTGAAGTTTGAGATGCCGCTTGCTCTGAAGTCGTATTTTATCGTGGGATGGGTGTTGTACCATTTCAGGTATTCTGACTCACACTCAATCAATCTAGGTCTTCTCCTCGCTTTCTCCTCATAGCGATGGGAGCATTCCGAGTTCTCGGCAGATCTGAACCACGTCTTCGAGTCGATTTTTCTTGAACCTTATGCGCACTCTGATAGGGTCTGCGGGTGAGAGTTCAAGCTCTCCCTGAAAGGCTGCTTGTTTGTCCAGTCGAAGGTAGAGGCTTCCCTTCTCCACGTGCAGCTCAATCTCTCTCAGCAGCGTGTCCTTGTCCAACTCGCTGAGGTTCGAAGACAAGTTTTCCACAACAGACTTCGCAGTCTCTCTATCCTTTATCTTGGTCTCGAAAAATGTTATTGGGTTGCCGTGGTGCCCACGCAGGTTGCTCCTCTCAAAAACGACATTTTCGACTTGACTCACCGGAAGAATACGCTTGGCAGCCTCCACAACCTTGTTTTCGTCTTCGGTTGCGTGGGCGAAGAAGCTGATGTCGACGTAGGCGATGGGCGTCTGAGACATAACCGAGCGCACCGCCTTCTATTCTTTCTCCACAAAATATTAAAACTGTTGCAAAGCCTAGCCGCTAGCCTTGCTTCCGCAGATGCTGTTTGAGCGTTCTGACGTTTTCCTCGCGCCTCGTCTTTCTCCTATTGTCAATTGGTATACGCAGCCTAAGCGCGGTTTGAAAGTCTATCCCGACCTCTCTGAGCTCGCCTCTGCTGAAGCCCCTCCCCCTCCGAGTTTCACCGCCTCTCTTTTCGGCGACTGACTGAACGCTCATGTGTAGTCGCGAGAAACTCTTCCAGCTGGGCTTAAAAGTTTTCAAATCTGTTCCAGAAAACCACAAAATTTTTAATCAAGTTGCTAATGCAATGCGTATATGTGAGGTATTGAAACTCTGCGATGATACCGAAAGAGTTTTTCGTGACGAGCGGGAAAGCCGTCAGCCCTGTTTCCGAACTAAACGCGTTCGACCTCGCTCTCAAGAAAGCTGGAATCGCACAGTGCAACCTCGTCTCAGTCAGCTCGATTCTTCCAAAAAACTGCACGGAGATTAAGAAGCACAACATCTCCGCTGGCAGCATAACCTACTCTGTCTTAGCCCGAATGGACGGAGACGAAGGCACAAACATCGGCGCCGGCATCGCTTGGGCATGGGCCAAGAGCAAGAAGTACGGGCTCGTGGCGGAGGCTCACGGGTACATGGACAAGAGGGCGCTGCAAGAGACCCTGGAGTGGAAGATCAAGGAGATGGCCAAGATAAGGGGGATAAAGATCGCAGGTGTGCAGACGCGATTGGAAGTTTTGCGTGTGCCTATGGACAACTACGGCTGCGTCATATCCGCTCTTGTCTACAAACCCTAGTTTTCTCACACACAATTTTTTTTCTATTTTGGCTTTCAGCAGCTCTGAGGCTAGGGTCTGACCTTCTCCGCCCCTCTTCCTCTGTGGCGTAGTCCTCTAACCTCTCTGCCAGCGCTGGTGAGTCCTCTGAAGACTCTTCCCTTTTGGGCTCCCCTGCCAATCCAGTTTATGCTCCTGTCCGACTTGACCACTGGGTGGTTGGGGTCAACCATCAAGATTTCGAACCACTTGTGGCGTCCGTCTTCCCAGACCCAGTAGGAGTTGAGAACCTCTAGGTTGGGAAACTTTTTCGCGGCTCTCTCCTCGGCTATGAGCCTCATGCTCTTGGCTGGCTTTATTTTTGCTACACCCATGCGCTTCGATCTGCGTCCAGCCCTAGGTCTTCTTTTTCCGCCCCTTCCTCTGCGAACTCGCACTCTTGCGACCACGAAGCCTTGTTTGGCTTTGTATCCGAGTTTTCTGGCTTTGTCGAGGCGGGTCGGTCGCTCCACTCTTAAGACTGTTGGTTGTCGACGCCACTCTATGACCCTCTGCTTCATCAAGTCCTTTATGAAGGAGGCTTCTGGCTTGTTCCAGGCTTCGGTCAAGTATTTGTAAGCCATCTAGTTAACGTGCTCCTTTTGCGGTTCAACCTTTCGTGAGGTTACATTCCTTCGGACTCTCGTCCGCTGTTGGTTCGTAGCAAGATGGCGGCGAAACAACTAATAAACCTTTTTCAAAACACGAGTTCTGGGTTAAGAGAGAAGTCTCTTGAATTTGAACGCTTGGGGTATCTTTACGGTGTCAATTCCAAGAAAATTCGTTCCATCGTAGAGTTTACCAGTCACGGTTAATGTAGCGTGAGTGAATTCGTCGGCGTTTTCCAAGATCCTCGAAACACAGTCTATTGTCTTGGCTCTGTCAAGTTTCACCATCAGATCTGGGGTTCCGTCCTTGTCGTAGTCTCCAATATTCGTTGGCTTCGATTCTGCTGAGATTTTGTTGTTCAGTTGAATGGTGGCGACGTCGATGTCACCCACGTTGTAGCCGTCGGGAAGCTCGATGTAACAGGTAACCCATTCACCAGAACTCTCCAAATTCAAGGATTCTGGGTCGACGTACACGACGGCGTATAACAGCAACCAGTGTTTCCCGAGCAACGCCAGGTCACAGATGTCTATTTTGCCATCGCCGTTGAAATCAACCTCAGAGCTATATCTAGGATCTCCGGAGGACGACCCCCAAGCTGACCTCAGCAGTTCTAGGTCGTGTGCGTCAACCTTCCCGTCACGGTTTGCGTCGCCCACATGATACAGGTTTACAACCGTAGCCACGCTTAGTGTAACGAGGAGAGGCATTAACACCTTTCCTGACAGCACTCCTCTCATCACTCGGGGCACACTCAGGCATGATAGAACATTAGAAGCGTTATCTCACGAATACACAGTTAAGATTTATGGAAGATTATTCTTTGTTAGATTAGGGAAAAATTTGAGCATAAACGCTTTGTTCAAGACGCATTCAGGGCATCCAAAACCGACATTTTTCCAGAATGATTAGTCAGTTTTTCGTTTTTTAATTTCTGTTGTATCTCTCGGTGAGTTTAGAGTTACGACAGAGGATAGTTCTATTTTTCGGATAGAGTTGCTTTCCTGACGAGAAGATAGCCGCTCTGTTTCTCCCAGATTTTCTCTGTGTCAATCAGCTTGATTTTTTTGTTGAAGAAGGGCGCGTCGAGGACGAGTGTTTCGTATTCGCCTCCTTCGCCCACAAGCGACACGCGATATTTTCTGTTCAGTTCGACGAGTTCCCTGATTGTTTTTTGGTTGATTTGTCTTCCGAGCCATGTCTGGTCGAAGCCGTAGGCGTAGACGCCGACGATTACCACGTCCATTTTGAGGTTGACTATCTCCTTCAGCAGTTTTTTTGGTGGCGTGTGCCAGAGGGGTGTCAGAGAACTCAGTTTGAGCTCTCTGCAGATTTTGTCGATTCTTCTTTTCTGATACTGTGAGGATATGGCTCCTGAGACTACTCCGTCTACGTCTAGGGTTGCCAGCAGACGCTTCAGGTCTTCGAGTTCGGTCTCCTTGATGCCGGCGGTTTCAGCCTTCACAAGGGGGATGCCCACAGCCTCGGCGAAGAGGTCTGTCAAGTGAATGTTTGGGTAGTGGAACATCCAGCTGTCTTCTCGCTGAGGCAGCATGGTCACTAGGTGTTTTATTTCGTAACCGAGTTTCATGGCTCGGTGAAGAGCTAGAGCGGAGTCTTTTCCAGCAGTCACGAGCGCTGCAACCCTCAAACCGACACAACCACGTTGAGAATGTTTCCTTATTGTTAAAAAGTTGTTGTCAGGGGTCATTCTTGCCCTTGAGAAGTGTACGACTGATGCATGATGAACATTAGCGTGCAATAGAGTAAATAAATTAATTAAGGGAATTAAAAGGGATACATGATTTGGGCAAAAGAAGGTAGAGACGATGGATGAAGAAGCTTTATATCAGCCAATTAAGGATGCCTTGAATAAGGTTTTTTCAGCTTTCGGGGAGTGCTATCTTGAAATTTCTAAGAAGGGCATAAGTGAAAAATTTAAAAAGGAACTGGATAATTTTGCCATTTTTTACATAAGAATAGATAGGCAATATCCAGACATTGCTGGTTTTCTTCAAACTAAGAACGCCAAAGAATTCATTACTGTGGAAGTAAAGAAACGCGTCTCAAAAATGGAAGATATATTTCAGGCCAAACGATACGCAGAAGTTTTTAACGCTACTTATGGATTCTTAATCTGTCAAAGTATCGATGAAGAAGTCAAGAGATTTCTTAAAGAGCGTCCATTAATATGTTCTCGTTCACGTGGTAACCAAATAATAATCGCCCAATTTGAAGAATCGTCAAAGAATATCCATATCATTAAGGAATTGTATTCCCCAATCTTGCCCAAGCCATTTGGTTCACCGCCTCAAGTCTACTACTTCGTTTCACGTGAGCACCCCAGAGTAGTTGTAAAAGGAGAAAAAGCTTATTGGATGTTTGAAAAAATGGACAGATTAGTTACTGAGGGAAAACTTCTGTTTGAATTTGTTAAACTTTCAGATAAAGAGACTTACAAGGATTGGCTTAAAAAAAATGGATTAAAGGAGATGGAGTGGAGAGAACCCACTAACGAAGAACTAGAAGACCCTTGAACAATGTACAGACATACGGCGTGCTCAACTTACAATCTAAAAAGTTATAGTTATCAACCGCTGCTCCCTCAACCAGAATTTTCGGAAGTACTCCTCACAGCGTTGGATAGCCTCTTTAACAGAGAGGTCCCAGAGTGGAACCGTTATCAAGCCCCAGTCACACTCGACCTCCTTCGCGCTGACCCGCATGGCAAAGACGTCGTTTGGGTGAACAAAATTCGGGTTTGCGAGGATTTTCTTGTTCAGGACCAAAGCCGCAAAACGATGGCATGCCCTTTTCTCCTTGTCTAAGGAGTGAACTATACTCTCGATCTTCTGCTTTGTAAAGCCAGCGTTCACAACATCGTCTACGGTGAGCAGAGTTTCGCAATCTCTGAGTTGTTCGCGAAAGTAGGCACGCCACTCCATACTTGGAAAGTAAGACTCTACATGATGCTGCAACTGCAGCGGTCGCTGAGCCACGATGGGAACAAAATTTTCAACTGCATTGTTCATTCTCGCTATGCCATACGCAACCGGCAGCCCTTTCAGAACGACGCCCAGAATCAGGGCTTCTTCGAGGTCGATTTGACTCTTTATCTTCTCGTTCAGCTTCCGAATGAGTCTCTGAGCCACAACTCTTCTTTTCATCAGGGCCAGGTCCAGCCCTAAGACAGTGGCTTCTTGCCCAGGCGCTCTCTAGCCGTTTCCATCAGTTTCTGCGTCTTCTTCTTCCACTCGCTGAGACCGTCTGGAGAGGCGGGATAGTTCATGTAGAGCGCTTTCATTATTTTTAGCAGATTGGCTGTGTCTCGCAGTCGTCTTAGCATGGATAGTTTTCCAACCCCTCTCAAAGCTCGCCGTGTCTTTTCAGCTATGTGGAGGTGCAAGTCCTCGCCCATGCTCACCTTGAATATGTCTTCCTCGGTGACCACTCGATATTTCATTCCGTAGTTTAGGTCGTCGTTGCTTAAACCTCGAAGCAGAAACATCCTGAAGATGTCGAGTCCAGCATGCTTGGCGCCACAGACCCGCATGTATCGCACGTTATACTGCCACAAACCCTCAGGGCTCACATCATCGTTCTCCAGAGCCTCAACAATGGTTTGGGCTGCGGTCTTTCCACCCATCATAGAAGAACCTATTCCGCCACCGTGTATTGGATTGACTTGACAAGCAGCGTCGCCCACTAACACAACGCCGTTTCCAACCATGCAATCAAGAGGACGCCTAGTTGGGTCATACCACGCGCCACCTGTCAAAACTCTCGAACCCTTGAACAAGGGCTTAGTTAAGACTCTCTGATAGAGTCGATTCTTCGGGTTGGGAAAGCCGGGATCCATAGCCACTCCTAAGCCAACGTTTACCCTGTTCTTGCCCTCTGGAAAAATCCAGTGGTAGCCACCCGGGGTTATGGATAGTTCGAGGTAGATGTCGCAGAACTCGGGTTCAGGGAAGGGCTCTTTGATCTCTCGTATCTCGCGGTAGCAGGCTTCCACGTCTTCGCCTCTTATGTTCTGCTCGATTCCCATCTCAGGCGGAAGTTTATTCCTCAGAACAGCCGTGTAGCCGCTCGCATCCACAACAACCTTAGCTTGCAGTTGGGTCCTGGTCTCTGTTTGCACTTTTCGCGCTGAAACTCCAACCACGAAGCCCTCTCTGAAAATCGGTTCCATAACGTGCGTTGAATCCAACAAGGTGGCACCCGCATCAATCGCTTGTCGCAAGAGCCCTTGCCCAAAGAGTCTGCGGTTCAGAATAAGCCCATAGAACCGTTCACTCCTAATCTTGAAGACAGTTTCCAAGTCTGGCGAGTAGATTTTGACACCCGAGACTCTGCTCTCTAACTCCTCACCCTTCGGATACTCGAGTCCTAGATCGTCGAAGTGGTGTGTTCCGATGGCGTCTCCGCAAACCTTCTCGCCTATGTCCTCTCTTCTCTTTCGGTCGATCAGGCAGACTTCTAACCCGGCTTCGGCTAAGGTCTTGGCGGTCATGCAGCCTCCTGTTCCGGCGCCCACAACAATCGCGTCGAACTTTTTCAAGTTAGAGCCTTCTCCTCCGAATTCTTGTACGGTTAATCAATGCAGTGAGGAACCGCTCATAACCCTTACGATACTCCGAGAAAACTCCCTTGGAACAATCTTAAATCTGCGGGTCTCATAAAAAGTGAGGGTGAACGAAAATGTCACAGGTAGACAGGCAGAGACAGGCTCTCCTCTCTCGGCTTCACGCGGTTGAGTCAGACCTCTCCCACGCCTCCGCTGCGATAAGCGACGTGGAGACCAAGATGGCTCACATAGAAAGCGCCATGGGCTACCTACCCAGCAGGCTCTCAAGCGTGCGGACACGCGGATACGCAGCCATGGGGCATTTAGAGAAGACAATCGAACTCTTGACGAGGAAGTGGGCGGACGCCGCTCCGTTGCTGAGGCGTGG
>Ga0315314_1003180_pt1 | contig 13054 bp, 15 predicted proteins | sample TDP9_MG_FD_203631 | JGI IMG/M metagenome (GOLD analysis project Ga0315314, IMG submission 203631) | Freshwater sediment microbial communities from Lake Towuti, South Sulawesi, Indonesia - TDP9 | ecosystem: Environmental > Aquatic > Freshwater > Lake > Sediment | place: Indonesia: South Sulawesi...
AGCGTCTCCAAAAGCTCCTTCCCTCGAAACTCCTTGTAGGTCAAGAGATAGGCTGTTGGAACCGCCGCGACAACAGCCAGACCACCGACAATGAAGGCTGAAGAGGTGCTGATCCAGAGTGCGCCCAAGACCCTCGTATCAAGCATTGCCCGGTAGACTAGTCCCCAAGATCCGCCCACCACCGCGAAGAGGTAGAACAGCGAGACCAGCATAAAGAGTATGAAGACACACGCCAGCACGTTCAGACCGACTCTGAACGCATCCCTTGGCAACGTAACCTCCGGATATATAGAGAACGAGTAGAGATAAAACCTGCATCTGCACCTCAAACTCAACAACGAGTCATCTCAAAAACAATAATAGTAAGTCTCGGAGAACGATAACGGGGCGGCCGTAGTCTAGTTTGGTCTAGGACGGGAACGATCCGAGCAGGATCGCCGCATGCCCGCCACGCTTCTGACCCGGGTTCAAATCCCGGCGGCCAGGACTCGCGTGCAAAACGGGTCCCCGCAAGCACCACTAAGACTGAACCCGGGCTAAGCGGCGAGTTTTTCTATGGCATCTGTGATCTTGGCGTAGCTCTCTACGCTACATCTCCAGCCCGCGAAAACCATCTCGTTTAGCGCTTGCTTGGCTCTCTCTTTAGTAATCAGCCCTTGTCCAACGGACCTCATCAGAATGTACGGCGTGCCCGCATAGGATATTCTGTAGACCCTCGCGGTCTTTCTAGCCACCTCATCGTCTATGACCGCTATCCCGTCGCGCTCTCTGGCGATGGCAAGAACCTCAGCATCAGTAATGTGAAGACCCTTCGTTTCCAGAAGGCTTGCAAGAAAACTTCGATTTCTAGGCTCAGCTACCTTGAACACATCGTTCTTGAACATGCTCTCCAAAATGATAGCGTCTGGAACACCCTTACGCTTCCCCTCATCGACAACCTCTCGCCTAACCTCAGGTGATGTCAGTTTTTCAGCTTCCAGATCCTCGAGAACCTTGCTCAATCCTACTTGGGTAAGATAGATCAGAGGTGTGGCGTTGAAAACGAGCGGCTTCACTTGGATTTCACTGCCGACGCTTCCGTGATTTCTCTCTCCATTTCCTCGGGCGTGTACCTGACCCACTCCACATTGCGCTGCTTCACCAAATCAGCGAACTCCCATAGGGAGAGCTTAGCCATCTCCGCAGCCCTAGCAAACGTCACCTTCCCATCACGTAACAACTCCAATGCGGTTTGCTTTCTCCACTCCGCGATTCCCATCTCGAGGAGGGTTCTCACGGCGGTAGCCTTGTCCAGCTTTTCGCGCTCAACCACCTCGAGAATCTCCTTCTCGATTTCCTCAGGTATCCTAACCGCGAGGGGTTTAAGCGTCAACGTGCTCGCCGTATACAAACGGCATCACTTGCATACTTAAGAATGTTGTGACCGCCCCGGATTTGCCAGACAGGACCAAGAAACCCTCAATGTATACAAGACCGGGAATTGGAATAGGACGATCTTAGCAACAAAATCGATCTGTTATCGAAAGACTATAACGCAGGGCGTTCTCCCAAAACGACATTCATTGTAAGCTTCTGGTTGCTCCTGATGATCGTTAGAGTTATCCTGTCTCCTGGCCGCGTGTTCCTCTCGAGATAGACGGAAAGGTCGTTGGAATTCCTAACCCTTAACCCATCCACCCCCACAATCACATCGCCCCCAACCTTGTACGATATCCCCGCAATCGTTGCCGTTTTGTCACCGCCCATTTGATCGAGGTTCAGGCTCATGCTGACATTTCACTTTTTTGTGGGCGCTCAGATAGATTTCTCTTGTCGAGAGTAGTTATCGACGTTACCCTCCGGGCCTGATTTCCAAGCGAAGGAACAGCATGTAGGACATGGCGAAGCACACCACAAGACCAACGGCTATTGCTGTGATCTGCGGCCAGACCGCGATAATGCCTTGGGTTAACTCCAAAGACTGGAAGGGGGTTCCCGCTCCTCTTCCTAGACCCATGAACCCAAACATCCCTCCCCCCGTCATGCCGAGGATGGATGAGCAGGCTTCGTTGTAGAGACTGGCCGGTGAGATCCTCTGGATGTTCGTTTGAATCGCGGACCTTCTTTGTAAGAGGGCAGTGTACTCGGTTGTCTGAATGATCCTCTGATCGAAGCTTCCCATCGGCGTTGAAACGGGCACGAGGGTGTTGGCCACAAGGGCAGCCACGATGGTGATCACGATGGAGCAGAAGAGCCATGTGGCAACGGACATGAGTATCGATGTCGACGTTTTCTTGGTCACGGTTGAGTAGAGAAGACCCAGACCAAGCCAGAAGGCCAGATAAAGCACCGTGAGCAACGCAAAGAGCACTATCCTCGAAGCATCTCCAAGTGTTGGACCGAACCCGAGAAGAGGTATCGCCACACCACACATGACCGTGATCGTGCTTACTCCCAGCAACGAGAGAGCCGTGGCTCCCGCGAGGAATTTGCCGTTGATGATGGAGTCCCGGTATATCGGTTGGGCGAGGAGCACTGAGAGACTGCCGCTTGTCCTCTCCTTGTTTATGGCGTCGAAGCCCAAGGCTAAGCCGAGGATGGGTCCGAAGAAGACCATCAGCGTTATGAAAGAGAAGCCGAACTGGGCACCCGAGAAGACGGCTAAGAACCCTGCCTGAGGATTGTTCCGTATGAACTCGGCGCCTTGGTACGCTGACACAGTCGATAGAAGCAGTATCAAAGCGAACAGCACGATGTAGCGTTTACTACCGAAGTGATCTGCAAGCTCTTTCTGAAATACGGTTATCGTGCCTGTCATCGCTATACCTCCCTATAGTACTCTAGGAATATCTCCTCCAGACTGTACTCCTTCGGCTTCATCAGCAGAATAGTTGCTCCATGCTTCATTATCGCCTCAGAGATCACCCCCGACCTGTCGCGTTCCATATGCACATAGACCTTACGATTCTCTTGGTCAACAGACGTCACACCGTCAATGTCTCTAATCGCCTGAATTAGGCCTGGACTTACCATTGACAACTCGAACTCGATAGTCATCTTCCCCTTCCCCGCCAACTTACTGGATAGATTCTCTATAGTATCAGCAGCCACTAACTTCCCGCTGCGTATGATACCCACTCTCTGACAGGTTAGCTGAACCTCGTACAACAGATGCGAGGATAAGAAGACCGTAAGATCCTGTTCCCTATTCAACCTGATCAACATATCTCTGATCTCCTTTGTGCCTTGTGGATCCAACCCGATCGTTGGTTCATCGAAGAAGGCAATCTTCGGCCTCTTAATCAACACCTCCGCTATCCCGAGACGCTGTCGCATACCTCGAGAAAACTTCTCAACCTTTGTATCCGCCCACTTGTCTAAGCCTACAGCCTCGAGGAGATCCGCTGCCCTCTTGTCTATCTCAGGTCCAGGTATTTCGTTCAGCTGACCTATGTATCTGAGGTTCTGCCTTGCGGTCAAGTCTTCATAGTAACCAGCGCCTTCGGGTAGCAACCCGGCAATCTTTCTTACATCCCTTGACGCCTTAATGATATCATAGCCGCCTACTGTAGCCGTACCCGAAGTTGGCACGGCAAGGCCCATCAGCATAAGAAGCGTTGTAGTCTTACCGGCCCCGTTTGGTCCGAGGAAACCGAAGATCTCCCCTTCATGAACGGTTAGATTCAGATGGTCAACAGCTTTGACCTTTCCGTAGTATTTTGTCAGTTCCCAAGTTTGTATAATAACAGGTTTAGACATTTGCTCTACCTCCTCCTGAACCTTCTGAATATCATCAAAAGAGCGGCCACCATGACGACGGCTATCCCCACCCCGATTAGTCCCCATGAGGTGGGAGCTGTAACAGTGACCCTGACCTGAACGCTATCTGACTTAACCTTGTCGCTTAAACCTCGCAACGTGATCATGTAGTCTCCAGCAACGGCGTCTCCCGGCACCTTTACGACGATTGTAAACGTGGAAGATCCCTTTGGTTCGAGTGAGTTTACCTGTACCGGGGTGATTGACGATTCCCATCCTGATGGAGCATCAACGCTGACGCTAACGCCTGTTACAGTGGACTTCCCCGTATTGGTGATCTTCGCCGTGAACGTGGTAGAACCTCCGGTTGTTGCGCTGGTAAGAAGCGTGGATGTCTCCAGCCCCAGGGCATAAGAGAAACGGACATCTATCGTAAAGGTCAGTGTGGAGCTGGTCTCTCCAGACGCGGTAAGTGACAAGCTGTAGCTTCCATTGGCCGTTGAGGGAATTGTGACCTCCAGCTTGGGGGAGACGCTTGCGCCGGATAGTAAGTATACGTTTGTGATCTCTGCGGTCTCATTGCCCGCTGCAAGTAGTGTCCTCGTTGTCCAGTTCTCTGGTGCTGTTACAAGCAATTCCACCGTCATAGGCTGTTTGCCGGCGTTGCTTACCGTAAATGAAAATCTTAGCGTATCCCCAGGACTTGCCACTCGACCCAATGCCTGAGAGGACAGCCCCAAAGTTCTGGGCAGAGCTATGTCTCCTAGATTAAGCGTTTCGAGCCCAGAACTCAAATTGATAGTTTTAGTAACTTCGACATACGCTTCTTTTGAAAAATAGAGGACATAGCTTGCTCCCACATCTAGATCAATGGCGAAGTACCCGCCGGAAGACGTAGTTCCGTTTTTAACATAAGCGCCAGCATAAGTAGTTGAGTAAGTATATACTTTGATCAGGACGTTGTTTATTCCGCCGGGAGAGGATTCGTCTATACACCTACCCGAAACAGTGGCCGTAGATGCACCATAAACCGGAGCAATTGAAATAGATAGTGCTAAGACAATTATGAAGCAAGTACACACGCTTGTTGCATATCTTATTCTACTGCTTCTATTCGCCATTCCCTTATCCCTTCATCTCTTCCTATCGTCTCTTTTTTGTGCCACTCCAGGTCTAGATCGGTTCGAACCTGTACTGGGCCTTGCCAAACCATCGGGTCAGGATGAGGGAAACCTTCTTCTTGTCCTCTGCGCGTGGCACAAAGAGGTATATGACATCTGGTGACCCCTTGTCTGTCCAGACTAGAACGAACCGACCGATTCGATGGAAGAACCTTAGGAATGCTTCGCGCGGCATATTCCTGACAAGTAGTTCTATCTTGTAGACTCTATTCAGTGTCCGCAGTTTTCCACGGTTCATAGTCGTCTCACTCTAATTAAACAAAGGTGGATACAGACAATGACAAAGGCTACAGAAGGGAAAAAGGGAACTAGGCTTGAGGTTGTTGCTTTGAGGCAGTCGCTGACTTGTTGGTGTATTCCAGCTCCTAGCGTGTGCGTTGGCTTCATCTTCTAATTCCCTTTTTCCCTTCAGACAGATCGAACTATGAGCCGTATTTTAACGATTTTTCAAAATTGTATCAAAATCTATTCAAGATTATACCAAAGTCTCAGAGTTTTGGATAGCTTTAAGGATTGAAAAGTCCATTAAGGGTCTATCCGTATGGCGCTTCGAGGCAGATCATTCAAGCACTTACTGCAATGGCTGATAGCTGGTACGAGGGGAGGCGTTAGCAGGGCCCAAATTGTGAAAGCGATAAGGGAAGACCCAAGGAACGCAAACCAGCTGGCAAATCTCCTTGGGGTGGATTACCGTACGGTCAGACATCACCTAGACGTTCTAGAAAAAAACGGGTTGATAACTTCCATGGGAGAACAATACGGGAAAATGTATTTTCTATCCAACGAGTTGGAGGAGAATTTCGAGGTTTTTGAAGAGATTTGGAATGAAATTGGAAAAAGGCTGAAAAGAAAGGAGAAGGAGTGAATGAGTGAATGAAAAACAGAAGATGGGTTCTAGTAATAATTCTGGGTCTACTGGCGATAACCATAGTAGTCTCCCAGTTAGCTTCATACCAACCTTTCGATAGAAACTTTCTTTATAGAGAATCCCCTCCTGAACCGCCACAATGGACAGAACTCTTACCTAACTTGCTTCTTGCCAAGACGATTATCACGTCGATAAACACTATTCTTCTCTCAATCCTGCTAGCTACCTACGTGCAAGTCTACCGCAAAACCGAGTCGCAGTTTAGTTTAGGGTTAATCATCTTCACGATAACCCTGCTTCTTTACGCCCTCACATCCAACCCACTACTGCACGGGTTTGTGGGCTTCAGAGTCTCAGGTCTAGGCCCCTTTACCATCCTACCAGACCTCTTTACATGCGTAGCCTCAGCTATACTCCTACACCTAAGTCGACAATAGTCCTTAGCAAGTGTACTAAACGACAATACGCAGAACCCAAAGGTCTCTCCACTTTCGGACTTGAACTCTACCGGGTATAAATCCTAGAGACTGCACCATAACCTTCGCAACACGCGCGTGTATTCACCGCGAGTACTTCGATTCGCTCCATTACCGTGTTCACAGGCGTGGTTTGCAAATGATCTCTTTGATTCTGATATCAAAGAAAGTGTGCGTGTTGCTGGGTTTCAGAACTAGAGCGGCGTCAGCTCCTCCTCCCGAACCGCCAATTCCGATAGCCTCCTCATCGGTTCTGATCAGCCCTGCGTCAGTAGCCATACATGTAACCTCACACGCAACTTTCACGCCCTGTCCGAAGAGCCGAAGGACGTGCGCTATGATTTCGTCGACTTGAATTGTACCAAATCTCCTGTTAACAGCCCTTCCTAAGGTACCGAAAGCATGGGCTGCGTGGATGATTTTCCCACCGTTTCTTTCGATTGTGCCACGGTTTTCAGGTAGGAGCTTGTGAACATTGGGTTCTGTAAAACCGAACACACCCGCTACAACAATTAAATTGTAACCCTTAAACACTTCAGAGGCTTTGACACCAGTAACACCGGTATAGGAAGCCACAACAATATTTTTGATGTTTAGCTGCTCAGCTCTCTCCTTCGCTAGTTTAAGAGTTAAACCAGTATTCTGGGGACCAGGTCTCTCAAAATAAGTGACTTTACACTCCATATCCATCAGGTTAACACCTCAACTTTGACGCTTGATCTACACAAAGATTTTTTCTCTTAAATCTTACGTCTCTGCCGATCACCAAGGAAGGACTCTATTGTGCCAGAGGCAAGAGCAAATCGGAGATTAGCCAAGACGGATGCGTACACCCGGGCTACACGGTGTGCAAAAATTATGGACTGAGGGAAAACAGCCTCTGTTCCAGAGGAAAATCGCGCTAGGACCCCGACATCACTTGAGTGTTGCTATGAGATCATCCAGTCCTAGCTTCCTCAGAGTTTCCGGGAGAGGCTTTCCGGTTTCAGTGTCCCAGCCCATGTAGCGGTAGTAGTTCTTGAGCATAGTCTCCCAGTGCGGCTTGATCGCTATTCCCTTCGAAGGCCCATCGACAGGCGTGGACCCGTACCTCTCCGAGGGGTAGTCCTTCTCCTTCGTTATTCCGCACCTGAGATTGTAGACCTTCATCAGGTTGACCGCCCTCAGACCAACGTTCTTCCCCTCTTCAGGGGTGAAGCCCCACCCGGTCACCTCTCGAATCGCCTCGGACTCGAGCTGCAGGTTCATCCTCGTGTTAAAGCGGCAGACCCCAAGAGAGTCCTCGAAGACCATCAGACCCTTCGTCAGAGCAACGGAGGTCGATACGTCATCAGGATACCCGGCTTTCTGCATTCTCGCCGCTTCGTCCGGCGGCAGGTAGAGGATGGTCGCTCCCGTCTCAAGCGTCCCGGTACTCGAGACCGACGTATCGAACATCTCGAACCACCTTGTTCTGTGGTCGTGACCTCTCGGGGTGTTACCTTTGAGCGTGTAGATCGCGCATCTCGCAGCCTCTCCCCCGACCTTCCTTGAGGCTCTCATCACCCCCTCGGCAAGAAGATCGCCCACTCCCTGCCTGTTCGCGATCACGTAGAGAAGCTGCCTCACAGCCTCCGCGTTTCCCCATCTGAGATCGAGCCCGTTCAGATCGTCCTTGCTGAGGAGACCCTTCTCGAAGCACTCCATAACCCATCCGACAAGCCAACCCGCCTCGTTGTTGTCGAGGCCGACACGGTCAGTGATGCAGGAAAGCATGGCTGCGGCGGATACATCCTTAAGGTTGATGACAGGCCCCCAGGCGGCAAGCTGCTCGTACTCCGGCTCCTCAACCAGCATCCCCTTGTGAGGTCCATAAGGTATCGTCATGAAGGTGCAGTGCTTGAGACGGCACGCCCAGCATGGGTTCGGCTGTGGGGAGAAGTTCCGCCGTATGTACTCCTCGCTGAAACTCTCGATCTCCTCATCCGACACGTCCCAGATGTTGGTTAGGTAGTTCTTGATGGGGAGAGTTCCTACCCCCGAGCGATAGCTCCTGTGGACACCCCCCAGTGTTCCGGTGAAACCCTTTGCATTCTCGTAGAGTGACTCGGCAATCTTTCGAAGATTATCCTCGTTCTTGACGGGAACTCGCTTCTTGCCCCTCGCAACGGCAATCGCCTTCAGCCTCTTCGATCCCATGACAGCTCCGGGACCGTTGTGAGACGCCGAGTGCCCCCAGTCCACAAACACCCCTGCAAACCTGACCAGGTGCTCCCCCGCGGGTCCTATCGAGACCACGCTCATCTGCCCTCTCTGCTTTCCAAGCTCCTCCTTGATCGCGGTGGCCGTGTCGTACGTGTCCTTGCCGAGCAGGTGGTTGGCTTCTCTGAGCTGAACAGAGTCATCATCGATGTGAAGGTAGGTCCACCCACTCGCCACCCCCTGAATGATCACCCCAGTGTACCCTTGGAATCTGAGGAAGGCCCCGAACAACCCGTTTGCCTGCGCGGCAGTGCAGCCTCCGGTCAGGGCTCCCTTCGTAACCAACGAAAAGGTACCGGACCCCCCGATCACAGTACCCCCAAGAGGCCCGCTGGCGAGGATTACACGGTTCCGCGGATCAGACCATTCAACCTCGGGGGGAACCTCATCGTACAGTATTCTGCTTCCCATTCCGGTCCCCCCGAGGTATTGTCTGACGGTCTTCTCGTCGAAGGTCACGTCTCTGAGCTCTCTAAGGCTCAGATCGACTCTCAAGTATCTGCCTGGAAATTCTCCAAAGTCTTGTGTGAACATAGTCTCCTTCTCACACCGGCTGACAGCCGTGAACTCCGTACTATTTTCTCGGTTATGACATTTTTGTTCCTTGCCAGAATGACCCTAGCTGATGGACAGGCTTTAGAGAGCAGAACAGATCCTCGTAAAAAAATCAAAATCTCAGAGCAACGCCATGAATATCTAGGAGGCGGACATCATTCCCGAGACCGAAAGGAAGATAGAGATTCTATGGGACAAGGATGATCCCAAGTCGGTGACCTCAGCCCGAAAGAAGTTCTCAAGGCTCAGCAGACTCGGCTGGATAGCGTTCGCTACTCTGTCCAACGGAAGGAAGGCCCATGTGACTTCTTTCGACGCGTCACTAGAAAGGTTAACCTTTCTTCTGCCCATAGAAGGGGGCTGAACCAAAAGATCACACGACAACAGCGCGTCAAGAGATTTCTGGAATCAGTCCTCCAGCCGCCGAACTTCGAGACACCCGCTCATAACTAGTCTATCCCTCGATCCGTACGCCTTATCCTAGCTCTCTTCGCCCGTCTGCTCATTATCGTCTTGAGTCTATCGGAGATCACATCGAAGACGGCGGGAAGGTCCCAGCCGGACTCGGAGTATACGAACGTCCTTCGAGGCGTGTAGATGAGGGTCTCGACTTCGTAGCGCTTCCTGCCGCTCCGGGGATGAGGGGCAGACGCCTTGACCTTGGACCTAGCCTCCAAGATTTCGGGAAAACCTCTCCTAAGCAGGTTGACAACCCTCACGAACTTCGTCTTTGCAACCTCAGCTTCGAAGGGGTCTTCCGGCAAACCCACCATGTAAACGGGTATCGTGCTCTCCTGAGGCTTTGCCAGCAACTTCACGAAATCTCGATACGTGACTATCCCCTGCAACTCCTCTCCCAAACCCACTATGGCGCAGGTCCTCCCTTCATCGATCAACCTCTTGAGGACCGAGGAAGTCTCATCCAGAACGTCACAAACGAGGGGTCGCTCCATCAAACCCTTCACCGAGAGCTGGTCTACCACCAGGGCCTCGGGTTTCCACCCATACTTCATCGTCCTCTCAGGGGGTACGAGAGAGTTCAGCAGTCCCTGAGAAGTGAGCACGCCGACCACTCTGCCATCCTGGCGTACTGGCAAGTGATCGATTCTCCTCCGGTTAATGAGCGCCTTTGCCTTGCCTAGGCGATCGTCAACGTCTAGCGTTATCGGGTGTCCGGTCATGATCTTGTCGATAGTGAAAGCCAGTCTTTGAGCGGAGCTCAAAGCTTTGCAGATCGACAAGGCGGTTATCTCGCCGGTTGCTTCGCTCCCACGCGATATCGGGAGCGCCCTTATTCGGTATTCCGACATCAGTCTAGCCGCTTCTGCCACCTCGGTTTCCGGTGAGAGCCTCGGTACCTGGACCGCCAGCGACGAAGCCTTCTTTGAGACGTTCTTAGCCATGAGAACATCCCGAATGCTCACCATACCAACCCTCGAGCCCTCAACGATGAAAACCTCGTACGCGCCCTTCTCTCTAAGGGCGCTCACCACCTTGGTAAGGGGCGCAGAAGACGGAACTGTGACCAACTCAGTCTCTAGCTCTCCTACCCTAGCCCTGAGCAGACCTGGAGCGATCTCCAAAATCCATCATCCCTCCGGTGAAGTGCTCCTTACCAGAGATCTAACGGAGTATATAAACGGCTTGAAGGCGCTCGAGAGGGCACGCCATCCCCAGAGGACTCGCTCCGAAGGAGATCTTTCGCCTTCGCTTCGAGATCCCCGGGTGGTAGCTCCGAAAAGCAGCGGTTTGTGTGCGTGTTGAGTGCGATCACTCAGCTCTCCTCTTTCCGTGGAAAAGCTCGCTGCCCGCCCCCGGATAGACCACTCTCTCCGATTCTGGAGGGAGTCTCTCCACAGTCGGCCACCTATCCAGGCGCGGCTCTGACCCTTCCAGGGTCACCTGAGAAGGCGCAGCGTCCACCATCCTCGGGGTCTTTCTCACGTCTCTCCCCGGAACGTTGGCGCTGAACTCGATGGGAACTCCGTTCGGGTCATAGGAGTAGATCGAGTGGATGAACCCGTGATCGATGACGTCCGAGACATGAAAACCGGCAGCCTCCAGCCTGCTCTTCAGCTTCCACAGATCCTCATCCGTCTCCACACCGAAAGAAACGTGGTCGAAGATGAACGGCCCCCTCACGGGTCTTCCATGCTCCTTCTCAGGGACAGGCTTCACTCCCGGCCATTCGAAGAAGGCGACTAGGTCTGTGTCCGAGAGCTGGAAAAAGTAGTGCCTGTAGCCGGGCGCTCCCAGGCCCGCCACCAGCCTCATCCCAAGCAAGTCCCTCCAGAAGCGTATGGTCCCGTCCATGTCACCCGTAGCCAAGGCCAAGTGATTTACTCCGTTGAACCTAGCAACAAATCCGCTACCCGACTTCCCTCTCGATCGGCTAACCAATTCTGCGTCCCACCCGAGTTGTTCACGCAGAAACTTATCGAAAAAAATACCTACTCACCCAGATAGGCTTTTACTTACCCGCCCCGGGACAACCGTCGCCGACATACGCCTTGTGATAGGACACAGCGAGAGCAGAGACTCTATTGCCTAACGCAGCCTTTCAACCAGCTCAACCAGGGCCTTCAGGAGATCCCTGATCCTCTCTCGGGTATCCTCGTCCTTCAGGTTGCCGCTCTCATCGAACTTTTCGGGGGCCCGGGCGATCATCACTTCAGGTCGGTTTAGAGGATGCATGTTCAGAAAGACGAACGTCTGGCGGAGGTGGTACTGGGCTCTCGCCGTGCCGAGCGTTCCTATCGAAGCACCCATCACAGCCACTGGCTTGTCTTCAAAGGAGTTGTCTCCGTACGGTCTAGACGCCCAGTCGATGGCGTTCTTCAAGACGCCGGGTAACGAGTAGTTGTACTCCGGAGTAACGATCAGGATCGCGTCGGCTTCCCTAATCTTCCTCTTGAAGTCTTTCACGACCCGGGGAGGACTCCGCTCCAGATCCTGGTTGAACGAGGGAATCCCCTCGAGATCGAAGACCTCGAGCTCAGCGTTGTCTGGAGCGACCTTCGCCGCAACGTTTAGCGCCATCTTGTTGTAGGAGCCTTTCCGGAGACTGCCAGCGAAACCGAGAATTTTCAACTTCTTTGCGGGCATGATCTCAAGCTCGTCTCCGAGTTCTAAAATCTTTTCGGACTGCCTAGAGCCGAGAAAACTTTGAGCACGGTGAATATTGTATGCCGCGGGCCAGAATCTCACCGGAGGGTCGAGCCCTCACAGCCTTGAACTGGCGACAACCCGGTCTTCAGCGTCGCCCGCGAGAGCTCACCGCTCTCAGCGACGGGCGCTCTCCCGAGCTGAGCTACCGCGGCACGCAGAAACATCAACCCAGCCTCCTATTTTAAAAGGTTTTGGGGATCAGCAAAGCAAGCTTCCGTCTTAGGACTTCTGAAGACAACGTCTTTAATAGCGAAGGAAAACTGTTGATCTAGGAGGCGCTTGAACCGCTCACTCCACGGCTATACTACGCCCTCCTGCCTCAGCCTGGCGATCTCGTCCTTGCTGTACCCAAGCAGACCCCCGTAGATCTCCTCATTGTTCTGACCCAGCGTCGGTGCTGGACCCACGACCGAGCCCGGGGATTCCGACAGCTTCGGGACGACCCCCAGAACCGGGATCCTCCCGGCGATCGGGTGGTCCACCCAAACGACCATCTCCCTCGCCTGAAGCTGAGGGTCGTTCAAGCAAGCCGCTAGGTCATTCACGGGTCCACACGGCACGCTCGCTTCGTCAAGGAGGCTCACGATTTCGCTGGCGGACTTGGTCACAGTCCACTCCTCAATCAACGACTCGACCAGCTCGGGGTTCTCCCTGCGCCTGGGTGCCGTCGAGAGCCTAGGATCTCTCGCCAAGTCCTCCATCCCCATGACCCTCGTCAGGTCAACCCAGTGCTGGTCGGTCGATGCGGCAATGACGACATACCCGTCGGTCGCCTTGTGAATGAATCGGCTTCCGATTCGCTTCGGCACGTTCCCGGTCGTGAAGTA
>Ga0315314_1003182_pt1 | contig 13054 bp, 15 predicted proteins | sample TDP9_MG_FD_203631 | JGI IMG/M metagenome (GOLD analysis project Ga0315314, IMG submission 203631) | Freshwater sediment microbial communities from Lake Towuti, South Sulawesi, Indonesia - TDP9 | ecosystem: Environmental > Aquatic > Freshwater > Lake > Sediment | place: Indonesia: South Sulawesi...
CCCAGCCACAGCGTCTCCGAACTCTCCGGTTCTAGCCTCTCCTCCGAGGTCTCGGGTCAAGATGCCAGCCCTCAGGGTTTCAGTCAGAGCCTCCTCGATGTCCCCCGAAGCTTTCTTACACTGGGGGTCCGAGTACTTCCGTCCAAGCCACTCAAGCATCAGCTTAGAGGCCAAGATCATGGAGCATGGATTCGCAACCTGCTTACCAGCATGCTTCGGCGCTGAACCATGAACAGGCTCGAACAGGGCGAAGGCCTCGCCTATGTTTGCTCCCGGAGCCATCCCGAGGCCTCCTACCAGGATGGACGCCTCGTCTGATAGTATATCGCCGAACATGTTCGTCGTAACCAGGACATCGAACTCGCCTGGCCTCTTGATCAACTGCATGGCCGCGTTGTCCACGTACATCTCATCAAAGGTGATCTCCGGATACAGTTTCGCCACATCTCTACAAGTCTGTACGAAGAGGCCGCAGGTCTTCTTCATCACGTTTGCCTTATGGACGGCCGTAACTCGAAGCTTCTTCCCGCGGTTCCGCGCGGCCTCAAAGGCGTATTTCGCGATCCTTTCGCTCCCCCTCCGCGTTATAACCCTCATACAGACAGCCGTATCCCTGTCTAAGTCGAACTCGATCCCCCTATAGACGTCTTCGGTGTTCTCCCGAACGATAACCATGTCTATACCTTTCCCCGTGCTTGGGACGTTCGGATACGACTTTATCGGCCTGATGTTCGCGTATAGGTCGAAGATCAGTCTCAGCCTAACGATGACGTCTGCCGCTGTCTCTCCGACTGGGCCTTTTAGACAGGCGTTTGAAGCTTTGATGGCCTCCACAGTATCCTGAGGCAGGGGAACTCCCCTCTTCTTTGAGCATTCGTCTCCGCCCTCAACCTCGACCATGTTTAAGGTGATCCCGTTCTTCCTCTGGACAGCCTCCAAAACCCTGAGAGTCGCCTCCGTCAGCTCGGGTCCGATGCCATCTCCAGGCATCAGGGCTATGGTATACGATCTCATCTTCTCCCCCTCTTTTCTTTCACATACTCGACAAGGCCCTTCTCCATAACTTCCAACAGGAAATCTGGAACTGGATTTGCCTCCAATCTGACTCCCTTGGAAACGTCCTCGACTAGGCCTTCTTCGAGGTTGATTTGTAATTCATCACCCTCACTAACCTTCTCACCAACACCCCCGCACTCTAAGACTGGAAGCCCAATGTTTATCGCGTTCCTGTAGAAGATCCGCGCAAAGGAGTCGGCGAGTATGCACTTGACCCCCGCGTACTTCAAGGCGATGGGGGCCTGCTCTCTGCTGGAGCCACAGCCAAAGTTCTTTCCGGCGACGATTATGCTCCTCTCCCTAACCCTTTGAGGGAAATCCGAGTCGATCCCCGCCATCGCGTGCTTGGCCAGTTCCTTCGGGTCCGTGTAGACGAGGTATCTGCTGGGAATTATCACATCCGTGTTGACGCCGTCTCCGTACTTGAGCGCTCTGCCCCGTATCTCCATCCCTCTAAGCCCCCAGTCTACGCGGATCTGTTATCTTACCTGTGACAGCTGAGGCCGCTACCGTGGCGGGTGAGGCAAGATAAACCCTAGCCTTGGGGCTTCCCATCCTACCAACGAAGTTCCTGTTGGTCGTGCTCACACAGACCTCCCCAGCCGCCAATAGCCCCAGGTGCCCGCCGTAGCATGGGCCGCAAGCGGGGTTACAGACGAGGACATCAGCCCTAACGAAGGTCTCGATCAGCCCCTCCCTCATAGCGGCCGCGTACACCTCTCTTGAGGCGGGAATCACCAAAGCCCTGACACCTTTCTTCACCTTCCTGCCGCGTAGGATCTCAGCGGCTACACGCAGATCTTCCAGCCTGCTGTTAGTGCATGAGCCGATCAACGCTTGGTCGATATCTACATCCCCGACCTCAGAGACGGGCTTAACGTTGTCGACGGAGTATGGGCTCGCCACAACGGGCTCCAGCCTCGAAGCGTCATACTCCAAAGTTTTAAAGTACTGCGCGTCAGCATCACCCTTGACAGCGGCTGGGAAAGTCGACTTCCTAGCCCTAAAATAGTCTGCGACCATATCATCGGGCTCGACTATACCGCACTTGCCACCCATCTCAACGACCATGTTGCAGACCGTCATCCTCCCGTCTACGCTGATTCCCTGAAACGCCTCGCCTGAGAATCGAACCCCCATGTACGTCGCCCCATCAGCCTTCAGGTCCCCGATGATGTGGAGGATGAGGTCCTTCGGCGCAACGGGTGGGATGAGCTTGTCGTCGACGACTATGTTGATAACCTCGGGGACCTTGAACCAGAGCTTCCCTGTCATCATCACCGCCGCAGCCTCGGTTGAGCCTATTCCAGTGGCGAAGGCTCCCACGGCGCCGTAGGTGCAGGTGTGAGAGTCCGCTCCCACGATGGCCTCTCCGGGTTCCACATGGCTCTCCATCATGACCTGATGGCACACACCTCCCCTTCCGACATCATAGAAGTGCACGCCCTGCTCCAACGCGAAGCTTCGGCAGGTTCTGTGAAGCTCTGCAGCCTTCTCGTCGTTGGCTGGGATGAGGTGGTCGAGGATTACTATCACCCTGCTCCGATCCCATACCTTCTCGCCGTCCATCTCTCTGAAGGCTTCGATCGCGAGGGGCGCTGTTATGTCGTTCATCATGACCTTATCGATGTTGGCCTCCACTATCTCCCCTGCGTTGACAACTTTTTTCCCAGAGGCTCTGGCCAGCAGCGCTTCAACTATATTCATTACGCGTGGTCACGTTCTCTTCCCGACTTCGGACATGCGGCGGATCTGCTCACCCACCTTCTCGAGGGGGTGGTCTCCCCACTGCTTCATCAAGGCTGTCAGGACTGGCCGCCCCTTCCTGTCTTCGCGCAGCCACTCCTTGGCGAACCTGTCGTTCTGAACCCTTTTGACGGCTTTCTCCATGTTCCTCCGGATGTGGGCGTCTATGATCTTAGGCCCGACTGTTAAGCCGCCGTACTTGGCCGTGTCCGAGACAGCTCTCAGCATACCTAGGACTCCGCTGCGATAGATCTGGTCGATGATGAGTTTCGCCTCGTTACAGGCCTCGAAGTAGGCGAGTTCGGGTGGGTAGCCCTTTTCGACCAGGACCTCGAAGCCGTTTCTGATGAGCTCGATCATCCCGCCCACGAGGACCGTTTGTTCACCTATGAGGTCGCTCTCCGTCTCGTCTTTGAACGTCGTCTCTATCACGCCAGCCTTGGTGCAGCCTAGGGCCTTGGCCAGCGCCAAGACGGTCTGCTCAGCCTTTCCCGTGTAGTCCTGCTGGACGGCTATGAGGGCGGGAACTCCGAAGTTCTTCAGGAACATCTCCCTAACCGACGGGCCTGGCCCCTTTGGGGCGACCATTATGACGTCTACGTCTGATGGGGGAACTATCGTCCTGAAACGTATGTTGAAGCCGTGGGAGAAGCAGAGGGTCTTCCCCGCTTTCATGTGGCGCCTTATCTCTCTCCTGTACACTGAGGCCTGCGCCGTGTCTGTGATGAGCATGTGGATGATGTCTCCCCTCTTCGCCGCTTCGGCTATGGGGAAGACCTTGAAGCCGTCTTCCTGAGCCGTCTTGTAGGTTTTACCACCTGGTCTCAGGCCTATGATCACGTCTAAGCCCGAGTCTCTCAGGCAGTTTGCCTGGGCGCTTCCCTGGCTTCCGTAGCCTATCACGGCTATGGTTCTCCCCTTCAAAACCGATAGGTCCGCGTCCTGGTCGTAGTATATCTTCACCATGTTGTAACTCCTCCAACCCCTCTAGATTTGATGTCACTCTCTAATGGCTTTTTCCCCTCTGATCAGGGCGGTTATGCCTGTGCGAGCGATCTCCTTGAGGCCGAAGGGGCGTGAGAGGTCGATGAAGGCGTCCACCTTGTCTGAGTCTCCTGTTATCTCCACTATCAGTGAGTCTTGGGAGACGTCTACTATGTGGCCTCTGAAGATGTTCACGTACTGGATCAGGTCTGACCTAGCCCTGGCGTCGGCGGTGTGCACCTTGACCAGAGCCATCTCCCGCGCCACCATATTCGCTGGATCGAGGATCGAGACCTTGATGACCGCGATTATCTTGTTTAGTTGTTTGACGATCTGCTCTATAGTCCTGTCGTCGCCTCTCACGGTTATCGTCATCCGCGCCAAGTCCTCGGTCTCGACAGGGCCGACGGATATGCTGTCGATGTTGAAGCCTCTGCGTCTGAACATGTTTGCCACTTCGTAGAGGACGCCTGGTCTGTTCTCAACGAGGGTTGCTATAACATGCGTCTGTTGCTTACTCATGGTTTTCCCTCTTAAATTTACGAGACCATCATATCCTTTAACCCGCTTCCAGATGGGACCATTGGGAACACGTTCTCCTCAGGGGATATCGGCACATCTATGACCGTGGTCACATCGCTCTCCAACGCTTTCCTAACGGCGCTGGAGAATTCCGCTATAGATCCTGCGCGGAAGCCCTGCGCTCCGTAGGCTTCAGCCAGCTTCACAAAATCGGGGATTCCTCCCAGCTTCGACCCCGCGTACCGCCTGTTATAGAATAATCTCTGCCACTGGGCGACCATGCCGAGCATCGAGTTGTTCAGGATGACCACGACCACTGGGATCTTCTCTAAGACAGATGTGGCCAGGTCTTGTTCCGTCATTATGAAGCTCCCGTCTCCCGCTATGTCGACCACTGGGACGTCTGGCTTGGCCACTTTGGCGCCGATGGAGGCTGGAAAGCCGAAGCCCATCGTCCCTAGGCCTCCCGAGGTGATGAATGTTCTAGGCTCAAATGTTTTGAAGTGAAGCGCCGCCCACATCTGGTTCTGACCCACCTCCGTCGTTATGATCGCCTCGTTTGGCAGCATCTTCCTCAGCTCGGAGAGGACCTCCGATGGCTTCAACTGGTCTCCGCGACTCTTATCGTTCCTGTTCTGGTGTTGGACTCTGACTTCCTTCACCCTCTCGAGCCAAGTCGACCTCTCCCCCTTAGCCCCCGTCTTGGCTATCTGCTCGTAGATCCTGTTGAGGGTTATCTTCGCGTCGGCCACTATGGGCAGGTCGACCTTGGCGTTCTTCCCTATCTCCGCCGCGTCTATGTCCACGTGAATGATCTCCGCGTCGGGGCAGAACTGCTCCAGCTTTCCCGTTGTTCTATCAGAGAACCGCACACCGACCACCAGAAGCGCGTCTGACTCCAAGATTAGTTTATTAGCCTCCGCGGTGCCGTGCATCCCCACCATTCCCAGAGACAGGGGATGATCCTCGGGTATACTTCCCTTACCCATCAGCGTTATCGCTACGGGCATCACCATGAGCTCCGCCATTTTCAACACTTCCTGTGAGGCACCCGATGTGATGACTCCGCCACCGACCAGCATCATAGGCCGCTCCGCCATAACCAACAGCTCTGCCGCCCTCCTGACCTGAACCGGGTGGGGGTCATAGTTCGGTTTATACCCTCTAAGATTGATGGAGGCGGAGAAGTCCACCTCACGCACCTCGGTCTGCACGTCTTTGGGGAAGTCTATCAACACAGGGCCAGGCCTCCCTGTGGAGGCTATGTAGAAGGCCGCCTTTATCGTTCTAGGAATCTCCCCCACGCTCTTGACTTGAGAGTTCCACTTCGTTATCGGCGTCGTTATACCCACGATGTCAGCCTCCTGAAAGGCATCCTTCCCTATCATCGCTCTCGGAACCTGACCAGTCAAGGCCACGATAGGGGAAGAATCCATATAGGCCGTGGCTATGCCCGTCACGAGGTTCGTCGCACCAGGGCCTGAGGTGGCTATGCAAACCCCTGGGAAGCCACAGGCTCTGGCATAGCCGTCCGCCATATGGGCAGCACAATTGTGAACGAGGAATCCATTTGCAATAAATGTATGGGCCTCTTCAACTTCAATGTCGATTACGCACTCTGACGGGACTTTCTCAATCTTTGCAACAGTTTCCCAGACTAATCCTGAGGGTAATCCATCGGTTACCAATTTTAACCATTCATTAAATGGTCTAATTGAAGAAGGTGGGAGCCTATTACATCCTCTTTTTCTATAAGTCCAGTTATCCAGCATGCCGCGTGTTAGTCCTAACTCTTTGATGACTGACCTTCTTGAGTGGCCCTCAATTAATCGCAGAGCTTCGATCTTTTTTTTACGGTATTCCTTGAGAGCCGTATTCCTTATTTGCAAATATTCTGAAACATATGTTGCCAAGGTCTTTCTTTCTTTGCAATATTCGTAGCCTATGAGCTTTAGAAATCTTAAGATGTTTTCGGGATTTCCTTGAATGTAGATGTCAAATCCGTCGCAATATGTTCTATCATCCCTTCTGCTGTGATTTGCTTCCATTCTGACACGCGTTTTTATTCCGAAGGTTTTCATTAAGGTGGCTAGTTGATTTGAAAAAGCTATAGCGTTAGTCCTTAACGACTTATTCTTGTGGAAATGTATGCATGGTGCTGAAAAGTTTCTAGCTGTTTTTGGCTTTGGATTTCTCGTTTCACTTCCATTGAATGCGGCTAAAAATTCCCTAATAACTTTCTTTGATCCTCGGGCTATCCATTCAGGGATTAAATACTCTACATCAGCCTTAGAACCAATAGGCGCGCCTAACGCAGAGAATAAACACCATAATGTCTTTGATGTGCTTCTGAACTGCAGGTTCTTACCGCTAACTCCTCTTCTTTTTCCTCTCGAAATTACGTAAGACGTTCTTGTTTGTTTCCTGATTCGCTGTGCTCGAAATCCAAGTTTGGCAAGATCCTCCTTTATCGTTTTTAGATCCTCTGCATCTTTAGCTGTAAAGAAGGTGTAGACAAAGAACTCATTCCTTTTTGAATCGAAAACAGGGTTACTTAAGCCACCGTCTCCGAATAGATGTCCCAATATACGAGCTATTATTGGCAATTTTTCGGAATTATGTCTTAACGGAATAAGTCCTCTTTCTTTTAGCTCATTAACTTTACCCTTGATTGCCCTATCGTCTCGAAGGCACAACTTTGCCTTTTCCAATACTTTAATTTCTGAGAGTATCTCCATATCATGGGCTTCTTCTAGCTCAACTTCTACAGCAGGATAGACTGCGACTCGGTCTCCAACTTTTAAATCTTCGAGCTTCGCCCAACCATGTTCACTCCAGAATGGATGGTCTCCTGTTGCCTTGATTTCTCTACTGGTCTCCTCTGTAACTAGACGATAGACGTGTTTACCCCATCGGTTAGGCTCTTCTTTAATGTAAGATCGAATGCGATAAGACTTTAAGCTATTTTCTTTGAGGTCAAAAGTTATTACTTTCTGTTTAGGCCACGAGTCCTCAATTTTTCCAATCTCCACTATAGCTGTATCATTGATGAGTATTTTGGTGTCCGGGGTGACGCACTGTTCGTGGCGGGCTAAGATGCTTCGGATATCGGCGTCGTATAGGACGTCGTATAGGGGTAGAACGGCTCCTCCGGGGATACCGAATACGTGTCTCACCCTCTGTTGCTTCAAGCTTTCTACGATGACTCTCGCTCCACTCATCTCTGCCATTTCGCTCTCTCCTCTGGGGTAAGGGTCTTCGAAAAGTTTCTTCTGAGGGAAGTCCTCTCGCGATCTAGAAGATCGTTGATGACAAGTCGATGTTCCCCTCTGGCATGGTTATTCTTTGGAGAGGGGACGATTCCTCCGATGCATGACTTCTCCTCCAGACATTAAAGTGCGTAAAAAGAGTCTATGAACGGATATAAAAATGTTTTCGAGATGAGTTAAACAAAAAGCTCCATGTGAGAGTTGATACTTCCCTTACGACCGATGGAAGAGTCATTTCGCAAGCAAAGCTCTTGAGTAGGAAGTGCCGCTGTATTCGAGGAGGGTGAAGCCGCCGTTTCATACAGGATCACCTTTAGAGGCAGAGCTTTTTACGGGACTAGGGATGATATCTTAGTGGGATATGAGAAGCTGAGAGGGGGTGGCATATTATTGAACGTTCAGCCGCGAAAACTCGGTTTTGTCGTTAACCCCATAGCTGGAATGGGGGGGCGGGTCGGCCTAAAGGGCACAGATGGCGAAGAGATCCTGCGAAAAGCCATTGAACTGGGAGCGGAACCCTTAGCTCCAGCCCGTGCCAGAGAGGCTTTAGAGGCTCTGAGAACGGTCAAGGATGTCATTCAACTCGTAACATACCCCCACGAGATGGGGGAGGATGTGGCAAGGGGATGTGGCTTTGACCCAACTGTCATAGGGTCTATAACGCCGGGGAAGACCACCGCCGAGGACACGAAGAAGGCTGTGGGCGAGATGAGGAATCTGAAGGTGAGTCTAATACTGTTCGTCGGGGGCGACGGAACGGCCAGAAACGTCTACGAGGCAGCTGGGGAAGATGTACCAGTCCTCGGCGTGCCAGCCGGGGTTAAGGTTCATTCATCGGTCTTCGCTGTTAACCCTAGGGCCGCGGCGGTGATGGCTGTTAGGTTCTTGTTGGAGGGGTTACCCCTAAAGGAGACGGAGGTCATGGATGTGGACGAGGAGGCCTTCAGAGAGGGGCGGGTTTCCGCTAGGCTCTACGGTTATATGCTGACCCCCTACGAGCCGACCCTGATTCAGGGAACAAAGATCGCGAGCCCCACATCGGAGATGGAGATGCAAAATCAGGCGGCCGTAGCGATCTACATCATCGAGGAGATGAAGCCCGACATCCTCTACATCATCGGCCCTGGAACGACCACCCGCACCATCGGAGACCTCCTAGACAAGAAGAAGACGCTCCTAGGCGTGGACCTCTTCCAAAACAAGAAGATGGTGGCCAAGGACGTGAACGAGGCTGAAACCCTGAAGGCAGTCAAGGGAAAGGAAGCGCAGATAATTGTCACGCCCATAGGGGGTCAAGGCTTCATCTTTGGGAGGGGCAATCAGCAGATAAGCCCCAAAGTAATCCGAGAAGTGGGCCTGGACAATATAATCGTAATCGCGACGAAGCACAAATTGAGCAGCCTGAAAAGTTTGAGGGTTGACACAGGCGACTCGAGGCTCGACGGGGAACTTCGAGGATACAGGAAAGTCATAACTGATTATAGGGAGGAGCGTATGGTCCGCGTTGAATAGGCTGAACGGCTTACCCTCCCAGGGTGGTAGATGCTGGGAAATGACCACTGTAGTCATATCTGAAATTTTCTATTCTGTAAGAATAGGGTAAGGCTTCAATCAAACTAGACTATATTTCTTCTAGCAGTTTCAGAAATTCCCCTCGCGTAAGGCCAGCGTCTTTAATAATCTTGAGTAGCAAGCCCCTTCCTATGTCCTCACCCCTATGTACGGGCACAACAGTCAATTTTCCCTCAGGATGCTTGAGAATTATGTGGCTTCCCCTCTGTCTAACTACCTTAAAACCTACTCTAGTCAGAACTTTGAGCACCTTATCAGCCGAGACGGGTCTGAGGCTCACTCAACAGGAACCTCGATAAGTTGTATTCCAACAAACTCCGTCTTAATCTCCTTGAGGGGTTTGCCCTCAGTTTCTAGGTAAAGTGTGATCGCTTCCCTTACGCGGTTCAGGAGTTCATCCATGGTCTTGGCCTGGGTGTGGCATCCAGGCAACTGGGGCACTGAGGCGATGAAGAAACCATCCTCGTCCCTTTCAATTAATACGCTGAACTTTTCCTTCATCATTGACATCCTTACGAATATATGGGTGAGCACTTCTTTAAGCATTTGGTTTCAGGCAAAAAGCGTTGTTTGGCGTATTCTCATCTCAGAGATTAAAGTTGGTTATATCCGAAATTTTTCACTCTGTAAGATAGGATCGTAAAAGACTACAGAGGAGTACATATGATATGTGCGGAATAAGGAAATGAAACTGAATTAGCATACAACAAACGGATGTGAATAGACCTGACCACGGGCAGACTCGAAATTACTCCAGGGTCGTGCTTTCTTTAAGTTGTTTTAAGGTTCTCTCCTTATACTGGCCCTACCACAATTCTGACAGTTTTAGTCTGGACGGAATCGTTAAATATAACTTTAGTATCATTTAATGTAATGATGGTGATATTGGTGAGTTTGGCGAAGACTCGGAAGGTCGGTGGATCCTTAGTAGTCACTTTGCCAAAGGAGCTTGTGGAAAGTAGGAAGATCAGGGAAGGCGAAATCGTGGAGATAATCGTCAAAAAGGTTAGGAAGGACGGCTTCGGCGTTTTCAAGGGCTTAGCTCCGTTCACTGTTGAGGATGAGCTGACCGCCCATGAGTGAGAAGTACGTCATAGACGCTTACGCTTGGGTAGAATACCTGATCGGGAGCAGGGCTGGTGGGAAAGTTAAACTCGTTTTGGAAGAGGAGAACAACGAGGTCTACACCTGTGCGGTGACGGTGGCAGAGGTCGTAAGTAAGACTGCCCGGGAGGGAGGAAATTTTCAAGCTGCCTACGACATCCTTGTAAGCAATTCGCAGGTTGTCAGCGTTGATGAGGAGGTTTCTAAGGAGGCTGGTGTGTTACATTCGGAGATGCGGAAGAGTAGGAGAGACTTTGGGCTCGCCGACGCCTATGTGTTAGCCGTTGCGAAGAGAACAGGAGCAAGGGTTCTGACGGGAGACCCGCATTTTAGAGGCGTCAAAGAAGCAGTTCTGCTAAAGTAGAAAACTGTTGCCTCTATATCCTTCTCTGAGTAAAGATGTTGGCTGGTTTAAGAGGCGCGCCCTACTCATTACTTCTACATTAAGAATAAACGACGATAAAAAACACTTGAAGACAAAAACTCAAAGGGATAAAAAAGAGGGAAAGCTATTTCCTGAGGGGCTTCAGCGCTCGGTCTACGTCTTCCAGTCCAAGCCTCTTCAACTCTTCCGACGTCGGTATACCCTTCTCATCCCAGCCGTAGTCGGCATAGGCCTTTCTTCTAGCTTCTAGGAACTCTTCCCTCGTCGGCGCTGAGCCTGTCTTAGGCCCTGACGGTAATGGTGTGTACATCTTTGCGGGTTATCGTCGTCCTTCTCAGGATCCCAGACCATGTCGGGGCCTCCGAGGAGAAGCGCAGCCCTCTAAATCTGTACGACCCGTCTACCATAGGTCTTGACCCACTCCTCATCCCGTGGGCACCGACCTCTATCCCCTTGAACTGAACCGCGTACTCCATTCAGTCGACCCCTTTGATCCTACTTATCTCCTTGGCCGCCCTGTAGGTTCCCTCTGCTAGGATCTTTCCGATCTTCCTCCTGTAGGCGATGAGCTTGGCCAGCTCACCCATGGACTTCGGGTCGCCCCATCTCGGCTCTATTCCACCGAGGTCCTCCTTGGTTAAGATCCCTCTCTGGAAGAGTCCGGTCGCGAAGCCCATGACGTTTGCGCCGTTGATCCCGCAAAGCTCTGCGGATCCTAGTAAACCATTTCTCCTCTAACGAAGGCTGCTGTACGCTCATCTCGGGGACTGTTGAACATTTCCCTCGCCGCTCCAACCTCGACTAGACTGCCCTCCAGGAGGAAGCCAACCCTGTCAGCTAGACGCTCAGCCTGAAACATGTTGTGGGTTGCCATAACAACCGTTAAGCCGCGCTCTCTACTTATCCTTGAGACAGCCCTCTCCATGAGCGCCACGTTGGAGGGGTCGAGGTTGGCCGTGGGCTCGTCTAGGATGAGTAGGTCGGGGTCTATCACTATCGCTCGTGCAAGGGCGACTCTTTGAGCCTCGCCCCCTGAGAGCGTTGTTGCTCTCCTCTCCTCAAACCCTTGAAGACCCACCAGCTCTATCGCTTCCTCAACCAGTTCGCGTATCTTGTCTTCCTTCAAATTTCTTATTCTCAGACCGTAAGCAACGTTCTCGTAGACGCTTCGCTTGAAGACAACGGGGTTCTGGAAGACCATCCCCATCCTCCTCCGAGCCTTCAGGGCCTCCGCTTCTGAGAGGGAGGTCAGCTCAACGCCGTCAAAGCCTATCTTCCCCGCGGTAGGCCTATCTAGAAGATCTATCAGCCTCAGAAGGGTGGTCTTCCCCGAGCCGCTGGGACCGATGATGCCGAAGACCTCACCCTTCTCCACAGTCAGATCTATATCCCTGAGAGCCCACTTGTCGCCATACCTCTTCGATAGGTCCTCAACCCAGAGGAAGGAAGTCACCCCATCTCCCTCAGCTGTAGATGTGTAAGCACGGAGTTGATTAGAAAGGACAGTGTTAGGAGGACTATGCCCAACGCCAAGGCCATGCCGAACTCACCCATATGCGTGTACAGAAACACCGCCCCTGTCAAGGCTCGGGTGTAGAATCTTATGTTCCCACCCACCAGCATGATGGCGCCTACCTCGGAGATGGCGGCTCCGAAGGAGGTCACGATCGCCGTGAGTAGGCCTATCCGAGCCTCCGAGAGGACCATCCACGCCAGCTGCCATCTAGTAGCTCCCAGCGAGACCATCGTGTCCACCACACTCGCTCCAACACTTCTCACGGCTGAGATGGTTATCCCCATCACTATCGGGACGCCCATGACAACCTGGGCTATTATCATGGCTGTGGGTGTGTAGAGGAGGTTCAACGGGGCTAGGGGGCCAGAGTGGGAGAGCAGGAGATAGACGAAGAGTCCTACAACGACTGGGGGCAGACCCATCAGAGTGTTAACAGTGTTGACGATCAGGTGTTTGCCTCTGAACTCCTTAAGCCCTATGAGAGCCCCCAGCGGGATGGCTATCAGCGCCGAGAAGAAGACGGCTGTGCCAGAGACCCTCAGGGATAGAAATATGATCCCATACGCTTCTGGATCTAGAGATATGAGCAGCCCGAAGGCCTTTTGCAGACCCTCAATGATCGAACTCAACCGATCCCCCCGTCATATGGAGACCTGTGTAAACAAGGTCTTTTTTACCTATTGCGAGTCGTACCAGCTCAGTTCTTGCTGTTGGTCAGGGAAGCCTAGACTTTTAGCTAGGTCGATGTCTCGGGCAATCGGCTTGAAGAGGACTTCCCCTTCCCTCTTAAAATCTCCTATCACCTGCTGCCCTTCAACGGATATGAGATACTGAACAAACTTTATCGCCATCTTGTTATGTGTGTTCGGATGCTTTTCAGGGTTGACGAGTATGGCGGCA
>Ga0315314_1003183_pt1 | contig 13053 bp, 12 predicted proteins | sample TDP9_MG_FD_203631 | JGI IMG/M metagenome (GOLD analysis project Ga0315314, IMG submission 203631) | Freshwater sediment microbial communities from Lake Towuti, South Sulawesi, Indonesia - TDP9 | ecosystem: Environmental > Aquatic > Freshwater > Lake > Sediment | place: Indonesia: South Sulawesi...
CGACTGGGAGAATGTAGTCAGGATAGGCTTCTCTGAGGATGAAGACCCTTGCCTGTCGTCCTATCTTTGCTAAGTGTTCGGCGACTACGAGCCGACCGGCGTAGTAGCATCCACCCATGGAAGCGTAGCGCCACCTGCCTCCGTGGTCTTCCCAGTCCGTGACCATTGCAATGTTCTCGGCATTTGGGTTCCAGAGGGTTTTAGGGTACCACGCTTCGAAAGCTTCGTAGCTCCATGCGTCGGGGATGAGGAGGACTTCGAACCTGTTGCCGAGGTAGTCGGATTCGTAGACTTCGAACTCGTTGATCCAAGGGTTGTCCTTGATCTGTTCCATGAAGTTCTTGGCGAGGATGCTGTCGACGGCTGTAATGCTCCAACGGGTGGGGACGAGACGCCTATTCTTCTTCAGTCCGAAGGCGCCTACGCTTAGGGCTCTTTGGATTTTGGTGAAGGGTATTCCGCCGTCATACAGCGTGTTCACGGCTTCTGCAGCCTTGAGGTCGTCGTCGTAGTGGGACTTCTCCATCCTTTGGTTCCATCTAACGTAACCGACTTCCACATCTTTCAGTGGAGCGGTTGGTCCCATAGGCTGGACATCACTGTCGAAGTAGAAGTTCTTCTGTGGTTTCTTTCGCAGCTCCATCTCTGTATCCACGTAATGCTCGGATAGGGCGAGTTCGACGGTTCGGTCCATAAGTCGTCCGGCGTCCTCGAAATTCTTGACGTGAACCCTGAAAGTGCCTCTGATGAGCTGAGATCTGAAGTCTATGATCTCGTCTATGGGAAGGCCGAACCATCTTTCTGGGTCGTCAAGGAGGGATGTGTCGCCGTGGCTGGAGGGCGTGAGTGGTCCTGCGTAGACGTAGGGGTAGCCGAATCTTCCGACGAAGACGGAGGGAGGAGATGAACCTTCGATGTTGAGCCCATCTATGGTTCTCCAGAGTTTGTAGTCGGAAAGAAGTCTTGAAACGACGGGGCATCGGGTCTTTCCACAGAGCATCTTGGAGCCTTTGCAGATGACGCAGAGTCCGCCGTTTGGCGCGGTCATTCTGAGGTAATCCTTCGTGTAGTCGAGTTCCTGAGCGACTGTGGGATTCTCTAGGGCGAGGTCTCTGAGCCAGATGTCGTTGATCTTGATTCTTCCAGCGATCTTCTTTGGCAATCCTAGGAATACTGGAGGTGAAGAGAGGTAATAAGGTTACGATTCTTTGGGCAACCAAACTTTTTGGTTGACGTTCTTTCCTAGTCTCTCTGAATGACCTCTGCTTCCCTGCTTTGTTCTTGCTTCTCTGTGGTTGTGGAAGGGCATGTCCTCTCTGTTTGTCCAAGAGGGTGTTGGGTAATCTTCATATATGTTCATTAGATGCCATTGTGTTCGGTGGTTTGGATTGTCCCTTGAGGCTGTCACAGCTAGGCTTCCCCAGGAGATGGTAAAGGAAGTTGAGAGGTTGGCGGAGAAGCTGAAGGTTGACCGCTCAGAGTTGATTAGGCGCCTGCTGGACTCTGCGCTCAGAGAGACCAGAATAGAGGCGGCTGTTCAAGCCTATCAGGAGGGAAAGGTGACTCTCTGGAAGGCGGCCGGGATGGCGAGTCTCTCGCTTCGGGAGATGATGGAGCTGGTCAGAGAGAAGAAGGCCCCAGTGTCCTACACATTGGAAGACCTCAGGCGTGACCGAGAGTATGTCAAGCAGGCCAGTCGTGAGCAATAGCAGTCCGCTGATCTAGTTGCTAACATCAGCTGGCTAACGCCTCTGAAAACTCTTTTCGGCAGAATCATAATCCGAGGAGGATGTATGAGGAGGCTGCTCTGCGAAAGCAATCAGCTGACGCTGTCCTAGTCAGCAAAGCCATGGAAGAGGAATGGATAGAAAGAAGAGAAAGCGGAGGAGTCTGAAGCCCTAGCAGGCGTGACAGGCATACACTTAGGCGAAGCAGAAGCCATTTACTGTCTTAGAAACTGGGAACGGAGCTCATAATTGACGAGAGTGAAGCCTCTGTCACCGGCCAGGTCTTCGGAGTTAGACCCATAGGCACCATCGGGGGCTACTCTTCGCCCTGGCAAGAGATCAACTGACACCAAAAGGGTTCAGAGGATGCCTAGACAGTTTGCTTTCCTCAAGCTTCTGGTTGACTGTGGATGTGTACAATGAAGTGTTAGAAGAAGCGGAATCAATGTCAAAAATTAGAGGCTGACATATGTATAGTAAGGTCGCGTAGCCGCCTATAGGCTGATCTTGGTGGCTTCGATGACGAGGGACTGGGGAACCCTATAGTGCTTCGCCATGGGAGGATGAAGTCTGACCCCTTCCTCCATGGGCTGGGGCTCGTCAAACTTGGTTACAGCTAACCCATGCTTACTCAATGCGTTCACGTAGTCTGAGAGGGTTCGGTGGAAGCCCGTCGTCACGAAGCCCGAGGGTAAACGCTCATGCCTCCACTCCCAAGTGTAGCTGTGCCTCGTGAAGTACTCCCCAACTCGGTAGTGAAGGTACTCCTTGGAGCCGTCTTCCCGGAGCCGAGTTTCCCAACCGCTCACAGGCTTTCCGTCAAGGGTTCTCGTGTTGAAGCAGGGATGCTCTATCACAGCGACGAACCTGCCGCCCTTCTTCAGAACTCGGGAGACTTCACCTATCGCCGCCTCGTAGTCTGCTATATCCATCAACGCCATGTGGCAAGAGGCGACATCGAAGCTCTCGGACTCAAGCATGTCCAAGTTCGCCGCATCAGTCGCAACATACGTAACTCCGAGCGGATGCCTCTGCTCCTCCTCTATAGCCGCCTCGATCAAGGCTTCGCTGATGTCGACAGCCGTGACCTCAGCCCCTGCCTCGGCAAAGTATCTTGAGAGGAAGCCCTCGCCGCAGCCGATGTCGAGCACTTCCTTCCCCTTGACATCCCCAACCACTCGCTTCAGAGCTGGACCGTTCAGGTACTCGGCATAATAGTTCTTGCCGCTTCGAACGAACTCAACGAAGCTCTTAGCAGCCTCATTCCACTGTCGCTTGGTGATTTCGCTCAACTTTCCTTCGCCTCGCACCGTTGACAATAGAAGCAGATGAACGGATTAATAAACTTCCAAATCCACCAATCTAGTGCAGCTGAACATAGGGCGTTAGGGGCTCCATGATGTCATGCGCCATCATAGTCCACGGAGCTGTCAGCAGCGGTAAGACCGGAACCTGTTTGGAGCTAGTAGAGAGAGCTAGAGCCATTGGCATCACCGTAGGCGGCATCCTAAGCATCAGAGCCTATCGAGACACAGAGCTCATCGACTATGATGGCTTAGACCTAATGTCGAGGGATGTCTTTCCTCTCGTGAGGCGCAAGACGGTCGTGGATGGTCCAGACTGGTTCTTGTTCAGCGATCTGGTATACGCCTTCTCTGTTCGGGGCTTCGAGCGGGCTAATAGCATTCTCAGACACTCAGTCGAGACCTTGAGCAGTTCCTCCATCATCTTCATCGACGAGTTTGGAAGGCTTGAGAGAGCTGGATTAGGCATATACCCTGGCGCCTTAAGGGTTGCCGAAAAGCTCAAAGCTGGAGGAATAGCGCTCTTCACCTGCCGTACGGATTTGGTTGATGCTGTTGAAGATTTGGTGCGTGACAAGGCAGAGTCAATAATTAGATTCGAACCCAACAATCTAGAATCTCTATGGAGCACAGTTCTAAAGAACATTGATCATGCTGAACTAGACATCTGAAACAGGAGTAATCCCTCATAGGAACTCGAACGTACAAAGGTTTTTACTTGGAATAAGCCAAAAACCTAGCGGTGAGATAGATGTTGAGAGAAACATTATTCGGCGAACTGGCTCAATGGACATTGGAGTTCAAGAAAGTCAAGGCAGGCGACGAAGTATTAATCTGCGTATCGCCTGATACGGATACGACACGATACAGTGCACTCGTCACACAATGTAAAGCCATCGGAGCTATACCCCACGTCCTAGTTGTTAATACACCAAAGGAGGCGATAGGACTTTGGTCCCTTGGACGTGCAGTTAAGCTCCCGAGAACAGTTGCAGCAGCCCTGAAGGCGACGAATTTCATCTACTGGTTCTGCGACTGCGACCCCGCCTTCCTCCAGGAGATCCGAGATGCTCGTGCTACTGGCGCCGAGTTCCTGTTTGGGTGGCCACCTGTCTACAAGGAGGCGGTCTGGCACATTCGGGACATAGATATGGCGGCTATGATAGCGAATGCCAATAGGTGGGCGGAGATGCTGAACAAGTTCGAGGGAAAAGAGTTTAGGCTCATCACCGACGGCGAGGAGCTCACGGGGACGACGAAGAGGTTCTTCGGCTCCGGTCCAGGCCTCGGAAAGGCCGGCTGGACGCAGAACGAGTGTATGTCCACTGCCTTCTTCAGCGACGCAAACGGCGTCCAGAACGTGGACTGGATAGGTGTCTGCAGCGATGTGCTACCAGGGAAGAAGGCGAGGCTCACTATCAAGGACGGCATACTGGTGGAGGCGGAAGGGGAGCTCGGCGAGATGTTCTGGAAAATCCTTGAATCGATCGAGGACCCGAATATCTACAGGATGGCGGAGTTCGCTATAGGACTGAATCCGTACACTAGGAAAGGAGTCTCAGCCCTCGGAGCGCCGAACCTGCCGACGACGATCCCACCGTACCACGAGGTCAAGATGTCAGAGGGAACAGTGCACCTGGCCTGGGGGGACTCAGGCGGACGCTTCGCAAGCCCCGACAGCCCTGGTACCGTGGCAAAACTACACATCGATACAATATCCTTCAAGCCAACTGTATACATAGATGGCAGAAAATACGTGGAGGACGGAAAACTACTGTATTGACACTTTGAACCTCCCCTTTTTTACAATCCGCTCTTCTAACTGGAATAATAAGCACGCTACTGAGATCCGTTTGCACGTAGTAGCTAGCGGCCGAGTGAATAACAGAGGAGGTCGGCTGCCATTTTCTCTGTCTTCACACAGAGGGCTCGCACCCCATCCAGCAGCGCTAGATCCCGCTCCCAAGCTCTGCACCTACGCTCGAGTCCGGCGAGCGTTCCCCAAGCTTCCTTGCTTCTGAGACACAGGGAGTCGCTCAACCTGTTCAGCTTTCCTGAGGTAGAGCTCAACGCCCTTGCGTAGCTGGATTTCTCGGAACAATCGTCACGGCTCAACTCCTGCTCCAGCGCATTCATCGTGTCCTTGAGGTCCTTTATCTCTACCAGCGTCTCGTTGTAGCTCCTTTCCATCTCACCAGCGATCCTTTCGATCTTAGCCCTGAATCCGTCGGTTTCGGTCAAAGCCTTTCCTCCTCAACTTTGAGACCTGTTTGGCACGTCTCCCCGTCTTCTTTCGGGATCCAAGAGTCTATTGAACCAAGTCCTTTTAAATCATTAGAGCAAGCTTACCATGGGGATTGATTTTGGAAGTCTCATCCTCTATGGTTCAGTTCCCGAGCGGCACACCGCGAGGAAAAGCCGACGCTTTCTTGGCGGCGCCGAGGAAACGGGGAAAGTACCCCGGCGTGATCGTGATCCAAGAGATATGGGGCCTAGTTGACCATATTAAGGACGTGAGTACGAGGCTCGCTGGAGAAGGCTACGTTGTCCTCGCCGTCGACCTCTTCGATGGAAAAACCTTGACGAGGCTTGAAGACGGTCGCGCGATCCGACAACAGATATCGGAGCAGAAGATGTTGGCGGATCTCAACGCTGGCCACGCCTACCTGAAGAGCCTAGAAAACGTGAATGCCAAGCGCATAGGCTGCATGGGATTCTGCATGGGAGGCGGGCTCTCGCTTCAACTAGCCTGCCACAACTCGGAACTGGCTGCGGCTGTCGTGTTCTACGGGCGAAATCCCTCGCCGATAGACTTGGTGAAGAGCATTCCGTGTCCAGTTCTCGGCAACTATGCGGGAGCAGACATGGGCATAACCGAGGCGGACATCAATCTGCTGAAGGACGCCCTGACGAAGCACGGAAAGACCTTCGACATAAAGACCTACCCCGGCGCCCCGCACGGCTTCTTCAACGACACGAGGGACAGCTATAGGCCCGATGCGGCCAAGGACGCCTGGGAAAGGGTTCTCGGCTTCTACGCCAAGTACCTGGAGACCTGACGCGCCTTCTATTCTTATTTGGAGGGTTCTCGAAAGAAAATTAAATATGGTGAATGTACTTCCTATCATGGGTAAAAATAATAGTGATTTCAAGGACAAGATAGAGAACACATTTGATGACATCTCTCCAGTATACGATGAAATGCATGAGGAGTGGATGAAGTACTCCACTAGGATAATCTTAAACGAGATCAAACTACCCGAGAACCCAGTATGCCTGGACATTGCCTGTGGAACCGGGCTGTCAACATTCCAGCTGGCCGAAGCATGCAGGGGTAAAGGAACGATCTACGGCATCGACATATCGGAGAAAATGTTAGACGAAGCAAACGGAGCCTTGCAGAGACAAGGACTGGGCAACATCAGCTTCATGAAGATGGATGCGGAGAACATCGAGTTCCCCGACTCAACCTTCGACCTCGTGCTCTCAACCATGTCTCTGACCTTCTTCCCCGACAAGCAGAAGGCTCTGTCAGAGATGCATAGGGTGTTAAAGCCAGGTGGACAATTCGCCCTCACCTACCCGGCAGGCCCATATCACCGAGAAGTATTCGACATCGCTTATACAGTGGCCTCTCGTCACCCTGAGCTCCCAGGTTTCCTAAAGGCTGTTGAGGATGTTAGAGGCTGTTTTCTGGGTTTAGATGAATCGGTGGATCTTTTAAACCGTGTTGGGCTTAGGCTCACTAACATTTATGGCAGGTATAGCATCGGTTACGTAAGCTTCGGTTGGCTTGTCTCCGATCAAGGCTTATGGTGGAGCATTTTCCGTCAAGTGCTTCCCCCAGAGGCTGTAAGTGTGATTCGTTCTGAGTTCGATGAGGCAGTGAGAGCGGCTGTTGCGCCTGAGGAAAAGCTCAAGGTTACGACCTATATGATATTCGCATGGGGGACAAAACCAGGCTAATCTTCATCCATTGAGCGAAACTTTCAAACGGGCGGTCTTTCAGTTTTTCAGCATGAAGATTAAGATCGAATAAAAGAGGGTTCTATTGTTAACCTTTATTATGCCTTTTGGGGAGCTCAACTTGCTTTCTTTGTTTGCTCGCCTTCTTCTTAGCCCTTTTCAATTCTTTGTGCTTCTCCAAGCCCGCGGCAACGTCTTTCTTTTTTCCCTTAGCCATACTCTGACATCCGTTTACGGCATAGACTCTACTTCTCACTAAAAAACCTTGGTATCTTGATCGATCGAAAGAGCATCCTAATTCTCCCTTGCGACTAAAAAAGTAGGGATTGGTACCAGGCGTCTGCGGTGCTATTTGATTACAGCGGTTTCTCTCGTGAACTTCGCCACGGCTTCCTCGTCGAGCTCAACGCCCAGGCCTGGACCCTTAGGTACCTCTGCGAAGCCTCCCTCTATTTTGACTGGCTTCTCGACGAGTTCGCTCACGCAGCCGGCTAGCCCCGTCATCTCAGCAATGTAGTCGAAGTGCCTGTATTGGGACGCGACGAGGTGGGCGCTGGCTGCTGTGCAGATGCCTGCTTCAGCGGCGGAATGGAGATAGCAAGGCATGTTCATGATTTCTGCCAACGCCAGAACCTTCATCGTTCCAGTCAGTCCTCCTCCAGGCCTGTACACTTTTACGCCTATGATATCCATCCCGCCCAGTTTGATCAAGTTGTCCACGTCCTGCAATGTGTACATGGACTCGTGAGCCGTTATGGGAACATCCACACTCTTCGCCACCTCAGCCATCCCTTTCAGGTCGTACCATGCAACAGGTTGCTCGACGAACTCGAGGTCGTACTTCTCCATGACTTTAATGTGCCTTATCGCCTTGGGCACACTCCACGCCTGATTGGCGTCAACTCTCAAACCGAAGTCCTGCCCGACCTGCTCCCTCACCGCCTTGAGAACCTCGAGGTCAGTTTCAAGGGGTTGCCCCACCTTCAACCTCAGAACTCTGTACCCGATGTCCGCCATCGCTTTGGCTCTCTTAGCCATGTCCTCGGGCTTGCCCCAGCTTATCGTCAGCGTCACTGGGAACCTTTCCTTGTAGAGCCCGCCCAGTAGGTTGTAGACAGGTGTTTTGAGAGCCTTGCCTCGAATGTCGTATAGGGCTATGTCGATTATGCCCTTTGCGCAGATCCCGCAATAGCTTGTCTTGTTCATGATCTCCCATATCCTATCGACGTTAAATGGGTCCTCGCCTAGTAGCTTCGGTCCAAGGTATGTCTTCACGAAGGAGAAAATCTCGTCAGCGGTCTCCCTTGTCTCCGGAGGAATGGGCGGTATCTCCCCAAGACCCGTGATACCTTCGTCTGTGTGAACCTTAGCGAGCACCACATCCATAGCCTGAGGCTTTGCACTGATAGGCTCAACGTACATGTATCTGCCAGAAACCCCTTTTCTTGGAACTGCAAGCGTAGTTATCTCAATCTTAGCTATTTTCACCGAAAATCACCGTCACAATGACGTAGGCGTTAGGACATATGAGACTTATGCTACGAGTCTCGTCTTGGATGAGAAGAACCACTAGATGTGAAGGATCATGGTGTTCTTGGGTAACCAAAGTTTTTTAACTATCTCACCTCATCGATGGATCGGTGTCTGGTTTGGTTGATGCTACCTCCTTTAGGAATAGGGATATTATCACTATGCTCGACTTTGATAGAACGGAGATCGACTTCATCCTAGACAAGGCGACAGAGATGCAGCCTTCAGCCGAGACCAGTTCCGGTGTGCTAAGGGGCAAGATCCTTGCAACCCTCTTCTTTGAGCCAAGCACTCGTACTCGGTTGAGTTTCGAGTCCGCGATGTTGAGGTTAGGCGGAGGCGTCATAGGGTTTGCTGAACCAAGCGTCTCATCTGTCGCTAAGGGAGAGTCTCTTTCAGACACAATAAAGACCGTGGAGAACTACGCAGACGCCATTGTGATCAGACATCCTGAAGAAGGCGCAGCGAAAACTGCGGCTCAAGCGGCGTCTATACCTGTGATCAACGCCGGGTCAGGAAGCTTGGAGCACCCAACTCAAGCCCTCCTCGACCTCCACACTATTCTGACTGCTAAAGGAAGGATCAATGGGTTGAAGATTGCCTTCCTCGGCGACCTTCTATACGGCAGGACTGTCCATTCTTTGATGTACGGGTTGTCGAACTATAAGGTCAAGCTTTACCTCGTCTCGCCCAAGCAACTCAGGATGAGAAGGGATGTGCTTGAAAGGGTTGAGGGAAAGATAGAATATGTCGAGACCGATGACCCGAGACGATTGTTGAAGGAGATCGACGTACTCTACGTAACTCGTATACAGAAAGAACGATTCCCCGACCCCGCCGACTACGAAAGAGTAAAAGACGCTTATGTGATAAACAAGGCTTGTCTCAAGGGAGCTAAGAGAGACCTTGTTGTGATGCATCCCCTCCCGAGGGTGACAGAGCTAGCGATCGATGTGGATGATACGCCGCACGCCTGGTACTTCAAGCAGATGAAGCACGGAGTCTACGTGCGAATGGCGCTTCTGGCACTTGTTCTTGGCGGGTGTCCCTGACCTCTTAGGGCAAGACCTCAAAAATATTTTTCTTTTCTGTGTTCATCACGATCGGCATTAGCCACCGGGTCTGATTTCTTGGCGTAGGAACAGCATATACGATGCGGCGAAGCATACAATGAGACCGACGGCTATAGCTGTGATCTGAGGCCAGCTTGCCATAAGGGCCGAGGTTAGCTCCAATTGTCGGAATGGGGTTCCTCCCCCAGGTCCGACGAACCCGAGTCCTCCAGTGGTTCTGCCGAGGATTGCTGAGCTGGCTTCGTTGTAGAGGTAGGCTGGTGAGATCCTCTGGATGTTTGTCTGGATTGTGAACCTACTTTGTAGAAGCTGCCTGGATTCTTCTCCCAACTCGAAAGTTGAACGCCCTCCTTGGCCTGTTGTGATCGTGGGCATCTGGATGGGTACTAACGTATTAGCCACTAAACTTGCTACGATGCCGATCAGGATGGAGCAGAAGAGCCATGTAGCAATAGACATGAGTATCGATGTCGACGTTTTCCTGGTCACTGTCGAGAAGAGCAGACCTAAGCCAAGCCAGAAGGCAAGATAGAGTATCGTGAGTGCTGTGAGCAAGATTATTCTTAAAACATCCTCGATCGCTGGAACTAACCCCAACATAGTTATCGCCATACTGCACATAATCGTCATTGTGCTCGCTGCCAAAAGTGAGAGAGCCGCCGTTGCTCCGAGGAACTTTCCGTTAATGACAGAGTCTCTATAAATCGGTTGGGAGAGAAGCACCGAGAGGCTACCGCTCGTCCTCTCCTTGTTTATGGCATCGAAGCCCAAGGCTAGACCAATGATGGGACCAAAGAAGACCATCAGGTATGTAAAGGAGAAGCCGAACTGGGCGCCCCAGAAGATCGCCATGAAGCCTGCTTGGGGACGATCTCTTATGAACAAGACGCCTTGATATGCTGACATCGTCGATAAGAGGAGTATCAAGGCGAAGAGCACAAGGTAGCGTTTACTCCCTAGGTGGTCTGCGAGTTCTTTTCCAAATACTGTCATTGCCCCCGCCATCTCTAAATCTCCTCCTTATAGCCCTTGTAGTACTTCAGGAAAACCTCTTCTAAGCTAAATCCTCTCGGCTTCATCAGTAGAATTATTGCGCCCTGCTTCGTTATGGTTTGTGAGACATCTCTGGACCTGTCTTGTTCCATGTGCACATAGAGCTTATGATTCTCTTGGTCAACAGATGTTATACCGGCAATATCCCTGATCCTACGAATTAGGTCGGGGCTTATCTCTGACAACTCGAATTCGATGGCCATCTCCCCTTTCCTCGTAGACTTATTTGAAAGATTCTCAATGGTATCTGCTGCTATGAGTTTTCCTTCACGTATGAGACCGACTCTCTGACAGGTTTGTTGGACCTCATACAATAGGTGCGAGGACAACACAACCGTTAAACCCTCCTCCTTGTTCAACCTGAAGATCATTTCTCTGATATCCTTCACACCTTGAGGATCCAGCCCGACCGTTGGTTCATCGAAGAAGGCAACTTTGGGTCTCTTAATGAGTACTTGTGCTATGCCGAGACGCTGCTTCATCCCCCGAGAAAACTTCTCCACCTTGGTATCTGCCCACCTTGCTAAATCGACAGCTTCTAGGACAGCCTTCATCCGCTTCTCCCTGTCAAGCTTGGGTATATCGTTCAATTGACATATGTAGTTGAGGTTCTGTCTCGCGGTCAAATCCTCATAGTAGCCAGCACCCTCAGGCAACATCCCAGCGATTCTTCTTATCTGTCTTGAGTCTCTTATGATGTCGTATCCTCCTACGGTCGCTGTGCCTGAGGTCGGTACTGTGAGTCCCAACAACATGAGAAGCGTCGTGGTCTTACCAGATCCATTCGGTCCGAGGAAACCAAATATCTCCCCCTCGTAAACAGCTAGATTCAGATGATCCACAGCTTTGACATCTCCGTAGTGCTTTGTCAGCTCTTGGGTTTGTATCATTATCTGAGACATCAGCTTCATCTCCTCCTAAACTTCATGAATACAACTATCAGAGCGAACACCATAACGGCGGCCATCCCCACCCCTATCAATCCCCATGAAGTAGAAACCGTGGCCGTGAATCTTACTTGAACCCCATCCGACTTAACCTGATCGCTAGAACCTGTCAACGTGAGCAAGTAGTCTCCAGCCACAGTGTCAGTAGTCGTCTTCACCGCCAATGTGAACGCATAGGATTCGCCTGGTTTAAGTAACTCCACCCTTATGGGGGTTGCTGATACCTCCCACCCTGTGGGAGTACCAGTGACGGTGAGACTGAGGCTTGTGACAGATGTCTGTCCCGTATTCGTTATTCTTGCCGTGAATGTAGTGGAGCTTCCAATCGTTACACTTGTGAGCAGTGTTGAAGGCGTAAGGGTTAAGGCATAAGAGCCTGTAATCGTGGACTTTAGATTGATATCCGCGTAGACAACACCCTTCTCGGAACTGACTTTGACTGGTATGATGTAGGTGCCGATACCGACCGCACTTGGCGGGGTTGCCTCAACAAGCAAGCTTGCAGATTTCTTAGCTTCAACGTAGAGTCCCGAGACTTCCATTGTCCCCGTTGTTGTCGAATATTTGAAAATCACCTTCCAATTGGCAGGAGGCTCAACAGAGAACAATACAAGCCTGTCAATGTCACCCGTGTTCATTATTGTAACGGGGAATGCCAGAGTCTTTCCTGCCTCAGCCGTTATCTGTCGGGATGCTACGGCGATCTTGACCTCTTCTTCTACCCTGGCCAGGGCTATTTCTAGCGGAAGGGATTCCCGCAGACTTCCATTGTAGGACTCTACCTTGAATAGTAATCTGTGTTGTTCCCCTATCTTTGCAGTATCTGGTGGCGTAGCCTCAACCACTAAGTCTGCAAATCCGTTCTTGTCTAAATTTATCTGTGTCAAGGGTTCCCCGCCTGCGCTCTTGACAGAAACCGTCCAATTCCGTGGGATATGATCTACTGAGACGTTAAACCGAATCTCAACTCCGAATGGATTTGTCAACCTTACTTGGAATCGAACAACACTGCCAGGCGTAGATATCTTCCCCGGGAATTGACAAGAAAGCATGGATTTACTCGAAGGTTCAACATCTATTGTGAAGCTGAGTGTTGAGTTTGTTTTTCCGATAGCGGTTAACGTCAGGTTGTTGCTTCCAAGAGCTGACATCGGTACTGCGACCTTAAGCTGGAAACTTGAGCTTGTGCTGGGTGAGACCTCTATCTTTCTAATCTCATTGCCGACTTGTCCAAGAATCTTGGCAGACCAGCCCACGGGTTTAGAGATCTTGAAATCAACAATTTCTGATTGTTCTCCGATATTCTTTACAGTGAATGGAAGCAATAATTCATCACCTGGACTTGCCACTAGGCTTAAGATAGATGAGGACAACGAGATCAGGGATTTAGGTTCAACATCTATTGTGAAGCTGAGTGTTGAGTTTGTTTTTCCGATAGCGGTTAACGTCAGGT
>Ga0315314_1003184_pt1 | contig 13051 bp, 14 predicted proteins | sample TDP9_MG_FD_203631 | JGI IMG/M metagenome (GOLD analysis project Ga0315314, IMG submission 203631) | Freshwater sediment microbial communities from Lake Towuti, South Sulawesi, Indonesia - TDP9 | ecosystem: Environmental > Aquatic > Freshwater > Lake > Sediment | place: Indonesia: South Sulawesi...
CCATGGTTTTTCGGGAGACCAGGTGAAGACTCTGTGGCGAAATTGGATCGAGTCGAGTATATGGGGCAGGAGATGTACTACGCAGCTGGAGGCAGCTCCGTTAGAGGTAGGACACCCGGCGGAGAGGTTATGACCGTCGCGAGGCTTGCGAGAGAGAATCTTCGATATCAATTGGTCGCCACAGTAATAGAAACAGTCGACGTCTCACTAGATGAGCACAAGAAGTACACTTACTCTTGGCCTATAATCAAAGGAAAGATACCTATCAAAGATGAAGTCTTAATCGACGTTTGGCCGTGCAACCATCTAGGATTCACCTACGGAGACTTCACCCCACACCTAGTGGAGATGGCTCACCGCCTCAACATCGGCTACAGAGTCTTCGACGCCAAAGGACGTGAACACTACAAACCAACCTAACTCTTCAAAACCACACTCCGGAAGCGACGGTCTCAAGCAACTCGGATACGACATCAAGCTGGAAGACCCGCTTTTTCCATTCTTCTTGGAATATCCGTCGGGACGATCAAAACAATCTGTTCTGACCAAAAATAACGTATTTTAGAGGCGAAAGGCCGTACAATCTGATGGAGAGATTTGATGGCAAGAGTGGATCTAGAGAATCTAACCAAAAGATTTGGAGAGGTTATAGCTGTAAATGATGTCAGTCTTGAAATTAAGGATCGTGAGTTCTTCGGACTCGTCGGGCCTACTGGATGCGGAAAGACGACGCTCTTACGTCTGATTGCAGGACTGATCAGACCGGATATCGGAAAGATCTACATAGACGGTAGGCTCGTGAACAATCTTAAACCTGCTGAGAGAGGGGTGCGCATGGTCTTTCAAAGCTACGCCCTATACCCTCATATGAAGGTTTACGAAGAAAGAAAGTTTTCAAATCTGAATTTCGGCCTGAAGGTTCGGAGGTATCTAAGTGAGGAGGTAGGAAGGATAGTCGAGAAAGTGGCTCTTCAAGTTGGGATTGAAAGAAAACTCTTCCCAAGGAAGCCTAACGAACTCTCACATGGTCAAAGACAGAAGGTGGCCGTCGGTAGAGCTGTAACGATAGAGCCAAAAGTGTTTCTTATGGATGAACCTTTGAGCAATCTCGATCCTCAAAGTAGAGTTCAGGTGATCTCCGAGATTCGTAGAATTCATAGAGAATTGAAAACCACAACAGTCTACGTAACTCACAATCTAGTTGAAGCTATGGCAATATCCGACAGAATCGCCGTGATGAAAGAAGGAACGATCCAACAGGTCGGTACGCCCGGAGAAGTCTACACCCATCCTGCAAACGAGTTCGTCTCGGACTTCGTCAAATACTACGATATTTCATACTTCTTGCATGCTCTTGAGAAAAGACTCTGAGAGCACAGTCCAACCCAGGAACCCATCAATCACATTTCCCATGGCTGAGTTGCGAGCCTATCTGTTAATATTGCAGGATTTGTGAAACGTTGACTTGGGAGCAGTATTAGGTTGTCGAATAAAGTGATCTTGGCATTGTTGCACAACATCATCCAGAGGTCTATGGTCGCTCTTGAGGCGCCTGAAGATCCTGACAGGATAGATGAGCATCACCCGTTGGTCTATCATCTAGAAGAAGAATTGGCTAGGCTGTTCGCTCTAGCCGGCGGCGCTAGATGTCTTGAGCTTGAAGAGAGGCTTAGTAAGCTGCTGCGGGAGAATCCCGGAGAGGTTGAACGCATACTCAGAGAGCTTGTCGAAAAATACTATCGAGAGAAGATATTGAAGGGGCCTCCAGACAGGTTCAAGGAAAGGAGAGAGAAAGCGGAAGAGATTTGGACTACAGCCTAATCCTTGCCCATCGCTCTAAGCCATTCTCATAAAGATACTCGGCCTTAAGCGTGAAACACGATATTCATCTGCGCGGATACCCTAACTTGATGGGGAGAAGTTGTCGACTGAGAGACCTCGAAGAAGGTTTGCCATTCCTATCTTCTCGTTGCCTGAGTGTAGAGAATGCGTCTATAAGAGGTCGGCTTACTGCTGGAATCAATGCCCATCCAACATTTGGAAGAGGCGTAGAGAATAGGGATCTAGTAACAGAGATTTTTCATAGATATATGAACAAACAGGTGATTCTGATATTTCTCGAGAAGAGATTGGAGCTAGCAGGACCCCTGGTGTTCGATATAACCTGGTCAGCCAACTGATACTATGATATTGGAAGCGCCTGCGCTCCGCAGTGCCACAAGAGGAGTAGCTCCATAGGTTTCAATTCACCTGTGAGCGGGTCGACTTGCAGTCCTAACTCTTCCAGCGCTGTCACCCCTAGGACTGCAGCATCATCCTCTTGGCCGAAGACTGCCATGCTATGGGCGACCTCACCCTTCACTTCAACCTCTACGATTCCAAGATGTCTCTGGATGATACGTCCATCAGCCAGCTTCATGCTGCGCAAGGTTCGGCGTTCTATCTTCAAATCCTCGAGAACCTTTCCTGGAATGATTGAGTAGATAGCACCCGTATCCGCGAGGAGTTCAACTTCTCTTTCCCTCTCCCGCTCGTGAGGGTTCCTAACTTTAACCCTCACTTTAACATAGCCCAAAGCATTACCCCTCAAATCTGATATCTCTGAGCGCTTGAAAAAGGTTCTCTTGACATCGTGAATAAGGGAAGGCTTGACCTTTCTTTGAGACTGATCTTGTGAACTGAGAGGGGGCTGTAACCAATGGTTGCCAATGGTTCACTTATAGGGATGAGCCCATGTTTACGCTTGCCTGTTGAAAGGTGTCGATCGGAATGGCTTAGAGAAGGTCTTAATCTGCTGTGTTGCATCTTCTAACACGAGCACGCGATATTGTTAGAGAGATCGAAAAAGAACAGGATGGGGTGAGTGGAATGGACAGGTTCTTCGATGTGGTGCTTGTTCGGCCTCTTGCTGATAGTTATGTGGATTGCGTCTCGACGAATCCGGCTAGGGCTGATATTGATGTGAGGCTTACGAAGGATCAGCATAAGGAGTATGTTTCAACTCTGAGAGAATCAGGACTGCGTGTTATCGAGTTACGTCCATTGGAGGATTTCCCTGATTCGGTCTTCATGCAGGACCCTGCACTACTTGGGTCAGGTCGAGCTGTAATTGGTAGATTCGGTGAGAAGAGCCGTAGGGGAGAGGAGAAAGCTCTGCAAGACGAATTGAGCGACCATAGAGTTGAGGTTGGAAAGATGCATTTCGTAAGCTACCCCGGCACCTTGGAGGGAGGCGACATCTTGGTTACTGACCACGGAATCTTCGTAGGAGAATCTCGAAGGACGAACATGAACGGCATCCGGCAACTCTCCACATACCTAGAGAACCTTGAGGTAAGGGCGGTCAAGACGGATCTTCTGCATCTTCTATGTGGTTGCTCCTATCTGAATCACAGAACGATGATCATAGCGCCTGACTTGGTTAGTCCAGAACTATTTCCCGGTTTTCGATTTATCACAATATCACGTGAGGAAGCTTACGCGGCAGATACCCTGTACCTTGGTGAAGGGAGGGTCCTTGTCCCATCTGGTTTTCCGAAGACTATGATGAAACTGCGAGAGGCAGACTACAAACCCGTCGAAGTAGAAATGTCTGAGTTCTACAAGGGAGATGGAGGAGTAACCTGTCTCTGCTCGCCAGTTTACAAGCTTTTCTAGGATGTTGCCATATGTTCTCACGGTCCTTTCCTAACTATCTTATCTTCTGAGAAGACGACGGTGGCTTTGACTTTCAATAGCACGTGGCATATTTCTTATCACCTTTTGTAAGATATGTTAGGATGTGGAATGAAGGATGGCGATCAAAGCGGTCGGCTTCGATTTCATGGGCACATTGGTCCATGTGCGCCTCGACAATGAAAAGTATGTGCGGAGTATGCATGGAAGATTGGTTGAGCGAGGGATCGCTTGTTCATACGAGGCCCTCATGAAAGCGCACGATAAGGCGGCTCAGAGGTACCGGAAGATCCGTGTCGATACGTGCAGAGAGATAGACAACAGAGTGTGGGTTGCCGATGCTCTCAAGGAACTCGGGTACGACGTGAGGTCGGAGGATCAGCTTGTTGTGGAAGCGGTGGACGCTTACTTCGATCCTTTCATGGCTTCGCTGAGGGTAGCTCCAGGAACCTTCGCCACACTTTCCAAGATAAAGCGGTCCGTGTCTGTAGGATTGATTTCAAACTTCTCATACAGGAAGGCGATTCGAGAGGCGCTTAGGAAGCTTCGTCTTAAGCGTTTCCTCGATGCGGTTGTTATCTCGGATGAGGTTGGCTGGAGGAAGCCTCACCCTAAGATCTTCCAGATATTTCTTGATGAGTTGAAGCTGGACCTTGATGAGGCGATCTATGTTGGGGATGACTTGAAGTACGATATCGAGGGGGCTAAAGCGGTTGGGATGAAGACGGTTCTGGTTTTGGGGAGCGGCACTGTACGTGAAGATGAGATCTATGGGCAAACGCCACAGCCATCATCAGTTACACCTGACTTCACTATAAAATCGCTTCCAGAACTGCTACAGATTTTGAGAGTTCTCAAGTGAATTCTTAATGCTACTTGTCCATTCTCTAAACCTGTGAGACGCACAGCACTAATCTACCTGTCTTTACCAAACTTCTGGAAAAAAGAAAGGGAATTTTAAGCTCACTTATCTACTGTGGTCCTCCAAGACCGTTTGGTGTTGCGTGGGTTTCCCATAGATGTTCTCCCTGAACTGTTCCTTGACTCATTATGACTTCAAACTGTCCCCATATAGCGTAGCCGCCTTCTCTCCAATATGGGCTATTCTCCAACTCTGGTCCGACCCAGATTATCTTGTAATGCCAAACCTCACCTGAACCGCCTTCGACCATACCGTTCCACTCATTTGTACACCATGCGTCTGGTGCCCACTCTGCACCGTGGAATCTTGCATCATCCCATCCCTTACTCCATTTCATAACAAGCCTATCATTAGCGTATGTTGGGTCACCCCAAACCTTGCCATCAAGCACTCTATCTACACCGTCAGCTCTGCCCACGAATATTCTTGCCTGATAATTATACCCGAACTCATCGAAGCCGCCACCCTGAGCAAACGCTGGTACGGTAGATACAAAAAGCACAACCAGCAGACACATCGCTACCAGACACAATTTGGTTTTCATTCTTCTTTTCTCCGTTTGTTTCTAAACGGCAAAATAGATGAACGTAGTGTAACTCAACTTGAAATAGTTAAGATACACTTTATCAAAGATCCTAGAAGCTCCGCCACAAAACTAGAACGCTTTTCAGTCGGTTGGGAAGATGTTTCCCGGATTGAGGATCAGTTTAGAGTCGAGGGCCTTCTTGACTTGAAACATCTCCTCGACGCCTCTCTCACCATACATCACCTTAAGGAGGTTGCGTTTCAGCTTCCCGACTCCATGCTCACCAGATACAGTTCCGCCGTGTTCCACTGTATATCTTGCAAATTCCTCAGCCAACCTCTCAGCCCTCTTCAGCTCCTCAAGCGTGTTAGGAAGAATGTTGACATGAAGATTATTCTCTGATATATGGCCGAAGATCACGTACTCGAACCTTTCTTCGACCAGCCTCTTCACATAGTAGTCTAACATGGCGTCCAAATATTGGTCTGGCACAGCCGTGTCAGTTCCAACCTTGTGAACCTCAGGTACCAGCCTTTTCCGTGAGGCGATCCTTTGATTCACCGTCTCGGGTAGAGCATGCCTAATATTTGTCAGCCTCTTCCTATCAGCGTCGTCTGTGGTAGACATCGTATCCTCAAGCGAAGATCCGTTCTCCCTCAAGCTTACGTCAAGCGCCTCGATGAACTTCTCAAACTCCTCCTCCACATACGATTGCTCCAAAAGAATCGCTGCCACAGCCCCCTCAGGAAATTCAGGAATCTCCAATGGGGTAGTAGACTCCTTCCTCCGCAACCTCAGCAGATTCAGAGAATTCGAGTCAAAGTACTCAATCGATTCAGGAAGCTCAGCATATGCTCTGCCATTGGGATGGTCGCCGCGAACCCTATGAACGAATCCTATTGCATCACGCTCCAAGGGAAAGAAGATTAAAGCTGTCAGTAGATTTCCTAGACGCTGGGCTAAAGCCAACTCCGCTTCTGTGACAACTCCAATCGTCCCTTCAGATCCTATGAATAGATCGATAAGATCCATTCCTTCCTCCACATAGTATCCTGCAACATTCTTCACATGCGGTATAACGTAGCTGGGCAACTGGATCGTTGCGCACCTGCCGTCTGAAAGCTGAACCTCGAAAGTTCGTCTAGGACACGCGAAGACTTGGCCACGCCTTATGTCGAGTATATCGCCATTCGCCAAAGCAACACGTATCCTTCTCACGAATCTTCGAGTTGAACCATACTTGTACGTTCGTGCCCCAGCTGCATTTGTAGCAATATTCCCGCCGATAGTAGAGGAATCCTCGGTTGGATCCGGGGGATAAAAGTATCTTCGAGGATCTTCAAGAAATCTCTTCAAATCTTCCTTCTCTGATTCGCTCGCATAAGTCAAGAGTTCGCGAAATTCCTTTCTCTCAATCTTGGTATGAAGATCTCTAAGGATAACGCCCGGCTGGACTTCAACCAACCATTCTCCAGTCGCGGAATCAAGCCTCAACCCCAAAATCTTGTTCATCTTCTCTGTTGAAAGAATAGCGCCTCCAGGCGGAACAGCTCCACCGACGATTCCAGTCCTCCCAGCGGAAATCGTCACCGGAATAGATTCAGAACACATTCTTCTCAGGAATGCGCATATCTGCTCCTCAGATTCCGGAAAGAAGATTATTCGAGCTCGCCCCTCACCGCATCGTGACTCGTCAGTCAAGTATTTCTCATATTCCGTTCTTACGGTATCCTCCGAATCGATCCAGTGAAGAGACGCGTCTTGCCTCGAAGGGGCATACGCAGATATCCGATTCCCCCGCTCTATGAGCAAGCTCAACCCTCCTTGTATCTTCTTTCGTACTCTTGTCTTGTGCAGATCGATTTTATGTCTATTACTCGGTCTATCGCCAATATGCCGTCGAGATGGTCGATTTCATGTTGAAGGAGCTCTGACAGGTCCCCCTCCGCTTCTATCACCTTCTTGCTTCCATCTTGCTCTTGATATGAAACCTTGATTCTTCTCGATCTTGAGACTTGGAAGAAGATGCACAGATAGCTTAAGCAAGAGTCGTAGATTATCATCTTTTCATCGCTCATCTCGATTATCTCTGGGTTTACTAGAAGCCAAGGCTTGTCGATATTGATGAAAACGACACGCTTGAGTACACCTATCTGTGGAGCGGCTATCCCCCTTCCGTAGCCTGTCGTCTCATGCCAGAACCTTAAAGTGTCAGCTAGGTCATCACGTAGCTTCCCTATCTCTTCGCATGCCGGGTCTTCTACAAGCGTCGACTTCTCTCTTAGAGTAGGGTTGCCCAGTTGCAGAACCTCAACTACTGCCACAAATCATTCCTCCAATGAGCTGCATATTGGCTTCGAGTAGCCCTTCATTATAGATTGTGAGGGATTCTTCTCAAATCTTTAACTTTGGGATGTTTCTGCTGCATTTCATGTTTGAAAGATAGGATTCAGGAAATAGAATCAAATAATTGGAACTTGAGTTTCTTTCTAAGGGAAATGGCGATAAAAGGTGTTTGTTAGAGAAGAATGAGGAGAATAGAGTTCTTGGACGTCTTTGAGACTATCAGAAAGAGAAAGTCTGTAAGGTCTTATGCGCCGACACCTATACCAGAAGAAGTTCTCGTTAAGGTACTGGAGGCGGCTAGGTTGGCGCCTTCAGCCGGAAACATACAGCCGTGGCACTTCATAGTTGTAAGAGATGAAGATAAGCGAGCGAGGATTGCTAAGGACTGCAGGTACGGAAGGTTCCTAGCTGAATCACCAGCAGTGATCGTCGCTTGCGGAGACAAGAAGGCCTCTCCGAGTTGGTACGCTATAGACACCGCTGTATCCCTCGAGCACTTGGCCTTGGCAGCAACAGCTCTAGGACTCGGAACATGCTGGGTTGGAAGCTTCAACCAAGAAGACATCCGTGAGATGTTGAAGGTTCCTGAAAAATTCGAGGTTGTTGCACTAATGGCCCTAGGATACCCACGTAAGAAGATAGACCTACTGGCTAAGATTCTCCACGCGGTAAGGCCAAGGAAGAAATTGGATGACATAGTATCCTTGGAAATTTACGGTTCCAAGTATGGCGGGCACAAACACAACAATCCCTAATTGTTCTCTATTAGAAAAGGGAGTACCTCACGTGAAGTCCAGATGGGAAAATGCGTTGTATTTGAGTGCCCACGTATGGTGAGACCCTCACATGGCTTATTCCTTGTTCCATGCTTCCGGAGTAATCTACACACAGGGACAAACACTCAGCATCAAACAAAAAAACACATACAGTTCCTTCTGACGTGCACGAAAAATTTTACGCGTTTTATCTTCGACCATAAGGAGGCAGCTGTGTGTTCCCGCCACAACCTTATCTAGCTTATTAGAGTCAAAAAATTTGCAATTCGAAATAATTGAATTAAGATTTTATTGTCAATGTCGATATTTTATACGATTAAAATGTGCATCTGGTTCTTCATCTGCGTTTTGGGCCTCTTCATAGCGGTACCTCTTCACTTTAAATCAGTCGAACATATCGAACACCAGAAGAAATATGGCAAGGAAAGGGGAGTCAAAATCGGCAAGATCTATGGAACAATTTCTGGAACAATGGAGTTCATATTTTTGGTGGGACTCTGGATTTCACCCCAGCCAGGATTTACCATTCCGACATTTTGGAACTTATCCATTTCAATCTTCAACCTTTTGATACCCATCCTCAATTTGATAATCTCTTTACCTTTAATAATACTCGGTGCTCACGTCGCCATTGGGGGTGTAAAAGCAACCAAACTCGAAGTAGCCGAAACCCACTGCACACCAAAGAAATTGGAAACAACAGGAGTGTATTCGGTTGTAAGACACCCTCAATATTTTGGCTGGATTTCAGCTCACGTTGGAATGTCCATTCTTCTCTCTGTTTGGCATTCGATGCTGTTTACCCCAATTTTAATAGTACTCATTTATTTGATCTCGAAAAAAGAAGAGGATGAATTGACAAAAGAATTTGGGAAAGAGCATGAAGATTATCAGAAAAAAGTTCCTATGCTTATTCCATCCGCCGCATTCTTGACGACGACGAAATTCCCATTGGGTTAATTTGATGATACGCGACGATTGACACGACGAACTTCAGTTTAGCATTTGTTATGCCGTCACGGCGGTGTTCCTCCCCTAATAGAGACCATTCCTCGCCCAAAGTAGATTGAATTCCCGTTCGCTCATGATCAGTTGCCTGCGACTATTCTAAAACAACTTACTTCTCCCATAGAGTTGAATTGACTATTGCACCGGAAGCGCGTTTTGCAATTTTAGTGAATCTGCCAGTTTTGAGCGCAGGCTTTAACTTTAATTCTCCCCTCTAAGCTAGTTTATCGACAATGATTATTTGTTCTGCAAGCAAGAAGACGCGATCGGAGAAGACGCGGATGAAAATATCTAGAATTGGAAAAGAGATTCCCCCCTTTATCGTTATGGATGTCCTAGAACGGGCGCAGGAACTTGAGCGCCAGGGCGAAAACATCATTCACCTCGAAGTTGGTGAGCCGGACTTTGAAACCCCGAAATGCATTCGCAAAAGGGCGCTCGACGCCTTAAGAAAGGGAGTGACGCACTACACACACTCGCTCGGGGCTTATAGTCTGCGATGCGAAATCGCAAAGTACTACAATCAAGAATACGAATTAAGCGTTAAAGTAAAGCCTGAAAATGTGATAGTTACAAGCGGAACATCGCCTGCATTGCTTCTCATATTTGGCGCAATTCTTGATAGAAGCAATGAAGTGATAATCTCAAATCCGCACTACCCCTGCTACCCAAACTTCATTAAATTCCTCGGCGGAAAGCCGAAATTCGTATTCGTAAGAGAGGAAGAGGGGTTCCAACTAAACCCTGAAAAGGTCAAAGAGGCAATAACGAAGAAAACAAAGGCGATTTTGATCAATTCGCCCGCAAATCCAACTGGAAACCTCTTGCCCCCGCACTGGATGGAGGAAATCGCCTCGCTCGGCATTCCCGTGATCTCCGACGAAATCTATCACGGTCTCGTCTATGAGGGAGAAGCTCGATCGATCTTGGAGTTTGCCGAGAAAGGCAGAGAACTTATCGTCTTGAACGGATTCTCAAAACTTTTCGCGATGACAGGCTGGCGGCTTGGATATATCATCGCTACCGAGGACCTTGTCAGGCCAGTTCAAAAAATGATTCAGAACTTCTTCATATCGCCGAATGCGTTCGTTCAAGAAGCTGCGATCGCGGCGCTCAATGAATGCGAAGAGGAAACAGAGAAGATGCGAAGAATCTATGATGAGCGAAGAAGATTTATGATTAAGCGTCTTCGCCAGATCGGATTTGGAATAACAGTTGAACCAACAGGCGCGTTTTACGTCTTTGCGAATGCTAAGAAATTCACAAATGATTCCTATAAATTCGCATTTGACATTCTTGAAGAGGCGAAAGTCGGTGTAACTCCGGGAATTGACTTCGGTTCTGGCGGGGAGGGTTATATCCGCTTCTCCTACGCAAATTCGCTCGATAATATACAGGAGGGTTTGGCGCGAATTGAGCGATTCTTGGAAAGATAGGAAACCGTTCTGGAAGGACCTTTCTTGTTATTTCTCAATCAGTGTAGAGCTGTGATAGCAGCCCGCGCCTAATGATATATCAGAACTATATGTTTCCCTTCAGCCGCGAACTGCAGTTCTAGCAATAGGATGAAAATGAATCTCAACTATGCTTGGAACATACACCGAGAAGATAAAGTCTAGTATGTAACCGTAGTTGGAGAAGGGGTTGGGGTTCATCGACTATTCGCTTCGGGATGCGGCTCGAAATCGTAAGGTCTATTATTCCATATATTTCTTCAACTCTGCTGCGTGGCACTTGAAAGACCTTCGCATATGATTGAAGATATCTGCATGCGCGTAGGTTCTCTCAAGAGTTGTTTTTCCGTAAAGCGCGAAATATCGCTCTGACCTATCGCAGTGCAGATGCATAGACAGTATTTCTGTCTGCCTCCTTGCGCCTCCACCGAAAAAGCCTCCCACAGCTAGCTCAGCTCTTGCATGATTGAAGACAGCTATATGCTCATCTATTCGGTCGCTCCTATCTTCTAGTATCTGAAAGTTAATGATGCCTCGACTCTTCTTCAATCTGTTAAGCGCATCCTTCGCCTGCTCGTTCGCAGACGAAAACTTTCCCTCGGCTTCTTTCAAAGGACCCCATGAGACCCCTATCTCCATGCCTTCAACTGATCTGAAGGCCACGGTTCCTTTCGCCCGCGTTAGCTTTCGGTCAATCACCACCTCCCAGTACGCGGGGTAGTCTACGCCGAATCCGTAGATGCAGAAGCATTCATAATCCATGACAGATCACTCCTTAAAGTTCCTATTGAGCGGCTATATCTGTATTGAAAGTTATATCTTAGGAACACAACGAAAATCGAATCTACGAAGCGGGGTCCTCTAATAGAGGTAAGCTCTATGACTTCAGTTTAGGAGGTCTCTGCCTCCTCTTATATGCGCGGTAGTACCCTATGTAGAAGACGAACGTCCAGACGATCACATCAAGCAGGAAGCCGTCATATTCTATTTTGATCGGTGCATTTGGATAGATGACTTGGCTCATCCATGCGAAAGGGAAACCTCGAAGAGCAACTCCTAAGAGCAAGTAGCTGAGAGGGCTTGGGAAGATTCCTGAAATCAGAGTTAGCGTCAAGCTGAATAGAATTGAGGTGAGGAGCCTCTCTATGCCACGCAAGCTTGGTCCAGCCTCCTACGAGATGCTAGGTTTTATTCCCTGTTGGAGCCGGAAATTCTCTTCCGCAGAGCCTCTCAGCCTCATCCTTAACACTCCTCAGAGTTTCATCTCCAAGCCCTGTCAACGCCTCGAGTCTCTTCAAATCATACGTCACGAGATCTTTCACTAGCATAATCTTGTTTCTAGAGAACTCTTCGACGCGCTCACTTTTGAGGGAGGGGAGAACCGTTATCGGGTATAACGCCTTCCTATCGATCAAGCTCTCGAGCCCTTCACCCTCAGGATACCGCCAACATAACAGCCTTATGCCTCTACACCGGGCGAAAGCTTGCGCATCAAGCGAACTCTTAGTGTTGCATACTAGCCAAGCTTGATCGAACCTTCCGCATTTCCCGTGTTCCCATCCTTCCTTGAGGTCTAGGAATCTCGCGTAAGTGTACATCACCTCCTTGACGCCTGTTATTATTCCCGGAGCATTATGGTACTTGCACTCGACCATATGCGTCTTCCAACCAGACCCAGCCTTCTTCACCGCGATTATATCGAGCTCATGTTTGACGCAGAAGCCTTCCACGATGGCGCGAAGCTTCGTCTCGTAACCGTATTCTTCAAGCACTTCTCCGATGTACGTCTCAAATGGGAAGCCGGCTGGACCGAGGCGCATAAGCGCTTCTTTCAAGCTGTAGCGCGCAGCAACCTCAACTCTACTCGCTTCCAGCAGACGCCTAACCTCATGATAGATCTCTCTCGTCGATATTCCGTCGTAAAGTATCCTTTCGATTTGGTCGGTGATACTCTTGGCTAGGGCTGGTGAAGCTCCAGCTCGAAGGCAAGCCTTGTAGACTTTCTCCGAATTGAAAGGCTCACGTTCTCCAGAAGCCTTCAAGACGAACGGTTCCATCGGACATCCATCCGCCCGATACTCGCATTTCATTAAACGGTTTTATTATCTATCATCCGCCTAGAAGAGCTTTCTGGAGTAGAGCCCTGTCTTGTCCGATGAGTCCGGTTCCTCGTCGTCAAGTGAGCCGACGCGTTGGATTTAGATTTGGTAAGACTTATCTGTAAGACATTGTACAATGCTAAGGTAAGAGGCGAGATAGGTGCAGGAAGGGCTGTTCAAGGCCAAGATGAGTGTGAAGGGGCAGCTGGTTATACCGAAGAACTTTAGGCATGCGTACGGATTTA
>Ga0315314_1003185_pt1 | contig 13045 bp, 9 predicted proteins | sample TDP9_MG_FD_203631 | JGI IMG/M metagenome (GOLD analysis project Ga0315314, IMG submission 203631) | Freshwater sediment microbial communities from Lake Towuti, South Sulawesi, Indonesia - TDP9 | ecosystem: Environmental > Aquatic > Freshwater > Lake > Sediment | place: Indonesia: South Sulawesi...
TGGGACCAATTCCTAAAAATCTTTTCCAAGTCAAGATTGAATTCGCTATTTTTAAGAAGGGACACGCCTTCGCCAATTGCCTGTAACATGCCGAATTCTATACCATTGTGAACAAGTTTTACAAAATGCCCGCTTCCCGATTCGCCAGTGTGCAAAAATCCTTGTTTTACTGCTAGTCTTTTAAGTAGTGGTTCAACTTTTTTGACAGCTTCCGTTTTCCCTCCTATCATGAAGCAAGCTCCTTTTCGAGCTCCTTCAACTCCTCCGCTTGTTCCACAATCAAGGAAGTAAATGCCTTTAGAGGATAACTCCTTCTCCCTTCTCATCGAATCCCTAAAGAATGAATTGCCTCCATCAATAATCACGTCTCCTTTGCTAAGAAGGGGAACAAGCAGATTCAAAACATCATCTATTGTTGGTCCTGCTGGTAAGGAAAGGAAAATTATTCTAGGCGGGTCCAATAAAGACGCAAAGGTTTCAACATCAGTAACAACTCTGACTCCTTTTTTGACAAGCTCAGGTTTTTCGCTTCTAGCCATCCCAACAACCTTTATGTTTTTCTCTATGGCTTGCAAAGCTAAGTTGCCGCCAATTTTTCCCAAACCAATTATTCCTAATTGTTGGACTTTCCCCTCTACCATTGTTATTTTCCTCCTATTCTATTAAACGGCTTCAAACACTATAAAAGCTAAAATTATCTACGATAAACGTATATCCTGAATCTCGTGGAGACATCCCCCGCAAACCCCCTTTTTTCTATTTGCGCACGCTGAGAACGGAAAATTAATCAGTAAACGAGGTAACTCTTTATTGGTGTTGATTTAGATGCCAGGTCTGAGAGAGTGGGGTTCTGGGCTGGAGACACTCACTGAGTGCTATTTCAAATATGTAGAAAGATATGTGGTTGAAGCGGGTCGAACTTTTCAGAGACCTAGAAAGATTCATCATCCAACGGTATCTGAAAGTTCTTATCCTTATGACATTGACTTAATTGCGGCTAACCCTGCAAAGAGAAAGGTGATGTTGATTAGCTGCTCTGAGAAGTGGGGCAAGACTTTGGAGGAAACAGAAAGAGAATTTAAGCATTATGAGATTTTTGTCAGAAATTCAGAAGGGTTAGGGTTCGGAGACAGCATCACGATCGGAAGAAGAATCGCTTGCGTTGGTATATCTGAGGCAAAGAAACGAAGATTTTCAGAAAAAGGCATTGAAATACTGGAAGCTGATTTCATGGTGGAAAAGCTACTGAAACTACTTAGAAAACAGAAAGTCAAAAAAAGAAAGGGAGTTCATCGAGAACCACTTCTCTGGCTGCTTCAAACCCTTGACAATATGGGAAAGATTCGCGACTGATTCCTCATGTGCATGCATATAGGTGGAGATTTACCCCGCAACCCCCACTTTCTCTTAGAGTCAGCGTGCATGTAGGTTTAATCAGTTATGTAAGCGTACTGTGCTGAGTCCCAGCTTGAATGTCAGCAAAAACTTTTAGGTAGTAGTTAAATGTAATCTGATTGTGTACCTAGACTTGGAGTTTATGAACGGAGGAGAGTGGGCATTAGATGGCTTGGTCTACTGAGGTGAGAGAAGAGGCTCTTAACGTTATTTTGGCTGAACTTCTTGCTGAGCGTGGATTGAAGGCTTTAGGTGAGGTGATCTTGAAGAAGATGCCGGATGTCTTGCTTGATGTGAATGGTGTTAGGATTATTTTGGAAGGAAAGAAGCCTGGAAATAGAAATGCGCTTCTAAGGCAGGCTGAGGGTAGGTTGGACGAGGGTATGTGCGATATTTGTGTGATGGTGGAATATGCACAGGTTAGCATCAGAACTTTGGAAGCTACTCAGAAAGATGTTAGGGAAGCGCTTGTTAAGGGGCGGTTTAACGTGGCGTCTATGACCTTTGCGGATCGGGTTGGTCTTGAAAAGTGGATTGAGGGCCTAAAAACTGAGCCGAAAAGTTTCCAAGAGAATGTAGATTTCCAGGACCTCGTCACATATTTGATGGCAGTGTACGAGCAGGCAGTGAGTGAAGATGTGCTTGGTCCAGTGGTCGAAAAACTTGACGCTCGCGTCCACGGTTTTGCTAAGAAAATTTCATCGGGCAACATTAACATTCAGCGACTTAAAGAGGCCTTGGACTTGAGAGGGCGAGGGTGAGGAGAGTTCGGTCATGGCCAAGGCTTCTCAAGAAGACTTAAAGGTATTGGCGACGGCTGGGTTGATTCTAACTGACGCCATGATTTTCCATGAGGTACTTGCGAATCTGAAAGCGGAAATTGAAACAATATCTGAGATCAGGACTCAGAGCAATATCAAAAAGACCCTTGAAGATGAATGGGTAAAGATACTGAAGATAGATTATGAGCCTGTCTTTGAGTTGGCTCTTAAAATTCTTAGGCACCTCCCTGCTTCTCCCGTGCTTAACTTGGAGTTGAGCCGATTGCTTGATGTAGCCTATGACATCGCTTCTTCGCAAGCATTATTGAAACATGATTTAATGGGCAGGGTTTATCATCAACTCCTTCTGGGCAAGCTGGTTAAGTACTACGCCACGTATTACACATCTGTTCCTGCTGCACGTCTACTGGCCAGGCTTTTAGTCACGCTTCCATCACCGCTTAAAGTTACGGAGAGCCCCCCAAAGTATGGAGAGCAACCGTTGAAAGCGGTGGATTTTGCGTGCGGGTCGGGGACTCTGCTTTCAGCGTTATACAAGGAGCTGGAGGCCCAGCATCGGATAAAATCTGAAAAGCCCGATGTGGAGAGCTTGCACCGTTACTTGATTGAGGATGGCCTTTGGGGTTTTGATGTCCTTCAACACGCAACGCACTTGGCTATGACTACCTTGTCTCTTCATAACCCCTCCGCGTCTGTTGACCTGTCCAGGATATACGCCTTGAAGCTAGGGAAATTTGATAAAAACGTGTTTCTAGGCAGTCCGGACTTCCTTAAGTCACCGGACATCTCACCTATTAAGCTCCAGAGTGGCGGTGTCGCAGCGGAGAGAGTGGGCGTGAGCAAAAGAAGAGCAGCGGAGGGAGAGAAAGTGCCGACCTTCCACATGTGTATAATGAACCCGCCATTCACTAGGAGTGTCGGAGGCAACCTTCTCTTTGGCGATTTGCCATCAAAGGAGAGAAAAGAGTTGCAGAAGGTCCTCTCTGATCTCTTGGTGGAGAAAGACCTATCAGGAATAGGGCAGGCGGGTTTAGGTGCTGTCTTCGTTTACTTAAGCGATCAATATCTGGAGGTAGGCGGACGACTTGCCCTAGTTCTGCCAAAGGCTGTGCTTGCAGGAGTCTCTTGGACAAAGGTCAGAGAACTCTTCCTAGAAAAATATCATCTTGAATATATTATCTCCAGCTTCCAGGGTCCAAACGACTGGAACTTCAGCGAAAATACCAGTCTAAGCGAGGTGCTCTTAGTGGCTCGGAAGCGCTCAACGGATAAAGATGGTGGCTACACGATTTTTGTGAATTTATTCATTAAGCCGAAAAATGAGACGGAATCGGTTTACATAGGTTCTCAATTAGCGGAGCTGTATAGATCCGTTGCTCCTGTTGACATAGAAAACGCGAATGCCTCTCCGTTCTCCATCAAAATTCACGGGAAAAAAGTTGCTGATGTCTATTCGGCCCGGTTGATAGAAGAGGCATTTGGGCATTACAACCTTTTCGCTCAAGCCGAGTTAAATAGGATAACAACGCTTCTTCGACAAGGAATCCTCTACCTTCCCACTCAAGGAATAGTCAACGGGATTCCCCTGACCACATTTGACACCTTTGCGGGGGAGATAGGCCCCGACGTGAGACAGGTTCACTCGGCCTTCAGGAAAGCAACGTATAGGTCTCAAGAGCCTTACCAGTCATTTTGGGACCATGACACCGATAGAGTCAGGTGCATAGAACAAAACCCAAACGCTTCCTTAGAACCAAAGAAGGCTAAGACGGCCAGAGCGCTTTGGAAACAGAGCGGCAACCTGCTAATCGTTGAACGAGCGCGTCTTTCCAATTGCAGGGTTCTTGCAACTCTCTTGAACAAAAATGTCTTATCGAACGTCTGGTGGCCTGTTCAAGCTAAGGAGGTGAAAGCGAAAGGATGCACCCTGATCAGCGACGAAACAGCAAGAGTATTGACATTATGGATCAACTCGAGCTACGGAACTCTTTGTCTGCTCTCCATGTGCGAAGTGACTGAGGGGCCTTGGGTTAAATTCAAGAAGACTCCTCTCTGGAAACTGCCTGTATTAGACATTAGAAAGCTGAACGAGAAAAAGGTGAAGGAGTTGCTGGATCTGTACTCCCAAGTGCGTAATGGCGAGCTGCGACCTCTACCTAAAGAGTTCAAGGAGCCCAAAGTGAAAAGAAGAATCGATAACACATTTAACGAGATTCTAGGCTTGGATGTGGACTTAAGTCCCCTTTACGGCCTTCTCTCGAAAGACCCCACAATCACTGGGGAAGCTATAGAAACATAGGCCTTCAGATTTGACCCCAATGAGTTCGGTACAGACTTCAAATGACCTAAGAGTCTATTGTTCATCAATCGGAAAAACGCATTGTTAATCAAATAAGCCTAATGTCGCACCCTATATATACCCCCCTCTCTAGGGGGCGTCGAGAGCAAGGGTAACGATACTATTTCAAGTTTGCAGGAAATTTTGATACTGATTTTTTCCCAATACCCCCTCCCCCTTCTATTGTGTCACAAAAGAGAAAAATTATTGCGTCACAAATCAGTCAGGTCTTCTTGGTTGTTGCTTTTTTGCGTTACTATTGCTATTTTGTGCCATGTTACGCTTTTTGTGAATGATACTATTTTGCGTCTTAATGCGTTTGTCTAGAATGATTCGGTTCTCGGGGATGATGCGGTTTAGGGTCATACTGCCTTAAATTTTGTGAAGTTGAGTGGTCTCTTGCGCCTAATGGTGCAGGAGTGAGTTTGTTTGGGAAAAGTTAGCATTCGGCTCGACTTAACAGATGCGGCAGCAGAGCAGTTCCTTTCCTTGAAGGCTAAGCGTGGACTAAAGAACAATTCGGAGCTGGTAAGGCAACTGATAACCGAGGCGGTTCATGAAGAATTGCCTCAGGCTCGATGAGGGAGTGTCTATGAGTAGGGTAACTGATGGAGCTAGTCTTCGCCACAAGCGGGTTATGGACATGCTGCTTTTCATTAGTACTCAGGATGGAGCCACCATCGTGCAGATTCAGAGCTATATGTTGACGGCTCATGGGCTGAAGTTTTCGACAACATCGGAATACGTTAAGGAGTGCCAGTTCGCGGGCGTCATCAGAACTGATGGTATGCTCTTCAGAGTTGTGGAGAAGAAGGTGAAGTTTGAAGCCGACTACTGAAAGCCTTCGGAGTGTGTGTATGTGTGTGCATTGTGTCTGTCTTCGTCTCTGTCTCTCTCTGTCCTTCTTTCTCTGTATCTAAAATCAAAGCCCCGAGGCGTTCAAACAGAGGTGAGTCCGCAACTATGCACCTTAAAGAACCCAGAGTAAGGAACGTCGCTACATATAGTCATTCGCCACTTCCAATTCGGAGCCTTGAGTCGCTTTGTAGCAGAGACCATCCCACTGCCAGCGTAGTCATTGAACCCTCCAAATCATTGAAAATCCTGCATAATTAGCAGGCGAAAGGCGGGATTATCGAAAAATTGGGCATCTATGAAAAATATGGAAAAAGACATCAAATAACGTTCCGCATCAGCCCCCTAGCCAAAGAGAGACTATCCCAAGTCGCAGAAATGTTCAACGTGAAACCAGCACAATACGCTAAAGCTGTTCTCTACCGGGACCTAGGCTTATTCCAAGAACCCATAGACCAAAGAAGGCGAACATGGCGAAGGAAAGAGAGCGCCTCTGACGAATAGGCTTCATTGTTCAACAATAGGAAAAATTTATTCTCCGACAAATAAGCCTGCACGGTGGATCCCCAGAGTTGTTAACAACCTGCTGTCCTTCCTGCCAGAGCACGCGTGTCTGGAAAGATGGAATCCGCCAGACCAGGGAGGGCAGTGTTCAACGCTTTATCTGTCGAGCCTGCGGCTTCAGGTTCAGCGAGGACAGGGGCTCAGAACCATTACAAAAACCGTTTTACGGGTCATTAAATAGGGCTTCCGCCACATCTCTAGACTGTCAAGTGTGCGCCTTTGAGACAAAAGGGGCGAAAAACTTGACCGAAGTAGAGTCCCGAACTGAAAAGCGGGCTGCGGGGGCCACAAAACCAACGGCAACGGAGATCCAAGGCAAGATCGTTGAACATTCCTTCTGGCTTCTAAGAGAAGGCTACAAAGAAACAACGGCAATTCATCGAGGCAGACTATTGAGAACCCTCATGAAACGGGGCGCTGACCTGTTTGACGGAGGCTCAGTGAAAGAGACGATTGCTAAAATGAAAATTGACGACGGCACAAAACTCCAATACGTAGCAGCCTATGCCACATTTTGTATTTACCTACAAATACAGTGGACGCCGCCAAAGTACCAGCAAACAGAGAAAATACCCTTCATTCCAACAGAAGAAGAAATCGACCAGCTGATCACAGCTTGCACAAACAGAAAGACCGCCACCCTACTTCAAACATTGAAAGAAACAGCGATGCGAATAGGTGAAGCTTGGCGACTCAAATGGATTGACATCGACTTTGAAAGGAACACTATAACATTAAACCTACCGGAAAAGAGAAGCCGCGTGAGAATCTTCAAAATCTCCGATAAGCTCAAACAGATGCTGCAAGCTTTGCCTAAATGCGATGAAAGAGTCTTCGGCTATGTTCACCTAGGAAACACAAAACACACCTATCTGAAACTCCGTAAAAGAATTGCCCAACGCCTCCAGAACCCCAGAATCCTACGCATAACCTTCCACACCTTCAGACACTGGAAAGCAACCATGGAATATCATAAGACAAAGGACATCCTTCATGTCATGCAGTTCCTAGGTCACAGAGACATCCGCAACACCATGAGATACATCACCATTGCCGACCAGATTTTCAAATACAAAGCTGATGAATACATAACGAGAGTTGCTACAAGCGTCAAGGGCGCTAGGGCGCTGCTTGAAGCAGGCTTTGAGTATGTCATGGACATGGACGGCGTTAGAGTCTTCAGGAAGCGAAAATGACCCACTATAAGCTCAAATTCACCTACGATAAACGTATATTGTGTGCGTGGGGTAGCCCAGCCTCGGGTTCTCGCAGAAATTTTCAATTTTTAGGGGCTTCCATCCCATGATTTCATAGTCGTGGGAAACCACACGGGCTCCAGGCTTAAGCTCCGACTCCAGCTTAGGCTTAACCTTCGTGTTTGCGCTCGTAGTTAAATAGAGGGTGACAACGTCCGCTGGGCTCACATCAACCTCAAAAAAGTTTTCCTGAACAATTTTTATTTTGTTGTCAAGGTGAAGCTCAGAAACCTTCTCAAGGGCCTGCTTCACCAAGTCCTCTCGCAATTCAACTCCCACTGCATTGGCTCCAAACTCCTGAGCAGCCATTATAAGTAAGCGACCGTCCCCCGAGCCCAAATCATAGACAATTTCTCCAGGCTTAACTTCAGCTAGAACAAGCATTTGGCGGGCCACTTCAACAGGCGTCGCAACATAGGGCGCTATGAACATGCCTCTGCTCCTCTCAACCTTTTGTCGTTAATGCATTCCCCATTCTTATAATTCTTTTGGATGACAAATTCATGCCGACTTGTTGAAGACTTTGCAAGAAAAGAAAGACTAGAGTGCCATAAATGAAGAAGCAAGAATTTTCTTAGGTGAAGTTCTTTCCATTTTAGGAATTTTGGGCATATGGTGTCACCCGTGTTAGAGGTAGATAGTGACACAACATTAAAAAGAAAAGTTCTGAAAGAGCTTAAGGGCTATGATCTAAAATGACCTTGGTTGAGACCCTTCTATGGGTTATGCTAATATTATTCGTAGGCGAACTTGTGGTATTAATTGCATGGCTAGTGCGTCGAATGCGGAAAAAGAGAAGGATGAGGAGCGAAACTGATCCCCTTCTTAAAAAGCCTTTTATTGTTTAATCCTTACCTTTTGAGGACTTCTGCTTTTTGAGGAATTTCTTAATCCACCGAATATGCAAACCAAGATGCATTTTCTCAGTTATATCCGGCGGCAGCAACTCCTTTGCGAAAATAATTGGTACGTTGGAAAGAAAGATCAAGAAGGAACTCACTAAAGCGGCATACATTGCTGATATATGAAGAATTTTAGGCAAAACTAGATATCCGATGCCTTCAAAGAAGTAGAAAGGGATGAAACCAGTTGCATAAAAAAGAGCACAAGCCTTCTTCGAGGCAAAATCCCCCCAAATCACAAGGGTATATAAAACAAGAAACATACCCCAGGTGAGACCGCTAAAAGCAGCCGAAAACATACAAACTAGGGGATCCCTCGCTAGTCCTGTGAGGGCAGCGCCAATGCCATATGATATAAGTCCTATGCTTAAGGACATTCTACGACCGACCCAATCAGCAAATAATCCTCCCATCAGTGCGCCGAAGCTAGCTGTGATATATTGCAAAACTTGAGCCTGAAATACAAGCTCGCCAAATTGATGGGTCATATAGTTAGTTACAACGTTGGCCAATGTTCCGTTAATTACGCAAAAAATCAGCCAAGGAATAAAATAATAAAGGGGCTTATTGGAGCTTCGAGCAGGGTTTCCGTTCTTTTTAGTTGTTAAGTCGGTTTTTTCTCTAGGTTCTAATAATTGGATTATGAACGTGCTGATTCCAAGGAAAACGCAAATGAGCAGGCCACTAAGAAAACTAAAGCTTAATGAAAGGAACATTGGAAAAGACAGCAAAGAGACGAGTATTACTGTTCCACCTACTCGACCTCTTTCCTCGAGTGTTGCCAGATTGCAAAAATAAACTGAATATGCCAATAAACCTGTGCCGAATAACCATCCTAGAAGGGAAACGAGTACAAAAATGTAAGTCAGATTTTGAGCGAATATGAGTAAGATCATCGCTATTGGCATAATGGCCGCCCACGTATAAATAAGACGAATTTTCTCGACTTCATCAACATAGAAGATGCCCACAAAGATCGAAAAAACAATGGAAAAATAAAAACAAACATTTGCCCAATCAAACCAAAAAATCGCATCAATACGTTCTAGAATTTGAACAAGTATTCGAGAGCGGAATAAGTAATACCAAGTAGATGCAGTCAAGTAAGGCATGATGAGAACAAAGAAACCACGTTTGGTCAGCCGAACATTAATTTTAAGGTAGCTCAATTTTCGTAACATCCATAGTTTTATTTGAATAAAGTTATGTTATAGGATCGAGTTATATTATTTTGTTATGTGATTTAGCTTCGAAGCCCATTTATTCTTAACTGATGTTATTGTTTTCACGGTTGAGTTTATGGAAAATTTGGAATAAGAGTTCCCAAGGTAAAATTTATATGTTTAAACGTTCTACACGTATACACCATTCTCGACTTATTGAGGAGGTGAGATGATGGAAAGTTTGAAAGAAAAATCTTCCGAGGTTTCCTTTTACCTGCAACGTCTAGTAGACCCCACAATTTTCTCAGAGGTTCAGAGTGCAGTTGCGAGAAAGGATAAAGATGCGTTCATAAAAGCGTGCAAGAAGGTGAAAATCCCTAAGAAGTACATCGTTATCCTTATGACTGTTTTGTTTACAGTAGGGCCTGCTCAGTGGCATTGGCCTCCATAGGTTAGCGGAAGCATCGAAGCATTCAATTAGTTGAAAATGCTTTAAAGTAGGAACCCTTGGGCTTCAACGAGTAGCTTAAACGAGTGTTTAGCTTCGCGTTCTCTTAGTCCAGCAAGTGTATTTGTTGCTTTGTTAATCAATTTCCTCGAAAGTTTATTGACATGGTCCACCGCCCCGGTTTCAGACATAACTTCTACAACTTTTTTTATGTCGGTTGCCTCGATTTTTTCTTTCTCAGCGATGGTTGAAAGAAGATTTCGAGCTTTTTCAGAACGATTTACAGCCCACATTAAGACATAAGGTAAGGAGCCATCTCTTATCTTATCAGCTAACTCTAAAGTGTAGTTGAGGGCTTCCCAAAGGTCTTCTCGTATTTCTATGGTTGCGCCGAGGAGTAAACCGTACCTGCCTAGCTGTTCAATCTCACGTTCTGACCCACATCCGATACTCGCGCCAATTTTCATGCACGCCTCCATGTCGGTTGCCTGCATTTGGAGCAGCTGAAATTTCTCTCTGATACTGCCGCTGCCTTGTCGTGTTAAGTTGAGATTCATGGCTTCAGCTTCAGACATTTTCATTAAGAACTCCTGAAATAGTTTACTGACTGTAGCTCGTTTTGCGGGTGGGATTTCCTTTCTTGCATGTTCATAGAGGACGTTGAATGCTTTTGCTGTCACAAGTCCTGCAACTATTAATGCGAGGCCGGCGCCAAATTTTCCCGGAAGCGTGGGTATAAAGCGCTTAAACTTTGTTCTGTCCATAACGTGGTCGTAGATGTTCATGCTTGAGCATAGTAGGGTCATTGCTGTTGCTGCTGAGACAGTGGCTTCCGCATCTCCTCCCACTGCCTCGCAGGATAGGGCCATCAGGGCTGGTCTAAGTGTATCGTTCCAGTTTTCCGACAAGTATTGTAGTGGAGCTTGAAGATTCCTATCTTCAATGTCTTCAAGCATTATTTTCTTAGCTTTTTTTAGTGCTTTTCTGCCCTTAGCCTCTAGAATTTGTTGAACACGCTCCTCCATTTCTTTTTTCGATAAATTATTCATTCCACTTTACTCCATGAAAATCTTTCAGTTTCACATATTTCAATGATGGTGTTCCACAAAAGTAAAAAGCCTCTCTTTCTTGATAGAAGCCCTTAATGGTGAGGAGCGTTGAGGTCTAAGAAATACGTTGCATTTATTATCATGAAAGCCGAGAAACACGTATCTGAGCAGGAAATAGAGGATATTCTTCCCTTGGACGATCTGGCTGGAAAGGGCTTGGAGTTAATTAAGATAACTGTTCTGGAATCATAATGTAAATTATTTTAAGCACGAAAGCCCCCTCCCCCTCTACTCGTGTGTCTCTGTTTCTATCTGTATACAAAGGGGTACGCAAGAGACTCACTAGAACCTCTTTCTCAACGCCTTCCTTTCAGCTTCCATCACCAATTCATAAAATCGGTCCGTAAGCTCCCTTTCCTCCGAAAGCACACCCTCAACGTCGGAAACCCTCAACCTTCTTCCAGCTAAGGCTACGGCAGCAGGCTTTCCATACTTAGACACAAGTTTAGCCGTCTCACGGGCTTGCTTCCAGATGTCCCCTTCGCCCTTCGTCAGCCTCTCACCCTTCTTCTCCAAAATGGACCAGACCTGATCTTCCTCTTTGCTGAGAACGCCCAAGGTCGAGGAGCCGCATTTCGGGCACATGGGCTTGTCGGGCAGATCATTTATGCGAACCATCTCCAAATAACCTAAGCAGTCTTTGTTTGTGCAAACGAAGGTTCGAGTCTCGTTGAGGAGGCGCACTTTAGCTGACTCCACTAAAATGCGCTTCATTCTCTCCGGAGGTATAAGATCGGTTTTCATGCTCACCCTTTCTATACCAACCCGAGCAACAGGAGAAGCAACTCCTCCAGTTTCCAGCTTCGCAATCTCGATTTCGCCCTTCCGAATCCCCTCAAAAACCTGAAGCGCATGCATCAAGTCAAGGTCCTTAGTGAAAGTCTCCTTAAGGGCTTCATCGTAAATGACCGATCCTTCAAAGCTTTCTATTAGGCTTCTGAGGCTTACCCTACTGAAGTCAGCCCACTTTTTTAATGCGCCAAACCTCCGAGCCACATGAACCATTCGCCTTTTAAACAGCCCCGTTTTCACAGCTGCCTTCGTAAGCAGGTCTTGAATGCCTAATTCTGATGTCGCCTTCATTTCATTGAACATCTGAATAATTTGATCAGCGTTGGTCCCCTCAGGAGCTTGAACAAATATGCGATACGGGTCATGCTGAACCACAACAGCGTACCCTGTTTGCTCAGATATTAGGTGACCAATCAACTGCGCTAAGGAACGGTTGGTGAGAGATCCAAAGTTGGCGTGAATAATGGTGAAGTCTTCCCAATCTTCCACGGCTAATCGCTTATCGGTCGGAACCACATGTCCATTCCTTACATGCTCCACTGTTTCCATTACCGCCCGAAGAACTGTCTCCTCATCTGCAGGATACTTCTCACATAGCTGAACAGCAATTTCCTCAGGTTTTGTCCCATTTCGCATTTGCTCCTCAACAAAGCCTCTGATCCACCCTACTTCTTGAGCCACCTCGAAAGGAACAGGAATTTCTTCGCCGATCCAGCTTGGTATGGCGCCAGTCGGATCATCCACAGGCTTCACATAAATGTGGTCTTCAGTAATGTTCAGAATTTTCCATGGACTACCGCGAATAATGAATTTGACCCCTGGCTTCCCGTACTCTGCAACGAAGGCTTCGTCAAGCACGCCCACAGCAGTGTTTGACGGTTCATCGATGATTAAATATTGTTTTTCGTCGGGAATCATGGACAAATTTTCAAAGTAGTACTCGTACAATGCCTTGGTTCTCCGCGGTTTTATGGCGAGCATGTCTTCGAAGGATACCCAAGCTAATCTTGGAAAACGAGAGTACATGTAGGTCAAGACTTTTTTAATGTCTTCTATATCGAGGTCAACGTAAGGATATGCTTTTTTGAAAAGGTCGTAAATTTCGTAGAAGTACCAACGCTTCTTCCTCATTAAAAGCCCGACGATTTGATGAGCCAAAGCATCATAGGGTTTCTCAGGTATGTCAACCGGCTCTAAGGCTTCCTCAAACGCCATACGGGCAATAACCATAGCTTCCAACGTGTCGTCAGAATCCATAGTGACAATGATGCCCTCAGCGACGCGACCAATTCTGTGACCGCTTCGTCCCACACGCTGAATGAGGCGAGTAACCTGCCTGGGGCTCATATACTGAATAACTAAGTCTATTCGTCCAACGTCTATCCCGAGTTCTAGGGACGAAGTTGCCACAAGCCCCTTGAGGGCGCCTCCCTTCAACCCT
>Ga0315314_1003187_pt1 | contig 13044 bp, 10 predicted proteins | sample TDP9_MG_FD_203631 | JGI IMG/M metagenome (GOLD analysis project Ga0315314, IMG submission 203631) | Freshwater sediment microbial communities from Lake Towuti, South Sulawesi, Indonesia - TDP9 | ecosystem: Environmental > Aquatic > Freshwater > Lake > Sediment | place: Indonesia: South Sulawesi...
TGGGCCAAGCGAGGTTCATGTAACCATACATTTTTACTCTGACTTCAGAATCGGTGGAATCAGCGATATACACCATCCGAGCGGGAATGAAGACGGCGAAGCTAGCGGCGTAAATCATAGCCCAAGGGATCAGCTGCCTCCAATCAGTGACAAGTGTGTATAGTAGAGGCGGGAAGCTGGCCAGGACACAGCTCAAAATTAGCGTTATCTTTCTGCCGAATCTGTCAGACATCCATCCGCTGGGAAGCATCACCGCGGTTGCGAATAGTCCCGCGGCGGACAGGAGCAGGCCAACCTCGAGGACTGAGGCCCCAAGGCTTTGAACATAAAGTGCGAACAACGCGTTGACCGACTCCATGCTCAAAGCGCTGCCGGTATTCAGCAAGAAGAGCATTAGAAGACTTCGATCAAGTGCCGATAGGATTGTGCGACGCTCGGTCTCCTCGCTGCTGCCCACAGATGTCATGCGTTTCGATGCACCTCACGAAGCATATCAGCTTCTTCACCGACGAAGCTTCGTTGACAACAAACTAGAGCAACAGTCAGATAAATCTTAGTCTCACGAATTATGCGCAACGGAGTCTCTGCGGTTCAGCAGATCGTCAAGTGACAGTCTGAAATATCTGTCAAAAATCGAATAGTTAGTGATTACTGAAAGCCTTATCTATTTCCAGGTCTATATCTGTTGAGGCACAAGTAAAGAGCCTGCTAGAAAGATGACCGCAATCAATCCTGGGAACGCGATGAAGACGTAGGGAAAGGGGAGATGCCGAAGAGTCTTAAGCCAAAAGAAATCCTTAGACGGGTCGAAAAGGAGGGCTTTGAGGCCGTCTGGCAAGAGAGCCCCACTCTTCTGCCGAAAACCAAGAAGAAGGAAGTGATCTTTTCCGGCGTAAGAGGGACTTCTCACCCACTTTTCGATCTCATTTGTAGGATGCGGCAGTCATTTCTCGATCTGGGTTTCATGGAAGTTTCAAACCCGACTATCGTCGATGAGAATGAGATCTATAAGCAATACGGACCAGAAGCACCGATCATACTGGATCGCTGCTATTATTTGGCAACTCTGCCCAGACCTGATATCGGCTTAAGCCGAACGAAATACGAAGAGATCGAAGAATTGGGAGTGAAACTGACAGAAGAGAAGATCGATGCCCTGCAAAGTGTCTTAAGAGATTATAAGAGGGGCGATGTTGAACCAGATGACTTGGTTGAGAGGCTGTCGGAGGCTCTCGAGGTCTCCGACGTAACAGGGATGCTTATCGTCTCGAAGATCTTTCCAGAATTCACTTCACTCAAGCCTGAACCGACTGCTCTGACTCTTCGATCTCATATCACAACTGCTTGGTTCCTGACGCTGCAATCTTTACAGCACAAGTTGGAGTTGCCGCTGAAGCTTTTCACTGTTGATGTCCGTTTTCGCCGGGAACAGAGAGAGGATCCGACCCACCTCCGTGTTCATCATGCTGCGAGCTGCGTCATTATGGACGAAGAAGTGGACGTCAATATGGGTGAAGAAATAGCGACGCTCATGTTGAAACCTTTGGGGTTTGAGAGGTTCCGTTTTGTGCAGAAGAGGGTGACATCGAAATACTATGCGCCGCAAATGGAGTATGAAGGCTATATTCATCACCAAGGCTTGAACAGGTGGATCGAGGTTGTCGATTACGGCTTGTACAGTCCGATAGCCTTAGCTAGGTACGATCTTGAGTATCCAGTTTTGAATGTTGGGATAGGTGTTGAACGGGTAGCCTTGGCACTATACGGCGAAGAAGATATGAGAAGGCTCGTTTACCCACAGTTCTACACCGAGCTTTCCTTGCTGGACGTCGAGATCGCCAAGATGATAGGGTATGAGAGAGAACCAAAGACTGAAGAGGGCATCGAACTGCGAGAGAGCATCATATCCAAGGCAATTCAACACGCGGATGCTTTGGGTCCATGTGAGTTTCTTGCCTACGAAGGAAAGATCCTTAACAAAAAGGTTAGGGCCTACGTCTACGAGACCGATACTGGCGCCAAGTTGCTGGGGCCTGCGGCGAGGAACCGCATTTACATCTATGACGGAAATATACTGGGCATACCCTTGACCGGCATGGAGAACCTCAAACTTGTAAGAGAAGCTAGGGCGAAGGGAACTCCAACTGGAATAAGCTACATTGAAGGAGTAGCTTCCCTTGCAGCTGCGAAAATTGAGGAGACTGCGGATACAGCAGAAAACAGCGTTAGTATCCGTGTAAAAGTGGCTAAGTCGCCTGCGGATGTCAACATTAGAATAGCGGAGGTTGTGAGAAGATACATCACTGGAAAGAGGAAGAAGATCGAGGTGACGGGACCTGTATTCTTCGGGGTCAGAGCCGAGATACTCGACTAGACTGATTGTTTAGATCAGCGCTTGTCTTCTGATTCTATTTGCAAGGTCATGAGCAAGTTTAATTGGTTCTGGAAGTTTGCTCCCGGTCAAGAAATGTTTCGCGATCTCGATCGCTGTTTCAAGTGATATCATATGGCCAATTGAGATGAAGATGGGTTTGGAGCCTTTTTTTGAGAGTAGGGCAGCGCCCACGATCCGATCTTGATACTTGAGGGGAGCCCACTCCCCTAGTTTCTTTGGCGCGTATTCATATTCGCCGACTAGTCGACTTCCAGCGACGCCTAAGGTTGGTCTGCCGAGGCAGACCCCGACATAGGAGGCGCAACCGCAGAAGAGAGGATGAGCCATCCCATGCGAGTTTACCATTAGGACATCCGGTTTCAGTCTCAGCTTCTTCGTCAACTTTATTATCAATGGACCCTCCCGAAAAGCCAGAAAAGTCGCGACATACGGGAATAGAACTTCTTCCTTCACGAAGGCCTCTTCCAACACCGCGAGAGTATCAAAGTCCATCGTTACTGCAGCTGCTATGGCTTCATCATCGAAATAGGCAATATCAAATCCTGTAACTCGGCTAATCGGCTTTCCGAAGTCGTCCTCAGTCACTATCTTAGCGGCGATTCTCTCCTGTATCCTTCGAAGCCTCCCCAGATCGTAATCTCGCTTTGACGGCCCTGCAATTCGCATAATATTCCATTTCCTAACAATCTGATATCATATCCAACTTTCATTTAAGATTAGAGAAAACAATGAAAATTCTTCGAATAAGAGAACCTTTTCTGGCAATTGTTATTATTAGGTGTTATTGGTATACAAGAGCAGGCTGAAACCAATGGAAGCCGTGGAATCGGTCAATCTCTTGAAGGTTTACAGGAACAAGGAGACTGTCGAGGCTTTGAAAGGTGTCACTATCTCTATCAGAAAAGGCGAACTTTTCACATTGCTGGGACCAAATGGTGCGGGCAAGACGACATTTCTGAGAATCATTTCGACTCAGCTTTTGCCAACAAAGGGTGAGGCGTACGTTCTAGGATATGACGTTCTGGCTCAGGCTAATTATGTGCGCAAGCATATTGCAGTCGTTCCCCAGGATGCGGCTACATACGGAAACTTCACACCGTGGGAATACTCCTACTATTTTGCAATGCTCCGGGGTATGCCTAGACAACAAGCAAAAGGGTACGCGGAAAAAGCTTTGAAAGCAGTCGAACTCTGGAACTTGCGGAACAGAACATGTGCAACGCTTTCCGGTGGGGAGAAAAAACGTACAATAATAGCTTCAGCCTTAGCCTCAGATGCTGATATTCTCATGCTTGACGAACCCACGAGCGGTTTAGACGCTCTAGCGCGAAGAAGCGTCTGGGCTGTCTTAAGGGAAATGGTTGAGCAAGGCAAGACAATTCTATTAACAACGCACATAATGGAGGAAGCTGAAATGGTTTCAGACAGGCTCGCGATAATAAGTAAAGGAAAGCTGATTGCTGAAGGGACACCGGAACAGATCAAACGTCTTACAAAGGACAAGTTTCGTGTCGTTGTGGAAGGCAGCTTAAGTAGTCTAGGCGTCCCCGAGGACAGTAATCGAGTTACCAAATTTGGCAGTAAGTGGATAGTCTATCTTGAAGATGAAGATGAGGCCTTGGAAATTGTTAGAACAGCATTAAAGAAGGGATTGAAGGCTGAAACTGCGCCTATCACGCTTGAAGATGTCTTTGTGAAACTAGTGGGAGGAGAAGCGGAGTGAACGCTAAAATCGTAAGGGACGTCCTGATAATTGCGATGATGAGATCGATTCCGGACCTCAAGAGGCAGCCGCTGTTGCTGACGCTTCTTGGATTGATAAGCGCTCTACCGTTATTCTTTATGATGATGTTTGGGGGACAGCTGAGTAATGGGCTCATAGGCGCAATGGTTGCAACTACGGGTTTCATCGGTTTGATGGCTGCAATTCAGGATATTGCAGGGGATAGATATCTAAAAATTAGGGAGATCATAGTCGCCATGCCTGTCCATCCGATCTCTTATGCTATGGGTATAGCTTTCGCCCCGTTGATAATCTCGTCTCCGGGGTTGGTAATCTTCGCAGCGCTTGCCATGTGGCTGGGTGTGCTGACTTTTTCCTCTCTGCTCTGGTCGATCGTTATATTGATTTTGTGTTGGGCGACTTTGAGTAGTCTAGGCTTCCTGATATCGACGTACCTTCAAAGGGCAAGCATTTACACTTTGAACACTTTGTCAAACCTTCTTGGGATAGCTCTAGTGTTTCTGCCACCGGTCTATTACCCAGAAGAGATGCTTAGCAGTTTCAGCTGGATAGCCTTGCTCTTTCCAACCTCGAACGCTGCCGGTTTGATCAGGATCTATGCGGGCTTGCTTGACGCAGCCGCGGTGATGATTTTGGTACGATGGTCAATCCTAGTGACAACAATGATAGCTTGTACCATTGCAATACTTGCCAAGGCGAAGTGGAGAGAAACTTGACTGCAGACAGTTGTCTCAAAGAACTGCATTTCCATGGCTTATTAACATGAAGACTTACCGTTACATTAACAGCATATATTCAACATTCGTTTTCCCGCATCAGGGAGGGTCAAAAATCTCGCGATTTCGCCTTCCAAAGGTATTGTCTCTCTGTCAGCTTTCAAAGATAGACCATTGATTAGGGGCTTTCAATGACCAGACTCTTCATCACTTGAAACGTTAATATGCAAATTTACGGATTTAGACTTATGTCTCTGAAACTTTCTGGTAAGATAGCATTAGTAACGGGTGCAGGAAGAGGTCTGGGTCGCGCTTATGCTCTTCATCTTGCCAAGATAGGTGCCGATGTAGTCATGAACGACATCAATCTCGAATCTGCCAAGGAGTACGACGAGAAACTTACAGCCCTGACAGTGATGGATGAGATCAAGAATCTGGGAAGAAGATCGATTGGAATCCAAACAGATGTGACCAAGAAGGATCAAGTCAACTCAATGTTTAAGCGCATACTGGACGAATATGGGCATCTTGACATACTTGTTAACAATGCGGGTGGCAACCTCAATCGTCTAGGTCCTAAGGCTGGTTCCCCAGTCACGTTTCCTTCCTCGGCCTCGATGGAGGATCATGACTTTATCATGGATGTGAATCTGACCGGAACGATCTTGTGCTGCCAGGCCGCCAGCATTCCCATGAAGGAGCGGAAATACGGCAAAATCGTGAACGTGGCATCCCAGGCAGGCTTACATGCAGCCCCTGAGATGGTCAAAGGCATGTCGTACAACGTCGCGAAGGCCGCAATCATACATTATACGAGATGCTTGTCCGCTGAGCTTGGCCCCTACAAAATTAACGTTAACTGCATTGCTCCCGGATGGATATACACGTCGAGAGCAGTCGCCGAAGGGAGAAGAGGAGAAGTCGCGAAGGCACTTGAGAAGCAGATTCCCCTAGGTCGCCTAGGTTGTCCTGAAGACGTCGCTAAGGTAGTTGAGTTCCTCGTTACGGATCTATCGGATTACGTCACCGGACAGTGCATATCTGTCTGTGGAGGCTACATCCTCTTTTAAGAACAGAAAGGCGCTAGGACTTACCTTTACATTCATGATGTGTTCTAGTGTCCGATGAAAACTAGGAAGAATCAGCCGACTACGACAAAAGATTTAGAAGTATTTCTCAGGCGCACGAAACTCCACCTCTGATAAACCAGAAATGTATATTCATATCTGTGTATCTTCATGTTAGAATAGAGAAAGGTAAGGAAGGAGGTGGGCCTTGTCTAGTGTTGAGTTTTGTATGTCGAAGGATATTCGGTCCGAATCTAATTAGTTGCTTATTTGGTGCGACGCTTTTCATTATGTTCACTGATGAAACCAAGGTTTTTCTCGATGCGATTTTTGCAGCTTTTCCTCTCATAAGTCAAAGAGCCGACCTTTTGATATCATCATTTATTGTTTCTATCTTCACTCTTTTGTTAATTGTTCACAGACATTTTGTCAAAAGAGTCATTTACGGGTTAACCTTAGCCTCTCTTCAGACTATTGTGCAACTCATGCTTATTGTAGCCATTGCGCATGCCATAGTACCTTTCCGATTTGGAATGATTCCCATAGAAAAGGAGGTTTTTTATGTTTTTTCCATGTTTGCTGCAAGTGCCCTGATGTCTGTTGTTATAATTTGGCAAGAGTATACGCACGCCCTAAGGTATTTGAATTATCTGGAAACTATCATGGCAAGACATTCAAAGAAGAAAGAGGACAAAGAAAGTCGCTTTGTAAGATTCGAAGGGTTTTTGTGGAAAGATTTTGAAGACAGATTGGTCGCCTATAGAGAGGAAGTTGATGAAATATTGAAAAGCCTAAAAGACGAAAGATTTTGTTTTCTCTCCGGCCCTCAAGCGTCTGGAAAGAGCGTTATCCTAAGAAGCGTAGGCTATCAGCTAATTTTGAGGGGATATATAGTCTTTGCTATAGAGGACGTTGAACGGTTTGACATTGAAAAAACGCTTTCCAACTTAAGGAATTGGAATCTCCCCAATGTTGTATTGATGATCGACGATGTGCACAGGAATCCGAAAATCTGTGCTGATTTCCTAGGACGTGTGAATAACCTAAACATCAGAGTGCTTATTTCATCTCGACCCCTGAATCCTCTGGCTTTCAGAGAGGGTGAAGGAGCCAAGTTACTTGATATATACCAAAGGAGGATTGAGGTCAAAGTTTCCCCGAATCTGATTGCGCGAATGATACGCAAATACTGTTACTCCCAAGGGGTTAAGATCAAGATCGATAAGGAAGATGTTAACTCCGTGATAGATAAGTGCGGAATCGACTTGTGGTTAGTCACTTACCTTTTGTCATCATGGGATCCGAAAAAAGGAAGCCTTAAGAAAGTTGCCATAGAGAATATCTATCAGAAAATTTACGAAACCAGAATCGTACTCTGGAATATGCTTGGAAGAGAAACTTCAACTGTCATGCAGCTTGTCTCAGCGCTTTATCAGTATGAGATTCCTGTCGTCGAAAGATATCTGGACAAGCGTGATCTGACGAGCGTAGCACTAAAGCTTGCTGGAGAAGGCTGTCTAATTAAGAGGGGCAGACATTATTACCTTCATCACCCTTCAGTTGCAAGAATATACTTACAGGCTTTCTCTTACTATGGGTTCATAGGCAACCTTTTGGAATATTCTTCAAAAGTTCTGATCTCTTATCTTGAAGAATGCAGAGATGATAGGGCAAGAGTTCTGTATAAGCTAACAACTCTTCCCTTTCGTTTGTATGAAGAACAAAAAGAAATAATAGAAAATCTGGTTGCAAGAATTGACTTCAATGGATTAATATCTCAAGTTGATGCAGAAACAGATATTGAAAAAAATGGTCATTTTCTCAAATATATTTCTCAGATAGATATCGAGTTTGCTAAGAGGGTTTTACATGGGACAAATGCAGATAACTTGAAAAAGACATTTTATCGAGAGCTTAGCATCAGAAAACAAAGGGGTTTCATTTCTGATGTTTCCATGGTCGAAAAGGAATATGCCGAGACTATAATGTCCTTCAAGGGACCGAGGTTAGTTGTGTTATGCTTGGATAATGAAGAACCCATTATCCCCCGTGTTTTGCCTCAGGTATATGGTGTTGATCTCTTTGATCTAGTTTTAGTGATCGATGATGGGTCAACCGACTTGACTGCAAAGATGGCTAGAGACTATGGAGCCGACGTATTACGCAACAAGACACCTGAAGGAGTGATAAAGAGCCTGTTGAGAGGAATAGAGGTCGCGAAAGACAAGAACGCAGATCTAGTATGCTTATGCCCCTTTTCCTTCCCCATACGCTATATCGATCTTAAGAGGCTTGCTAGACCGATCATTTATGGCGATGCCGATTTAGTCGTCGGTAGCGGAGACTGGCCCCCTGTGGTCATGAACAAACAAGGAATGAAAGCTTTTCTGAAGTACCTCAACAAAGAGAGACAAGATCAGATATTCGAGCATGGTCTTTCGAGTGCTAAAATTCTGTTTGGGAAAGTTCTGCGAACACTTGAAGTTCCAGTGACCTATACATTTCCGAGAGAGATTTATCAGAGTTATCTGGGATATCGTCGACACCGTCGATACCCGCATCACCAGCCTTATGAGGATATCGTGTATGAGGGTATTTTCCAAGGATTCGAGTAGAGGTTTTATGGTACCTTTAGAAAATGAAAAAAAAGACAACTAGGATAATTATTGATGCCTTACTGTTTCAGACGCGGTCTCTTATGTCAACGTTTTAGTATTACCTTCAAGATGTCTTGTTCGCGCTAAAAAGGAGCATTGAGCCGTAGATTTCTGGTTTGAAATCTTTGAATCCGGCCTCGCCTAACCATCTTTCCAGTTCAGTTAGTTCGAAAACATGGATACTGTGACTTTTCCTCAAGTGTTCGTAAACACGTCTGTACTTGAGGAACCTTCTCCTAGTGAACGTCATGACTGCCAGCGGGCTTCCAGCCTTCAAGACTCTAGCTATCTCAGTCAATGCCTTGACAGTGTCAGGGAATAAGTGAAGCGCACCCGAGCAACATGCCGCGTCGAGGAATTCGTTAGGAAACGGCAGGTTTTCAACATCCGCTCGGGCTAGGAGAATATTGTCCAACCCTTCCTTTTCGGCTCGTTTTCTGGCTTGTTCAAGCATCCCCTGTGAAATATCTACTCCATAGACCTTTTCTGTCCTCCGAGCAATGGCTCTCGTGTAGATGCCCGTTCCACAAGCAACATCCAGCACTATACCACCCCGGGCATCGGCCATTTCTGCCACCTTTTCCACCGTTTCTCTCACAGATGGGATGCTAATCCCGCCATATATGTGATAGACAATTGGATACCAAAGTCTGGTTTCGTATATCTTAGCAATCTTGTCGATTTTGTCGACGGATCTGATTATGGGATTATCGCTTTCCCACTCAGGCCTGGTGAGGAAGACTGGAATCTTATTCTTCAAGATATAAGTCCTTTGACAAGATTGGCAATAATACCCCGTCTCAGCAAATGAGAGTCTCGATTTGCATATAGGGCAGACATATGAGAGCGAATCGCCATTGAGAGACGGCAGCTTGACAGACATCGTTTGTCACTTGCTAAGCACGGCGGCAATCGAAGGTAAGATCAAAGCACCAGTCTCTTTGGCGCATCAAGGCTTCAGTATCACTTTTAGAACATTCTCTTTGTTAGTAGCCATCTCCTCGAATCCTTTCTGCGCCTCCATCAACGGGAAGATGTGGGTCAAGTAGGGCTGTAGGTTGACTTTGCGATCAGCTATGAGGCTTATGCTCGATCTGAAATCGTTGTCGTTATAGATGTATGAACCGTGCAGTTTCAACTCACTTGAGACAAGTTTCATCATGTCTATCTCCATGTTCTTCTCTAGCAGACCCACAGCCACCATCGTTCCTCCTTTCTTGACCGATGCAAGAGCCAGCTGAACCGTGCTTTGAAGACCGACGACCTCAATGCTTACGTCAACGCCTTTCCCGTTGGTTAGCTGGAGTACTTCCTGAACCGGGTCCTTCTCTCGCGAGTTGACGGCGATATCTGCCCCGAGTGTTATCGCTTGCTCCAGCCTAGAATTCAATATGTCGGTTACGATGATCCATCCAGAAGTTCTAAGCCGCGCAACCTGCGTTATCATAGAACCGACGGCTCCAGCACCAACAATGAGGACCGTATCGTTCACCCTAATAGGCGAACCATTGACAACATGAACCGCCACGGCCAAAGGCTCAGTCAAAGAAGCCTCCTCAAACGTGACCCCAGGCGGTATCTCGTAACATTTGCGCGCAGGAACCGCCACATATTCAGCGAAACCACCTGGGACATGCAACCCCATGAACCTTACGTCCCGACAGATATTCTCGTTTCCAGACCTGCAGGATTCGCACTCCCCACATGAAAACAAGGGGAAAACAATCACCCTGTCCTTCTTGTGCACCATCTGCACATCTTTGCCAGTCTCAGCGATCTCGCCTGCCATTTCATGGCCCATAATAAGCGGCGGAACCCTCCGTTTGGAGATGCCTTCGTAGGCGTGAAGATCAGAACCACAGATGCCCACAGCTTTGACTCTCACTAGAACATCATCCGGTCCCAACTGAGGGTCGGGCACGTCTTCGACTCGGACATCTTTACCTCCATACCATATGGCGGCTTTCATGGTGTTCATCTCGTTATTTCTTCTTTCTTTCAAGGACTCTCCTGATTGCGGCTATAATGCTTTCCACGGTGATTCCATGCGCTCTTAAGAGTTCGTCGTAATCGAGAGCGGACTCGCCGAACCTGTCTTGAACCCCGATCCGCTCGATAGGGACGGGGATCTTTTCGCCGAGTACTTCGCTTACTGCGCTTCCTAGGCCTCCGATGACGCTGTGCTCCTCAACAGTAACGACAGCGCCTGTCTTCTTCGCAGTCTTCACGATCGACTCATCATCGATCGGCTTGATTGTGTGAAAGTCTAGGACCTCCACATCTATGCCTTCTTTCGCTTCAGCCTCAGCAGCCTTCACAGCCAGACTAACAGGGTACCCCGAGGCCAATACGGCGACATCGGATCCCTCTTTCACCCTCAACGCTTTCCCAATCTCAAATCTACATTCATCCCGAGAACCCCAGACGAGAGGAGTCGGCATGCGATTGAGCCTAAGATATGCTGGACCGACGGACTCATGCAAGGCACGAGCAGCTTTATGGGCTTCCACAGCGTCACAAGGCACCACCACAACCATGTTGGGAAGCGCACGCATGAGGGCAACATCTTCTACAGATTGATGTGTCGCACCGTCATGGGTATCGGATAGTCCAGCGCTCGTGCCTACGATCTTGACGTTGAGGTTTTGGTAACAGACCGAGACCCTAATCTGATCGTACACTCTACCTGTAGCGAAAACTGCAAACGTATGCACGAACGGAACCAGACCAACCGTTGACAGCCCAGCCGCAACGCCGACCATGTTAGCTTCAGCTATTCCCGCCTCGAAGAACCTCGAAGGAAACTTCTTAGCAAAGATATTCGTCTTATTAGAGGGAGATAGATCGGCGTCAAGAACGACTACTCGCGGATCTTCCCCTATCTCAGCAAGCGCCTCGCCGTAAGCTGTCTGCATATCTTCCAGTTTTTCCATCTAGCCTGCCCTCCGTCTAGCTTCGAGGTCCTCCAATGCTTTCTCATACTGCTCCTGAGACAATGAGCAGTGGTGAAAACTTGGGACGTTTTCTGCGAAAGAAAGTCCACAGCCTTTCACAGTTTGGCAGACTATCATCGTCGGTCTACCCCTAATACTTGCAGCCGCGTCCAACGCATCCAAGATCTCCGCCATATTGTGCCCATCGATTTCAATAGTCTTCCAGCCGAAGGCACGCCACTTTTCGACTAAGGAATCTATGATAGTCTTACCTGAGGCCATCAGCTTGTTTTGATCGGTAAAGGCTGTGAGATTATCCAGCTTATAGTACGCCGCGAAGATGGCGGCTTCCCAGATCATTCCTTCGTTACTTTCGCCGTCTCCGACAATCGTATATACTCGGAAATCTTTCCCCATAATCTTGGCGCCTAATGCTACGCCGCAGGCGATCGAAAGTCCCTGACCGAGTGAACCAGTTGATGCTTCGATGCCTGGCGCCTTTATCCTGTCAGGGTGACCCTGCAGAATGCATCCCAACTTCTTCACGTTCGTGAGTTCATCCTTCTGGAAATACCCAAGTTCGGCGAGGGCAACGTACTGCGCTAGAACGCTGTGCCCCTTACTAAGAATGAAGCGATCCCTATCCTCCCAATGCGGATTCTTGGGGTCATGTCTCATCTGATGAAAGTACAATGCGGCGACAATATCGGCGATTGACATCGATCCGCCTAGGTGACCTCTTTTACCGCCAGCCATAATCTCCAGAATGCCTCTTCTAATAATGAGTGCCTTTTCCTCTAGCTCATTTATGACTGATTGAGAATGCATACGTTCATAATCACACGGCAGATATAAATAATTTTGTCGCGATATCAGACTGACAACAGGGATTAAGCCATTCAGACGATGCAAGAGAGCCGCAAGTTAGACTCTCAGTGTTTCCAACTCTTCGTCTTCCATGGCTTCTGTTTCCAGAATCTTTTCTTCTCTGTCTTTGAGTATCACTCTCGCAGGAGTATCCTTAGGAGCGTCCGAGTACCGAACAGTGATCGCCGCCGCCTTCTCTAGGACATTCAGGTCATAATTCCCTAGGATAAGAGTCAGCGGACCTATGTAATCAACCATTTCTAACCGGGGTACAGTGTGTCTCTCGGCGATCATCAGAAGCCTTCTGTTCTCTTCTTCGTTTCTTCCGACGATGATTTTTGCCCCGTTGATTCTGAAATGACGCCCCAACTTCAAAAGGGCAACATCCGCCAATGTCAGCGTGTTCTCATGTTCCAAATGTTCCCTCAACCTTTCAGCAAATCTGGGATCAGTAAGCAGGCAACCCCCAGACGGATTCGGATAGTCCTCGATCCCCATTTTCCTTGCAAGCTCCATCTGCGGGGCTCTCCTACGCCCAGTAATGCCCAGAAGCAAATCACGCTTGACTAAGCCCCCCTTCTCAGGATCGCTTTCGGGCAAAAGTGCGGCTGATAAAGGTCTGAGGACTCTTCCTTCCACGCCCGCTTCTTTCTCAATCCTCAGAA
>Ga0315314_1003188_pt1 | contig 13032 bp, 11 predicted proteins | sample TDP9_MG_FD_203631 | JGI IMG/M metagenome (GOLD analysis project Ga0315314, IMG submission 203631) | Freshwater sediment microbial communities from Lake Towuti, South Sulawesi, Indonesia - TDP9 | ecosystem: Environmental > Aquatic > Freshwater > Lake > Sediment | place: Indonesia: South Sulawesi...
GAGTCCATCTCTGATGGAGTATGTTTCTTATGGTGTCTCTGTAGGCTTCGTCTACGCTGACGTAGAGGCTTTCCCCGCTGTCCATCCACCTCTTGATGAGGTGCAGTCCTCGGCTAGGTCGCCGACCCCCTTATAGAACTCCTTCTTAATCCTCTTCCTAGCCGTACTCCTCCCTCAGGCCGCAGTTTTCTATGAGCATGCAACCGGCTTCACGGCACATTTCACCAACTGTCTGTCAAGACAGGGCTCCTTGACCGAGCCGCTCTGTATCATCATAAAGAGGTCTTGCCTACCTTCAAACCTTGAGGGCAGCGCGCGCAGAGGCGATGTCAGACACCCATGCCTGCAGGTTGATAGATGAGAACTTCCGAGGACAGTCACACATATGGGTGGTTTGCCTCTGAAAGACGGGATACAAGCTGAACAGGCGCTCGATGTTTTAGAAAATGCAGAATCGGGCCTTGGTGGGATCAAACCTTGGCCTACATGCCTAAGAACCAGTCGTTGTTGCACAAGCCAAGCGAACTCTCAGACTTCTGATACTCAGGAAGCTGGTGCTTCAGCGAATGCTTCTAGGTTATCTCTGTTAGGTCTTGGATCTTGGCTGTGTCATGATCCTGATGGCGTCTCTGTGCCTCAGGCTGTAGTCTTTCGGGAGTCGGGTTTTGGTTTTGGCGTCTATGGCAACTACGTAGGTCTCTGCGAGCCTTGTGTGTACTGTCTCGGCTAGGTTGTATGGTGTTGAGCCATCTGGCATGAGGAAGACGTCGGGCAGTACGTTTCCGTGGGTATCTGTGTACTTGTTCTCGTCGGCGACAGGGTAGACCATGTTCATTTTGAGGAGCTTGAAGACCACTGTATTCAGTGCTTGTTGGATTCCTGTTCTCATCCATCTGCCCATGACTCGCGTCTCAACGTATTCGAGAGCCCTTCTTTGTTGCGGAGTGAGCTTCGAGCCCTCTGTGATGCGAAACATCTCTTGGCCTGGCGTGTAGTGGAGCAGGCCGCTTTTCTCCGCTCTTCGAAGGGCGAGCTCGGCTTCAGCCGAGCATGCCGCGACAAGGTTGTGGCTGAAGTACTTCGTCAACAGCTCTAGGTTGTCCTCGGCTGCAGGCAGGTCTATCTTGTTCGCGATGATGAGGGTTGGCTTGACGATCGGCAGTAGGGCCTTCGCGAACTCAAGGGTCTGTTCCAAGCTCCAGTTCGCGAAGGAGACTTCAGCAAGACCTGATGTCTCCAATGCTTGAGCCAGTTGAGGAGCTCTCGCCTTTATGCCCGACAGTGTCCTTGACATCGCTTCCTCTAGTGGTAGTTCTGCTGCTGCTCTTATGATGGGCTGCTTATTGTGGATTATTATTCCCGTAATCCATTGCTCGATCTCCATCTCGATATCCAGCACATCTTGGACAGGGTTTCCGCTCCCAGGTTGAGCGATCCTCCCTTCGGCGTCAATTGAGCCAGAGGCGTCGACAACATGCATCAGTGCGTCCGCCTGGCCGACGAAGGAGAGAAACCTGTTTCCCAACCCTCGACCCGCCCAGGCGTCCTTTATGAGACCGGGAAGATCTAGGATTCTGATGGGGGCGTATCGCCAGCCTTCGATGCAGGCCGAGTTCAGTGGATTGTCCTTGAGACCCAGTTCCCTGCACGTGCAGATGTCGCAGACGTATGCTGTACCCATATTTGCTTCTGTGGTTGTGAAAGGACGTGAAGATATCTCAGCGTTCAGAAGCGTCGCCGCGTTGAAGAGCGTCGTCTTCCCAACATTCGTCTTCCCAACAATAGCGATAGTGACCAACGTTGGATACTCCAAAGAATGACTGCGGTAACAGGACATAAATAATGTTGCCTTCTAACGCCGCGGGCAGACCCAAGGGAAGTCGAGAGTGTCGCCCTGAGATTGGCCCATGGACGACCGAACCCGAGAGACAACTAAGAATAGACAACTTATCCGACTCCTCTTACTTATGGAAAAGGCTGTACTACCCAGCCAGTTCTGCCTACGATAAAAGGCTAAAGGCAAAAATAGAATGAACAGAGACTAGGAGCGGCATTCTGGGTATCAAGGATTACCTTTTGATGTTAGCTAGACCGTTTTTGACTCCGTTCATAAGATATTGACGCCACCCTAGGGTGAATAGCCTGAATCCTTTTGCGATGAATTTGTTAGGGTCTGGATCTCCGGGAATAAACCATGCGCCAGGTGCAACTCCAGCCTTGTTGCAGGCTTTAACAACATTATCCAATACTTGCTGATACTTCGGGTTACCGTAGTCTTCCGGCATGCCCATATTGATTGAGAGGTCTAGAGGTCCAACTAAGGCAACGTCAATTCCTGGCACTGAAAGGATCTCATCTATGTTGTTAATCGATTCTGCTGTTTCTATCTGAGGAAGCACCAACACTCCTTTATTGACGGTTGATGCGTAATCGCGAAAGGTCTTGAATGTCCCCCAATATTCCGCGGAACGCATAACAGCACTTCTGTTTCCTTCGGGTGGGTACTTGCAGCTGCGGACTGCTTTGATTACGTCTTCTTTTGTCTCGACCATGGGTATTATTATGCCTTTGGCGCCTATGTCGAGGGCGTAGCAGATGAGGGCCGGGTTATTCTCCCCCACTCGGATGATCGGGATGGCTCTTCTGCCTTTCATCGCCTGGATCTGGGGCGGCAAGTCTTTGATGTCCAAAGCCGAGTGCTGAGTATCAAAGAAGATAAAGTCAAACCCTGCGTCTGCCAAAAACTCTACCGGATCTCTTAGCCCGCAACTCGTTCCAATAGCTACCTTACCATCTTTCAACATGTCCTTAACAATGTTTGTACTCATACTTAGACAACCTCACATATTTCGTCGGATATTACTAGTTCAATGCTTATATGGTTTTCTTTTGCGAAAGAATGGCTGTCAAAAGTGTCACACAACTCAAAAGGCAGGGAACCTAGGGTCTACGAAGCCTTCAAAAAGACTCTGAGAGATCTGAAGGACAAGAGAAACGAGAAGTAGGGCCTACTCCTCTTCTATCTTACTAATGTAGATTGGCGGAATGAGGCTGCTGAGAGACGACTCATGAACGTGCTGGAAATCAGCGGAGTAGGCATCGTCTGAGAGTTTCACACTCATCTCAGGGCTGGTCGCTCTGGAAGGGTTTGTTTCGCTACATAGCGAAATTTTCGTCAAATAGCGAAAGTTTTTATCTTGCAGGATTATTGATGTTCTTGGACAGGTCTGGCGGGACGGAGATGAGGTTAACATCTAAGAAATCTTTCAAGGTTGTTAAATACCTTCTGCAATGTCCTGAGGTTAGTCAATTGGAGCTTTCTAGGAAGACTAGTGTAGCCCTTGGATATGTGAACGAGATTGGAAATTTCCTTTACGATCTCGATATTGTCTCTAAAGGGTCACGGAGACTTGTGTTAGAGAATCCTGTTCGTTTACTTGAAATGATCGGTTTTGAGCGCCCCTTCAATAGACTTGTGTCAGCCTCATTCCGTCTCGCGACGACCTCGGTTAAAGAAGGCGAGGAGATTCTGAGGAATGGTTGCGTGAACCACGGTGTGGACCATGCCCTCACTGTTTTTAGTGGTTTGAGACGCTTTTATGAGTATCACATCTCTTTCCCAGCGATCCATGCCTATGTGTCGAGGATTGAGATCGAGGATTTCATCGAGCATGGAGAGGGACCAATAGCCTTGTCTCTTCTTGCTCCAGATAATCTTGATATTCTTTCGGGATCTAGGGAGATAGAAGGATTCTCTGTGTGTGATAAACCCCAGATCATCATCGATCTGTTTACAAGTGGGGTCGGCAAAGATGCTGCAATCAAGTTTCTTGAGGTCGTCAGACATGGAAAAGGTGGAGATCCTATCTGAAGTTTCGTATCAAGAGCTACTCGATCTTCTTGACTGGTTCTACCTACATGGGCCCATTCCGATTGTCGTTGGCGGTTGGGCTGTCTTTTTTTACAATTCCTATCTCGGCTCCGTTGACATCGATCTTGTTGGTCCGAGTATGGGAGGCCTTTTCGGTAGTGTCCTAGAGGGTTTTGAGATTTCCAGAGGATATGAGTTTGTGAGTAGGGATCTGCTAGGTCTGGAGACGGGTTCCAGAAAACCTGTTTTCAAGGACGGAGAGCTTGTCGGATACGTCGAGATCGACGCGTGTACATACGAGTCTGATCAAGCTGGTTTTCACGAAGACCCTGAGATAAGATTGCCCTATGCTCTTTGCAGCGATCCGGGACTTCGGACCTCCGTGAAGCTCGATGGGAGGAGAGAGGTTTTCATACCTAGAAAGCCCCTGCTCTTCCTGTACAAAGTGAAGGCATTGAGAGATAGATCCCATGACCTTAGGACTGAAGGCGCAGTCATGAGTGCGAGTAGGAGGAACTGGCTTCAGAGCAAGGTGGTCAAGGACGGTTCAGACCTGATCGCGCTTTTGGACCCTGAACCCGACAGGTATCTTGTGAAAGAGCTGTTTGATTCCAGTCTCTTCAAGCTGATTCTTGAGACCCACAACCTGCACTTTGTCTTGGATAGCCTGGGAGAACTACCAAGAATGAAAGAGTCGTTGACTCTCTACTCTTATGCTGACGAGAAAGAAGTAGTTGAATGGATGGGAGATATCCTTAAAGCGGTCTAGAGATTCTCCTTGCCCTTTCGTTCATGGAAGTCGCTTCGCGCGAACAGCCTTCTTTGTCATCACAATCACGGAACCGCGACACCAAGAATCAGGTGGTTTCGATCCATCTCTTTTCTTTCTTGCATCTTCTACAGTGCTTTGTATAGGCCTTTACGTTGGAGCCGTTGAGGTAGGTGGCTCTGGGCTTGCTCCAGTCGTGGAGCCCAGTCTTACACAGCAACCTTTTCCAGCGCATCGAGCCGTCCACCCTACATAACCCGCGGTTATAAAGACAAAATAGTGTTTTCTTCGATCACTGGTCCTTGAAGCCTTCTCTGAACCCGATTAATAGGCTCAGCTGGGAGGGGATCTTAATGATTTATCAAGTAAAGAGAAGCTTTAGTTCATTGCAGGCATGAAGATGGGGGCTTCGAATGTTGAATTTCGAATCTCGGTTTTGAAGGGGCTTATGGATCGTCTAGTGACGGGGCCAAAGTTTGGATTCGGCGGAGCCTTTCTTCCAGAAAGACCTTGTATTTACGCTATCTATGATGGGGATTCTCTGATCTACGTTGGGAAGACCGCCTCAAGAAGCCTCTTTCGATCCAACATCGATCTTCGATTGCCCAGTTCTGTGTTGACACGGCTTTCCTCCGCCTTCACCAATCCTCGGCATCCCCCACATGTGCCTTAAGCCTCTGGAAAATCTTGGCTCGAAGCAGAACCCCTGAGGGGGGTTATCGCCAAGGTTCTGCCGCGGACTGCTTCTAGGAGAACGGTACGGGCTCGCCCTCGGCTGTGTCCTCAACCTCGACTAAGAACTCCTTCTTGACCATCCTCCATCGAAGAATTGGTTCCATTTTCGGGAGTGGATGGTTAGGGTTTACCCCCAAAAATGGGAGTTCGCCTCACCTGTCAATGTTGTTGTCCAGCCAAGGGGGCTACGGCACGCATCAGCTCAGAGATGTGTTCAGGACAGAGTGGCAAAGAACGGGCGCCGGTCCGGGCGCGTAGTCTAAATGGTTCGAGCCTGTGAGCGCTACGGTCCTTTGAAGCCCGACCTGACCACCCTAAACGGACTTCGCTTCCAAGGCGGGGATCCGCGGATGCGACGAGTCCCTTGGAGGATGAGGCGTCTACTTATTCCCCTTCTTTTCCTTGTTTCTGTCAGTCAAAATGCGGGAGGGATAGACAAGAAATCCCGTCTCAAAAAAGAGCCGGTTCTCGCCGACTACTGATGCGGTGTGCCCCCTAAGTGCTTGACCCTCTTAAGTTATTTGTGAGGTTAGCAAGAGGGTTCGGAGCATAGGGTCCCCAACCCTGTAACTCTTCTCTTTCTCCTCTATTAGCATAGCCGCCTTGAGAGTTCCCAAGACACTGTAGACTGTCGCATCATTCACTAAGCCTTTTCTGCTTTCTATTGCCCCCTTTATTTCGCTCCAACGGGCGGAGATTGCTGCAGCTTTGAGAGCAGCTAGATGGGCAACTCTGTCTCTTCCCTCCAAGAAGTGTTCAAGCTCATCTGCCACAATCTTGACCCCTTCAGAAACCGTTTCCTCCAGAGCTTTCTTGTGAGGCAGATTCCGCACCGCAACATTATTGCCATAAAGCGTCAACCATCCTGGAATGCCGTCAAGCCTTTCGACAGCCTCATCTATCAACTCTTCTTTGGTCGTCACATGATATTCTTGGAACCCTTTCTTGAGGAAACTGGTTGCCTGACCCCTTTCGAACGGCTCAAGATAAAGCTTCGCGGGTGATCGCCCGTAGAGAGGCGATGAGGATTCAGGTTCGAGTAGCGTTTTCATCAGGCCGAACATAGATCCTGTGAATACAAAGACGATATTGGTGTAGGTGTTAAAGATGTTCGCTAGTAGTCTTAGGAGATGACCGGATATGACTGCGAGTTCTTGGACCTCGTCTAGTTCTATGACACAGTTTCCAGCATGGCTTCCTATCGCGGCTAATAATTCCTGTGTGGTTGCCACAGGCTTCCTTGAGATGGATATGGAGATGCCTCCAGGTCCAAGAGAGACACCTTCAATCCTACTGCTAGCTTCTCTAATCCTCTGTAATAAACCCCTAGATGAGTTCATGCCACGAGCTAATGCGTTCAGCAGACCCTGAGTCCTCTTCGCTCCCCAAAGATTGACATACACAACCTTGAATCCCGCATCCTCAAGCCTTGTATTAGCTGCTTTGACTAAACTGGTTTTCCCAACCATCCTCGGCCCAATTACAGCAACCCAACGTTTGGCTTTGACCAGGCGAAGTAGTTCATCCAGCTCCTTCTCTCTCCCGAACAGTTCCTTCGGAGACTCTTTAGGATTTAGGTCGAAGAGAGGCATACTTAACCCCCCTAATTACTTAACCCCCACAAGTAATAAACATGGTGATGACTGACCCCCTCTTTCCATACTTCTTCCAAGAGCGGAACGCGCTCTGTATTCTTCTTTTTCGGAGACCTTCTTTGGAGGTCTCCTTGGTCGTTACTGAGACACCCTCAAGTAGCGCATACTTTCAGGATTCATTTGTGATGGACCACAAGAAGGGTAAGGTATCGGGTCCATGCATATATATCGGGCTAAGGTGAGACGGATCGTGGATATTGTTCCGAGATGTGGGTCTGTTTAGGCGTCTGTCGATGAGTTGATAGGGAGTGACTGAGTGGGTCATACGTGTCCTGTTCTTCCGAGTTATCAGACAAATAAGAATGGAAGGTGCCGCCGCTACGTCCTGTGCCCGATGCAGGAGAGGACCAGGGATCCACGGTGCCCTGGTAAAGGGCTAGGGTGACTTCGATATAGCTCGTGCGGTGGGCACGGGGAAGTATGGGAAGCTCGTTTTCGATATCTTAGTGACTGTTCTCAAATCCTTCGAGATGAAATGTACCGTATCGCTGGTCTTTGATGGTTTCCTTGAACCTGAGTAGGCTGAGCTGGGAGGCCTTATTAATGATTTATCAAGTAGCGAAAGCTTCCAGAAAGACCTTGTATTTACGCTATCTATGATGGGGATTCTCTGATCTACGTTGGGAAGACCGCCAACCTGAGGAGCGCGCGCGGCGAAGAAGACCTCGTCAGAGTCTACGGATGCGTTGGCGGAGTCCCAGCCTACCTCCTAAAGTTCGACCCAGACCTATCCTTCTGGGAAAACATAGCTGAAAGGCTCCTGAGAAGAGGTGAGTTCCTCTACGGCGAAGCCGAATTCCTACTCAGAGAGGAGCTACGTGAGCCAAGGTTCTACTCAGCCATACTCAGAGCCGTAGCCTCAGGAGCATCGTCCTTCGGAGAGATAGCCAACTCCACAGGCCTCGAAAAAAGCCTCCTATCCAAATATCTGGATGTGCTGGAAGACCTCGGCTGGGTAGAGCGCCTCTACCCCGTCGGAGAAAGCCCCAGGCCACGCAAAGCCCTCTACCAAATAGCCGACCCCTATATAGCCTTCTGCTTCCGCTACATGTACCCCAACAAATCCGACTTGGAGCTAGGGAGTCTAGAACCGATCCCTGAGAAGACAAAGAGGGACTACGAGGAGTACCTCGGAAAAGTCTTCGAACAACTCTCAATAGAAAACCTCTGGCACCTCGCTGCAAAGGGTCTCCTGCCCTTCCACCCTGATAGCATAGGACGATGGTGGTTCAAAGACCAAGAAATCGACGCCATAGCCCTAAACGAATCCTTGTCCTCAGCAGCCTTCTTCGAAGCAAAATGGAGCAGCCTCAAAGAAGCCGAAGCAAAAAGGATACTTCAAACACTGGAAAGAAAGACCAAAGACTTCCGATGGAAGAAAGAAGACCGGAGAGAATACCTAGGCCTAATTGCCAAAAAGGTCGAGGGGAAAGAGGAACTCTCCAGGCAGGGCTACATCATCCTAGAACTCAACGACCTCCTCAGGTGATTCCATGCACCTTGTTCGAAGTTTCTAAGAAGTATCTTAGCAAGAATATCCCCGACTCTGAGATGCCCTTGCTGTCGGTTCCAGCCAAACATAGAGCTCTAATCAGTGTCAAGTCTCGACTTTGAAGGTCTTTATATGATTGGCTAGTTGTTTGTTGATGAGTTCTGTGTCCGATGTGTAAAGGGGTGTGTTGAGGTGTAAGGCTAGTGCGACATATGTGGCGTCGTAGATCGTGATGTTGTAGTCTATACTTTTCCTAGCGATTTCCTCATAGATCTTTCCCGATGGTTCCCATACATCGAAGCCGTACTGCGTCAGGGCTCTGGCGATTGAGGCAAGTTCGTCTCTGCTGTATAGCCCCACATATCGGAGAGCATTGAGGGTCTCGTAGAAGAGAAGGCTTGGGACGGCTAGGGTTAGCTCTTCTGTTGCGAAGGAGTCTCTGAGAAGCCGTGCCTCCTCTGAGTACCGTTCATCAAGGAACCATTTCGCCACGACCGACGCGTCAACTACGGCCTTCGGCTTCTCCAGCGCCTGATCTCCTCCGCACTGTCCCAGCCTTCAGGGGCCCTTCGTCTCAGTTTCTCATTGAGCAGAACCGCCTCAACTACGCCTTTCTCACGCTCACTATCTAGCTCCCGCCTGATAGCTGCTCTTATCATTGCGCTCCAATTGAGCCCTTTCTCATCCATCTTCTTCTTCAGGGACTCTGGGAGAGTTATCGTGGTCCTCACCATCTTCTCAGAAGATTTCTTAACCATTCTGCGTACCAGTATTATCTATAATATCGGTAATATTTATGACTATCGAATAACTACCTTAGTCGACCAGTCACGGGCCAGTGGAAGATGCTCACCAACTAGGCTGGTTGTGGTTCCCCCTGTTCCCGGTTTCGATGTCTCAAGCATCGCCTCACAGACTCGATAATCCCCCGATTTCCAGGGGAAGTGCCTGCTCTGCCGTAAGCCCAAGTCGATGCGAAACCGCGCTTAGAAAGTTCTTTATGGGTAGATCAACGTAGCTGAGGGTGGTGAAGACTCGTGGTTGAGGGGAGGGGGACGTTCTATCAGAGGCTTCCTTTCTTCTATGGATGGCTGATCTTCTTCGCCACGCTAGTCATCTACATGATGGCGTACGGCTTGAGATACTCCTTCGGAGTCTTCTTCACGCCACTGATGGAGGAGTTCGGCTGGAACGCCGCCGCAACCGCGGGGGCCCTATCGCTACACCTCTGGACTTACGGCCTCGCCGCACCCTTCACAGGCAAGCTCACGGAGAGGATTGGTGTGAGAAGAGCTATAGCGCTCGGAGGATTCCTGCTGGGGGGCGGAGCATTCCTCGTATCCTATACTCGCGAAATATGGCACCTCTACCTCTTCTGGGGAGCTCTGGCTCCAACTGGAGCGGTCATCCTTTACGTCGTTCCCACAATAGTCTTGACGAGGTTCTTCGAGAAGAAACGGGGGAAGGCGGTCGGCTGGGCCAGCATCGGCATCAGCCTCGGAACTGGAATACTTGTCCCCTCCGCTGGTTGGCTGCTGAAAACATATGGATGGAGGGCGTCCTACCAGCTCTTCGGCGGGATGACTGTCCTGACTGTGGGTCTCCTCGGGTACATCATCCTCCGCGAAGACCCCGAATCTCTTGGCCTGAGAGTTGACGGAGGGAGACTCAAATCCAGTCTAGAACCTGAAGCTGACACGCCGAGGCTCGGGGCTGTGAAGAATAGTGAGGATTGGACGAGGGCAGAGGCGCTGAGAACTCGATCATTCAGGTTCCTAGCTTTGTCCTACTTCTTCATGTTCGGAAGCATCACATCACTCAACATCTACTTCGTACCCCACATAATCCAGCTAGGTATTGAACCACTGCAATCGTCTCAAACCTTCGGGGTAGTCGGCCTCATGAGCGCCGTCGGCAGCTTCATCTTCGGGTTCGTCTCAGACAAGATCGGTAGAAGACCCACCATAGTCATATCCTCAGCGATGATCGCCGTCCTTGCCCTTGTCCTCACATCAATCCCGCCCACAATCATGATCCTGTACCTCTGGGCTATCACCTACGGCATTGCCTACGGCGGCATCCCCGAACAGTACGCAGCTATCATCGTCGACTACTTTGGACGCAGATACTCCACATCGATCTTCGGTCTCCTCACATTCTTCGGAGCCGCGGGTGGAGGTCTCTTCCCCCTCATCAGCGGCTTCCTGAGAGACATCACAGGCGCCTATTACGCCGTCATACTTTTCCTTTCCGCAGGCTCGCTTCTCATGACAATAACAATACTGCCAGCTATCCCGCCAAGTAGAGGACAACAAGAAAAACCCTAGACATCCCCCTAAGCCCTATAGAATCCTCGCAATGCGCCGAAAGCGACAGACAGGCTAACTGGCTAGGGTGAAGGAAAGCAGCTATGAAGCGCCAAGAAGTAGACTTGTAGCGGGCCTGTTCTTGTGTGAGGTGTCTCGGAAAGAGGTGCAGGGAGGCTCGCCTACAACGATGAAGCTGAGATCAATTAGGCTGTAGTTTTCTTTGGGAAGGTTAGAAGCCTTACCAGAGATTATTGTGGTTGGTAGACCTTCGATATCTTGAATTCTACGCTACGTAGCCGCAGGATTTCTAGTGCTTCTTCTAAGCTTTCTGTCGGGATTATGAAGCACGTATCGCCTAGCTTCCTTCCCCCATTCTGTTGGACGACTCCTTTGGTTTTCCGCTTCCCGAACAAGCGGTAGATTGTCTTCACCTTCTCGTTCTGGGCTAGTTCTCTGAGGTCATAGGTTACTATGGTCATTGGTCTAAGATTCTGGAGGAATGCCTGAGCCTTCATTGGGTATCTCAAGTACAAGATTATTCCGTGCTCAAGGATGTTTTGAAGGAATGTCGGTTCCGTTTTCTCATATAATTCCTTCATGCTCCTTGTCAGGACTTGTGTGAATAAGCTCAGTTTTCCAATGTTTTCATATAGTTTTTTGCGATTTTCCCACATGACCTCCTCATCTTCAAAGAGAACAAGGAGATCATAGTCCGAATATTCGTCATAGTCGCCCCTCGCCCTGCTTCCAAACAAGATCACAGCTACCACGCCATTGACTTGGACTATGGCGCTTGTGATCCTACATAAATCTGACTCCAGCTCCTCTTTCAATGCCATAGACTATCCGCTCCATGGCTTCAACTGCGTCCCTCGCCCGTCTACCGTCTAGACCATTGTAGCCTAGGTCTCCGTAGGCACCCCAGACCAGATCTAGGTCCACGCCGATGTCTGGAAATCTTTGTTTTGCCCACCTCGTCCTTTCCGCATGGGCGGTCCTTGGATTGATGTGGAAGTGGATTCCCTCGCTTGCCGCCGCTGCTTCTATTGCTTGTTCCACCGCCTTGACAGCCAAGTCGCCCACCACCGTGTATCTGCCCCTGACAAACTCGTCTAGAGCGGCTTCTCTCTTCTCTTGGGCGATCCTTGAATGGTGTTTTGGATCTCCCATAACAGCTCTTCTCATTATAAGAAATATTCTAATTATAAGTCTATGGGTAGCGACAAAACATTAAAGATTAAGCCCCAAGACTATGGATCTTGGACTAACAGGTGACGTAATTGTGCTGTGAAATCTATCGGGAGCACTGCAAGCTCTGTGGTAAGGGCTATAGCTTTCACCTAGGCGATTTTGATACCGACAGGTTTGAGATTGCCTTAGTGTGCCAAGATTGCCTAAAGCCCACAAAAAGATCGGGCGCAAACCCTCTGGTCTGGCTGAAAAACCTTGGTGTCCGATATTGCATTTGGTCATCTGAGAAAGGTGATTACATCGTGGCTGCGCTGACGGATAATGCTTGGGCTAATCGGTTCAAGAATCACTTGAACGAGGCTGGAACAAAGCTGCTTGAGGAGATATCCTAACTATCTTGACCCACCCTCGCCTGGTTCGAGGCCTGAAGTTGAGCCTGATTGGGAATTGAAGACACCACGCCTAGACGGTTCCTTCAACTAGAAGAACACAGTGAAGCCCGGCTAGTTTCACAGACAGAATATCTTCGCGCACGGTTATTGTCTGGGTTTTAGCCCTTTCCTCTCAAGAATTTCCCTTAGCTCCTCGTGATGTTTCTCGTTGTCGTAGTACCACCTGCCACTTCTAAAGTGTTCGTAGGGTATTGTCTGACGCCAGGTCTGAAATATGTCCTGCATGAAGTAGCGGTACTCCTTCAGAAGGCGTTTCTTGATGAGGGATGAGAGGGCTTTCATGAACCTCCTGAACTCCCACCTTGGAAGGTCGACATAAACAACTAGGGCATCTTCCCCGAGCACCTTGCCAACAAATCTAGCGAGAGGTTTGTCAAGCATAGAAAGGGCAAACTTGGCCATTTTCTCGTGATCCTGAAAATCGAATTTGAAGAAAGACGCCTCACAGAAGAGGAAGGGGAAGTGGTATATGTCCACCTGATAATCCTCAGCGAGGCCGCTCTTCACCACATGCTCACGGTAATGGTATTTCAGCCTCGATGAGGGTATTCCAAGCCT
>Ga0315314_1003189_pt1 | contig 13031 bp, 18 predicted proteins | sample TDP9_MG_FD_203631 | JGI IMG/M metagenome (GOLD analysis project Ga0315314, IMG submission 203631) | Freshwater sediment microbial communities from Lake Towuti, South Sulawesi, Indonesia - TDP9 | ecosystem: Environmental > Aquatic > Freshwater > Lake > Sediment | place: Indonesia: South Sulawesi...
ACTTTTTCTTTGGTTATACCTACCTCTGTTAAACGCCTTAACTTCTCCTCAGCGTGAGGAGAAAGCATGATTGCCAGAGCACGTTGTCCCCCTGAAACTCTTACGGAATACAATCGTCAACATGCCTAGAATTACCCTTAAGTCTTTTCCACAATTGACAGTGAAGTTATCCTTTCTGTTGACATTCTGATACCTTAGCAAATAGAATAGAATTTCATCGGCACTTTATCCGCTGACATCATCTTAAATTTAACAAAGATATTATAGTGTCGCGAGGGTTTAAACGCGGATGTAAAGCTAGCCCCGCCCGCCAAATGGCAACCTGCGGTTTCCGCGTTTCCCTTTTTGTGCCTCCTAATGTGTGTTGCTCATTCTTATCCATGTTTCTTACGGTGGAATCACCATCACTTTGAGTCCTACCTTGTTTTCGGTTGCTTCGTAGGCTCTCTGTATTTGTTCTAGGGGAAAGCGGTGGGTGACCAGCTTTGCGACTGGAATCTTCTTGGAGCTGATTATGTCCAACGCCATGGAGAACAGTTCCACCCGTCCCCCAACTCCTGAGCTGCCCGTTAGGATGATCTCTCCATAGTGAATGATGTTGGGATCTAAAGGCATCGTTGTACCCGTAGGGGCGCCCCCGAAGATGACCACCCTGCCTCTTCTTTTGGCCATCTGGAGACCCTGGTTTATGGCTGCCGGATGTCCTATGGTCACTAGGACGGCGTCAACCCCCTCACCCTTCGTAAGCCCTTTCACGGCTTCCACCGGGTTCTCCTTGGAGGCGTCTATGACGCGATCCGCTCCGAAATCCTCGGCGTATTTCAGCCGTGTTTCCATGGTCTCGCTCACGTAGACCACGGCGCCGGAGAGCCTTGCCAGCATCATCTGTTGGAGCCCCATGGGTCCAGCGCCTATGACGGTCACTTTGTCGCCGAGCTTCACCTGAGCTTGGTCCATCACGGCGTGGATGCAATCGGCTACGGGCTCCGTGAAGGTCGCCTCCTCATAGGTTGTTCCCTGCGGGATTTTGAGGCAAGCCAACCCATATTTCCTTGCAATCTCTCCAGAAAAAAGTGCGTATTCGGCGAAGCCTCCGAGGGAAACGCCTACCACTCGGTCTCCTACACGGAAATCCTTGATCTCTTCCCCGACCTCCACCACGTCACCTGCGTACTCATGACCGTGATTGATGGGAAAGCTCATCTCTTCATGCCCCTTCGATCTGTAGTAGCGTACGTTCGTGGGACACACGGCACAGGCTTTCACCTTGATCAGTATATCCTCCGGACCGACCGAAGGTCGGTCTATCTCCACAACCCTCAGATCTTCAATTCCGTAGAGCAAAGCCGATTTCACGAAGATCACCCATTAAGTGTCGCTATTTTATTATCATGCTAATATATGTCTTTCCAATGAATCCCAAAGACACCGATTCTCTAAAGTTGGAAAGAGAATCGTTTTTAGAGGCCATGGATCCCTTTGCAACTTGCTTGATCTAGAAAATTAGGAGATTGATCATTGAGCGGATGGTAAAAGCTTAAAGAGCAAAGTTGCTGGACTTGTACATGGTTTTGCCCTTTTCTAGAACTTCCATAATGAACGGGTTTTTTCTTTTTCTCATCTGGGTGAATTCCTCTGGAGTGTATCCTACGGGTTCGACGGGTATCTTGAATGTGTTCATGTCCATTAGTGTTCGTATCCTATCGAGGAAGGGTTCTTTGAAGTCGGCAACGACCAGGATATCGATGTCTGAGCCTTCGTTGATATCGCCTGTGGCGAAGGAGCCGAATAATAGAATGAGGTCAGGGTGGAGTATTCTGACAACCTCGCCCACGTAGTCGTCTATTTTCTCAGAAACTTCTCCGCTTCTTTCAATATCGACTCTGCATAGTTTACGCATCTTTTGGCAATCTCCTCCGTGTAGTATTTGTAGGCTGGACCCTTGGGATAGAAATTAGGATACCTCGAACCTATATAGTGTCTGTCGAGTTCTTTTCCTCGGTCAATAAACTTCGAGAAGACTTTCTCGTGTTTTGAGGATTCTTCGAGCAGTTCGGTTACAGAATGTGTTATTATGGCTCTAAACCCCTTTGCGTAAAGGTAACCTTTCAAGGCTTTTTCAGCTGATTGCTGAGAGAAAAAGGCACTGGCGTAATAGTTTTTATCCTCCAAACAGTCTTTGGCAGTTTTCAAATCAGCTCTGGCTTGGTCAAGCCACCTTAAACCCTCTTCCAAATTCTGCATAATCCTTCCTTCAATCAATAAATACTACCTCTCCTTATTTCCGTTTGCATAATCTTTCATTTTAGTTAGACTACAGCAGAGGAACCTGTTGATCTTTGATCAGCACACCACAATCAGTGTTTTGGCGATTGTTCGTAGAACCATCTTAAAGATATTTCGGAAAGCGCGCGATCTTTTGTGATAAAAACGCTTTTAAAAGATACATAATATATGCTCTAGGTTCAGGTGAAGGAGAAATGATTGACCTTAAAAAGTATCGCGTTATAGACTTGTCTAAGGAGCTGCGGCCTGGAATATACAAAGCGAACGGCGAGTACACACATAGCAGGGAGAGCAGGCGCCTCGAACTGCGTCAGTGGATCTTCTCATGGGACAAGACGTTCATGCACTGGGTTGAGACGGAGACCCACATCGGAACCCACGTGGAGTGCCCCGCCCACCTGAGAATAGACGGCAAGGAAGGTGGGAAGACGGTTTCAGAGATGCCCTTAGAGACCTGGATGGGTGAGGCGTCGGTCTTCGATTTCACAGCCAAGAAACCTAAAGACGGAAAGGGCCAACCAATCACCCCAGACGATCTAAGGAGAGTGAAGGAAGGAGACATCGTCCTTACGTGGAGCCCTCATCCTTATCCCAGTTCACCTTACCTGACGGATGAAGCGGTGGATCTCCTCATCAAAAGGAAGATAAAGCAGATAGGGATACAGGATGTGGGACTTGGAAACGGCCATGACCCCTTCCTGAAAAACGAGATTCCGATAGTCGAAGGACTTGTAAACCTTGACAAAATCAGGAAAGAGAGAGTGTTCTACATAGGTCTGGTGTTAAACTGGTATGGCCTAGACTCGTGCTGGATCAGAGCCATCGCCCTAGAGGAACCGTGATTTAAAAACGAAAGAATCGTTCGACACCTGCCCGTAAAGATGGACTTTGAAGTACTCCACGATGCGGTTACAAGCTGATATCAGGTCTCTGATCTAGTGCCCTCCATTTTCTTTCAAGGGGCAATGGATGAGGACCACAAGTAAACCATACTCTCGGCTCATCCTCGCTAGAACAGATCTCTTCTCCATCGGTTGTAGGGGCATTGCCTCCAACAGTATAGGGAACCACGATAGATGCAGCTTTGACACGGCGGGTCGGCGAAAGGCCTAGATCTCCTCATCATCCCCATCATCTTTAACGCGGGCTTTCGTTCACCTTCCGCTCATTTAAGCTTTTAGCACACTTAATCGAGGCCAAATCTCTAATCTTATGGCTTTTAGATTTAGCCTCTTGTGCTAGGGTTCTCATAGTCGACAGTCTACAAGTAAATTCTTTGAGCGGATTTGTTTTTTCGTTAAGTAGGTATTCAGGCATGCGAAATTGCCCGACAACTTCCCAATCTCTAGTCATAAAAAAGATTGTATAGTCCCGTTCTCTTACCCGGCATCCAATCAATAATTTTCCACACTTAGATTTTCGATGCTGAGACGCATCAAGAAAATTATTAAAAAATTTGTCTGAATCAACCCCGTATTTCATTGAAACTTTAGCAAGATACTCCAAAAGCTGAATATCTGTTTGCGAACGATACTTTCCGTTGGGTCGCCCTCGTATACTCTATGATTTATATCGCATTTGACCATTTTCCCGTTATTGTCGTGTCAAGGTGATTTCGATCGTTGATATGTTTCTGTTTCTGCTTTCGCCTTCTCTCGGCGGCATCTCTTCCGTTCCTATGCTGATTTTGCTCACACTCAGTTCTTTCATGAATCTATGTCTGGCTATTTCGGCTGCGTCAACGGCGGTGTTTATTGCTTGCCCTCTGGCTTTCAGCGTAACTTTGGCGTCTGTTCCACTGAAGAACGTTATGATTGCCAGGACGTAACTCATCGGCGGTTTTCTTCCCACGAATATAACTTTTGGCTCACTAGACATAACTTTAACTTCCTCACTATTCACGTTAGTAATATAGTAGGCAACCTCGTTTTTAAATACTCCTCAAAAGAGGGGAAGGCTGGCGGCCCAGAGAAGGAGGAAGAAGGAAGCGAGTTCTAAAAAGATCATTAACCGACTAAGCACTTCAGTCAGTATGAAGAGAACTGATATATCAACAACCTAAAAAACTACAATATCTTATTTCAAAAAAAGTTAAACTTATGGTTCATTCAAGATTTACCAATTGTTGTTTCTGCCTGTGACTAAGCGATTTGATTTCCCGCTCTCTTTTCATAGCCTCGCTGCGGCTATCGAACGCCTCTATGTAAACAATCTTCTCAGGCTTATGCATCCTTGTGTATCTGGCGCCTCGACCCTTCTTATGCTGTTCAAACCGATATTTTACATCTGTGCCGTATCCAGTGTAATAGCTGCCATCTTCACAGAGAAGTATGTAAACATAGTAAGGCATCTGTCAAGGGCACCTCTTCTGACGGAGATCAAATGAAAGATTCTAATGCTCATTGGATAAAAAATAATTTAACATCATTTGACAATACATAAAAGACAAGTCACCTTTTCTCGACGATTCACTAACTCACTCATAACGGTAACTTGAACGTTGTTATGTCTCATTTGATCCTTATCTTCTTTGCATCTGTTCCATGAGTTTTCCCCCAATTATAGTTTCATTCAAGTTCATCACCTAGAATCTAATTTTATCTTTTCTAGCTGTTTTCTTACTGGCTTTTCCTGACCATTGAAATCCACATGTTTTGCATTTCTTATTAAGGTTCTCAACTGTTATTTTCTTACTTCCACATTGAGGACACCTTTCTTGTCTCACCATCTTTTTACCTCCTCTCTTTGTCTCTCTGAATTCTCACTTCTCTTAGCACATGAAAACTACAAGATCTCATTTAAAGATTCTAATATTGCCAGCGAAAGAATTTCTGAATGGAGGGAATACTTTTTATTCAAATTTCCTTGATAGGTATGAGCTTAAATTCATTAGTTTTGCTATTTTTTGCGAAATCTTCAAAAGAAAGCAATGATCAATCGATTTTTCTTAAGAATATTCAGAATATAACGGTAATCGACATTTGGAGGGCAGACGCCGTTAATCTTAACGCATCGCAAGAGTATGAATACCAACAAACAGACTCAAGACTCTTTTTTTGCGTTAGACTAATATACTTGACAATGCACTTATCTATAGCAGTTGGGATTCTTGAGAGAAGGAGTCAGATCGGCGCTATATGCGTTTTACTTTTTCTCTTGATTGTTCTGACTGATGCATCTTGGGGGGTGAATCAAAATGAGTTACGGGAGTGGAAGAAGGTATGGTACAAGACCGAGCTTCAGATCACGTGGTCTCAGCGAGCAAGCACCTGTCGAGGTTGGAAAAGAATACGAAGCAGACATCGTGGAAATGAGCCGCCGTGGTGACACAGGCGTGGCGAAGATTCAAGGGTTCGTCATTTTCGTTTCAGGAGCCAAGAGGGGTGAACACGTGAAATTTAGGGTTACGATGGTTGGACGCAGATTTGCGAATGCCGAAAAGGTCTAGTCTTATTTTGGCTAAGATGAAAATCTTCACGATTGCCATTGTGGTCCCATGATTTAGAATGTGGAAAATTGAGTAAAAGAAAGGTCATCAGCGAAGAAGAGATCGAAAATATGGTGTTGCCAGCTGCAAATGATGTAGAGAGAGACCTTTCTCCAATATGCTACTGAAGAAGGTTATCTCAAAGTCTATTTAGGTTTGAATTTGCCGCAAAAGTAGGGTTCTGGGACTTTTTGCTTTTATGAGAGAGCGGTATGTATTTCCTTTTCGAATCTTGAAGCAGACACAATTTTTGCAAAGCTTTTCCGCGGTCACTTTCATCTCATAAGTTTTTGATGTTTCTTCCAGTATGTAAAGTACATTGGGCACTTCATTTTATCCTTGCATTTTTTACATTCAGAGCGGAGGCTCGTCCAATATCTTTGGCAAGGCAAATTGGTTTGGGGAGGAGTCTTCGTGGCATGAGTCATCTTGGACAACCTCTAGTTTAGAGAACTGCATCAAAAAGCATTATGCAATTCCACTATTTAAGCGGTAGACCTCAATTTCTCCCACAACTAAAGCGTGCACTTCCGTTAAATTCTTAGTGAATTTCACAAAAGTTCACCATTTTTAATCTAATCAGTTCTTTGCTATAACTTTTTTGAATTTCTTGTTACGTTTTCATTTTCTTTTTCAATCTCCACAATTTTCAGGTGGCTCAAATGAATTCAGCGTCAACCTTCTTTTCCTAGCCCTTCAAGAAGGCTTTTCAATTTTTGTATGTCGTCTTTCTCTACTTTGAATTTGTATCTGTAGGGACATAGATTATCTAACACCATTTTTCCCGAGTTTTCGTCGTAAGCTAACGGGTATAACCTGCACCCCTCAGGCCTATGAGGATAGATTTTACAACCGTCCTCCACTAGGAAGACGCACCTTCCAAATCGGTTCTTTAGCCGCCACCCCTCATCCGTCTTTATCGCAAAATCTTCACGCCGATAGTCCAGTTTCGAAATTCTCTTCATATCCAAACGTGAAAGCGGCATTCTAGTTTCAATGCAGCAATGCACACATCTGTTTTTCACGCAGAGAACGCCGCTTCTCAGCGAATATTTTTTGTTCATTTAGAGTTCTCCATGAAATATTTCCGCTTGGAATGTTTATTTACTTCTTTCTCGTAATTTACGAATTGATCAAATGAACTATGAGTAAACCATGTTAACAGTATACTGCACAGAATTTCAATAAATTTTCAGGCGCATAACCATGATAATGATTATTGAAGTACCCGTAAACCTTCCCAACTTTATCACCTATCTCCCAGATTCTTGGAACCCAGTCCTCAAGTTCCTCGCGGCTGTAATGGTGATTGTGTCAAGGGCGGGCTCCACATCCATGCCAGCGTATATAGGAGAAGTCAGCCATTACATGGACTTCAGGCGGAAGGAGAGGCTCATCGACAACCATGTAGACTAAGTTATAGATTGACAGAAGTTTCCAAACGTCACCTCTAAGCCATGAATGGTCCCTAAACTCGGCAGCGAACTCATACCCCTCAGGCAACATCTCCAAAAAATTTGCAAGATTATCGCGATCCCTCTCATAGACGAAGAGAGAATAAGAATGAGATATTAAAGCAGATCTTGGACAGGCTCGTTGAAATCGAGAGAAGACTTGAAAGTATCGAAAAACTCCTGAAAGATCTGTATAAACTCTGATGTGCTTGATAGCCATTAGCTAGATATTGAACTTGGGTTAAAACCTAAGTTTGGAGGAGTAAGAGTTTTCGAGACCCCGTCGCTACAACTATACATAGTATTTTCTTTCCAAGAATGACATTTAGTTGGTCTAATCCACATTCTTGCATTCGCCTTAAGCTTCGTCGAGAGTTGGCTGCGCCTTCATTGGGTGTTTTTAGCCTGCTTTCCGACTAATTTAACATATTCCAGGAAGTTTAGTCCCTGAAGTTCCACTTCTCTAGCGATGATTTTCCTTGCAATATGAATTTGCTGCAAAGCTGGGAGCCAGATATGATCCGCGATGAGAGGTTGAAGATAAAAGCCAAAATGTTTCGTGGGTTTGCTGATCGAACGAGGCTAGCGATGCTATTAGCCAACAAACCGAACACCATCTTTATCACGGCAGAGGATATGTTTCCGACCGAAGCGATCGACAGAGCGCGTTGAATTCGAATAGTTCTTTTAGAGGACACGAGTCACTCCCTTCCAATCCAGCAAAAATAGTAATTCTCATACCCAAACCCCTCCGATTCTGGGGAAAAAGTCCTCTACTCTCTTGAGCGCTTCATAAACGGATATAAACATGATAAATGCAATATTCTTTTTTGAGCCCGTGAATGACGGTCTACGGGAAGTTACAGAATGGTAAAGGGTCCTCTAAGGGTCCTCGCCTACGTGGCCTCCGCGATTCTGATCTTTTTAGGAGTCATCTTCATGATCTCAACGAACCTTGGGATCATCTACTTCTTTGAGGGACTCGCTTTCTTGGTTGTCGGCGTCTCGCTGTTGATCCTCAGTCGGGAGAGGAAGCCCACAGAGATCAAACAGACCATAGCCGTCACGGGGCCGATAAAAGTTAGGGAGGTCCGTTGCCCGGTTTGTAACGCCATAGTTGATCCAACCAAGGCTGAGGTGGTCGCCGGGAAGCCTTACGTCACCTGTAGCTACTGTAACAACAGGTTCGAGTTGACGGAGGAGCCGACGTGGTGACCCGAAACCGAGCTTTCAGCCTGAGTTTCATGCTACTCGCGTTGTGCGTTCCGCTTGCTTTGATGCCTGTTACCTCGGTTCAAGCGGCTGTCACCTACACCGTCAACCAAGAATGGGTGCGCATGTGGATAAACACGGATGGATCCGTTGACCTCTGGTACAACATCACCCTGACTTACACATCTGGCTCGCCTCAAGGCATCGTCACGGTTGGAATGCCCAAAGGAGACTTCCAGATCGATTATGTTCGAGACCTTTCCGGCGACGCTCTTGACTATGATGACGTGTCGGGTGGGGGTTTCTACGGCATCGATGTGCATCTCAAGACTCCGATAGTCCTCAATCGGTCGTACACCTTCATCGTCTACGCTGTGGTCCCCGGAATGATCTCTAAAGACCAGACGAACCCGGGAAACGTGGGGATGCTATTCTATCCCACCACCTTTCCTAGCGCCATCGGACCCGTCGGGAACATTCGCGTTGCAATAATCCTTCCGGAAGGTGTCACGAGCAATGAAGTGAAGCATCCAATAGACGTGCCGTTCGACAACGTCTTCGTGGAGGGGAACAACCTTGTTGTCTACTGGGAGCGGAGCAACTGGCCTGCTGCCCAAGAGTTCTGGGTGGGCGTCTCCTTCCCAGAGAAGTACGTGAATCTAGGCCCCGGCGTATGGTTCTATGTCGCTATTGGCGCAGCCATCCTAGCCGCAGCCGCCCTCTTAGTAGTTATCTTGAAAAAGCTTAGAAAAGCGGCGTATGAAAAACCGCGGATAGCCGTTGAAGCCCTCGGCGCGGCGCGAGGCCTCACCGCGGTTGAGGCTACGGTTGTCCTCGACTTGAAGCCCGTTCGTGTCCTCACCATGATCCTCTTCGGCCTCCTCCTCAAACGGATAGTTGTGGTGACGGCCACGGACCCCCTCATTAAGCTCCAGAGGCTGGAGAGAGCTGGAGCTGCGGGTGAACAGGCTCCTTCTCTGCGGTACTATGAGATTGATTATTTGAACGCCTTGGAGCCGGATGGAAGCCTCAACGAGATGACGCTCGCCCGAACCTACTTGGAGTTGAGGGACACCGTGGACCTCAAGCTACGCGGCTACTCTAGGGCGGACACCGTAAACTACTACCGGTCCATAGTCGACAGAGCTTGGGCTCAGGTTACGCAGGCTGGAACACCCGAGCTTAAGGGGGAGGCCATCGACCAGAACATAGAGTGGCTCCTCGCCGACGACAAGTTTGACGAGAGGTTCAGGGTAGCCTTCCCCCCAGACGTCATCGTCTACCCCAGTCCGGGGTGGTGGTGGTACTGGCGCGGTCCTCACTTTCCACCCGGCCAGACGCCTGTTCCCCCCGCTACTCCAGCCGAGGCGAAGCCCGTGCCCGGTCAAGAGTTCGCCAACAGCATCGTCCTGGGTCTGGAGAAGGCGACGAACAACATGGTGAAGAACGTCCAAGAGTTCACGAACCGTCTAATCCCTGTTCAGAAAGTTGAAGCGAGCGAGCGTTCGGTGAGGAGCCGGTCGAGTTGCGTGTGCGCGTGCGCCCACTGCGCTTGCGCGTGTGCCTGTGTGAGCTGTGCCTGTGCCTGCGCCCACGGAGGTGCCAGATAGGTTGAGAATATTTGGTAGGATCGTGCGTCCGAAGTCCAAGGTGGCCCTTCACCACCTGAGGGTGGAGGATGGTGCATACCAAGGGCTGCGCTTGCACCTGCGTTTCGAGGAGGACGGAAGCGGCGTGCTCATCATCAACGCGTCGCGCGTCCTGTTCCTGAACCACACCGCTGCAGAATACGTCCGTTCCTTCATCGCAGGGGAATCGGAAGAGGGGACTGTCAGAAGAATTCGAAGACGCTATAAGGTTGACGCTGATACCGCTAGACAGGATTATCAAGATGTCCTGTTCGTGGTTAACACGTTCGCGAAGACTCCCGACGTCTGCCCCGTTTCCTACCTAGGCGTAGAAAAGATGGAGCCCTTCGAGAGAGAGTTGAGTGCACCGTACCGGATGGACCTGGCCATAACCTACCGCTGCAATAACAAATGCATGCACTGCTACGCTGGAGGCCCGAGGGAGACCGAAGAGTTAACCACCCGTGAGTGGTTCAGGGTGATGGACAAACTCTTGAAGCTGGGCATTCCCCACGTGGTCTTCACAGGCGGTGAACCGACTCTCAGAGACGATCTTCCGGAGCTCATCGCCCACACCCAGAAGATCGGGCTGGTCAGCGGCCTCGTCACCAACGGCCGCAGAATCAAGGATGAAGCCTACTTCAAGTCTCTCGTCGACGCCGGCCTAGATCACGTTCAGATAACCATAGAGTCTCACGAACCCAAAGTCCACGACAAGATAACCGGCGTGGAGGGAAGCTGGAGCGAGACGGTTCAAGGCCTAAAGACCGCCATCGCGTCGCCCATCTACACGATAACCAACACAACCCTCAGCCAATACAACGTTAAAGAAATCCTAAAGACCATAGACTTCATCCACAGCCTCGGTCTCAAGCAGTTCGCCTGCAACAGCCTCATATACTCGGGGAAAGCTCCCGAAGTGGCTAAGGACTTCGCCCTAGACGAGGCGTCGCTCGAACCGATCCTAACCCGGATTCGAGATCACGCACGCAGACTGGGGATGGAGTTCACCTGGTACACACCGACAGAGTACTGCGTGTTCAACCCGTTGCAGCTCGACTTGGGGATAAAGAGCTGCAGCGCCTGCCGCATAAGCATGTGCATCGAACCCGACGGCACGGTGATCCCCTGCCAGAGCTACTTCATATCCCTCGGGAACATCCTGAGAGACGACTGGAGGAAGATCTGGCGGCATCCCCTCTGCCTCAAGCTCAGAGCTCGAGAGTACGTCCCGGAAAAGTGCCACGACTGTCCAAGCCTGAACATCTGCGGAGGCGGCTGCCCCCTCAAGACAGCGCAGGAACCCTACCTCTGCGGCGGTTTCCCAGCCTAGTCTCGAAGCCGCAAAGTATAAGCCTAAACTGCTTAACAGCGCGCTATAATATCTCGAATTCTATTGGCATTTTTGGGTTTGGGTCCTTCAGGTGTGAACTGGGTAGCGATCTCCATGATGGTTGAGCTTGAGCACATAGGAAACTTCGTGCGAGATCCAGAGATGCTTCGAGTTTGGAAGGGACTTCGCGAAGAGAGGAGCGAAAACTAAGTGACTATTAGGTTTCTCGTTTTTCTGCATGGGGGTAGGGTTGCTGCTCCATCCCTCGCTTTTTTCGAGAATTGCCTCTAGCAACCCTGTTTGGCTATCGTTGTCTGGAGAAGGTTTTTATCTTCTTTTGTTCTCTTCTCCTTTGGGTTTTGTTCCATGAGGCTCCTCGTCGAGCTCAGGGCTTTGTGTGACTGTTTTTATGATCTGAGGTATCATCACAAGCTTCAGGGCTTCCTTTACGGCCTTTTGGCGGAGTCGGCTTACCGTGAACTTCATAACAGGCGGGGCTACAAGTTCTTCTCCTTCTCGAACCTTTTCCCTTCCATCGACATGCGCGTGGGCGACGTCAGGCGTTTTCTGGTCTCTTCCCCTGATCCCGGCCTCATCGGCGTCTTCAGGGATCGTTTGGAGGGTTTGCGCCGCGCTGGGAGCCGCGTCAACGTCGGTGAGATGTCCTTCAGGGTTGGGAGCGTCTCGGTCTTGGAGCCTAGGGTTGGGCGTTCGTGTGTTTTGGCTACTGGGACTCCCATCGTCGTTAGGGTTCCGAAGGCTAACTACGCCAAGTATGGGATCAAGCCGCCTAAAGATTATGCATATGTTTTTTGGAGGAGGCAGTATCCCTTCGAAGCCTTCATAAGGCAGCTCGAGGACAACCTTTTCAAGAAGTATGGCGTGTTTTACGGGGCTTCCCTGGAGTCTTTTCCCCTCTTCGAGCAGTTCGTCTTCCAGAAGCAGGTCTGCAACCACGTGATAGTGAAGGGGAGAGAGGTCAGAGTGTTCGGGTCGCTTTGGCGTTTCGTCTTTAATTATTTGAGCGGAGAGAAGCAAAAAATAGTACAGTTCGGCCTAGACGCGGGGTTCGGGGAGCTGAACAGCCTAGGCTTCGGGTTCATGAACTTAGTGAAATGATGGTTTAGAGATGAGTGAAAAAATATTTTAGCTATTTGAGTCAGATAAACTAGCTTGACGCTTGTCCCTCATTCTCCTAACCTCTTCGCCAGCCGAGGAGGTTAACTTATCCATTAACTTCTCAAGTTTCTCGATTAACGTCTTAACGAACTCGGCGTCTTCCTCGACCACCCTCGGCGGCATCCAGTTCTCGTAAGAGTTTGTGTGTAGGCTGTTTGCTACATGGAACAGTTTTAGGATCTCCCTGTCCCCCGTTTCCTCGCTGAGTCTTGCGATGTATTCCCATATCTCTCCGTGGCTCTTCAGCTCAACCCCTCTGTGGAGGGCTAACGCCTTCACCATCTCGGCAGTGGCGCCCCAGAGCATCTCACCCGCCTTAGCGTGGTCTCCTTTCCCCATGATCTCGCGAGCCTGCCCTAGATAATTCCTTGACAAATCCAAGTATTTCTCAACCGACATCTCGATCTTTCCCTTACAAATGATAGTGCTGTGAGCAACATATATCTTTATTC